>Ga0101944_10000092_pt1 | contig 296438 bp, 236 predicted proteins | sample DewCreD2012metaG_FD_75245 | JGI IMG/M metagenome (GOLD analysis project Ga0101944, IMG submission 75245) | Hot spring sediment bacterial and archeal communities from British Columbia, Canada, to study Microbial Dark Matter (Phase II) - Dewar... ... | reverse complement strand
CACGCACCTCCTCGTCGCGCAGGACGCCCTCGCCGTAGCGCGCCTGGCATGGGATCGCCTCGGGCGGTGGCTGGCCGGCATTGGCCACAAAGGCCAGAACCACATTCCAGGCGATCTGGTCCAGGACGGGAGGGGTGATCCTGACCCGGCTCTGGGGCGGAACGGGCGCTGTGCGCTGCAGGATCGGCTGCGCAGCCTGGTAGAACCTGCGCAACTCGCGCTCGTCCATGGGTGCCTCCTTCCGGCCCGCCCGGCCGGTGCTCGGAAACCGGTTTGGCCGTCATTCCCATTCTATCACGGAGGGAACGGCAGGGCAACCCCATCGCGCTACCCCTGGGCGGGGAGCGACGTTGACCTTGTGGCATCGGCCGGCCGGGTGCCGAGGTCTCTTTTCTCTAACAGATGGAATCACGAAAGGGCCGGCCCGGGGCGGCGGGCCGGCCCTTTCTTACACCCACAGAGCGATGGGACGCGGGGCTCGCGTACAGGGGTTAGCGGCCCGTTGCGCGCGATCCCTTGCCCTGTGAGGAGGACGTGGCATCGTGGGTGCCCTGCCCAGACGAGGCAGGCTTGCCGTTCTGTCGCCCGCCCTGGCCGGCCTTGTCATTCGAGCCTGGTTGGCCAGCCTTGTCGTTCCGTGGTGCATTCTGGCCAGACCTGCCCTGCGCGGGCCGAGCTTGGGCGCCGACGGTGGCTGCCGAGTCGCCGGCGGCGGTGGTGGGAGCTTCCGTCGGGCTGACCTGGGGCGTCGGCGTCGACTTGGGGCCGTGTGGCGTCCGCGTTGGCTTGGGCGTAGCCGTCGGCTTGGGTAGGATTGCGGAACTGTTCGCGTAGGCCCAGCACTACCGGCATGCCGTCAAGTTCGCCGCGCCACACGCCACGGCGCAGCGCCCTCAGTTCAGGGAGTGCCACCGCAGGCCAGAGTGTTTCCCAGCCTTGCGCCCCGCATTGATACCGTCCGATGCGCAGCGCCAGGTGTTCCGGAGGTTCGCTGTTTAGGGAGAATGGTGTGAGGGCTGGGGATGTTCCTTCAACCGCGGTTTGCATCTCTTTGGCGCGCATCCACGGTTGAAAGCCCACGCGCCGGTAGAAGCCGGTCATCTCCGGCTCTGGCTGCGTCGTTAGCGCGTGGCAGCCAAGCGCGTGCGCGTGTTCCACTCCGGCTTCGACCAACGCCTGCCCAATCCCTTGCCTTTGCCAATCCTTGTGGACGTAGAGCACCGACAGGTGCAGGTGGGGGCCGAAGGGAGCGGGTTCACGGTTCACGTAGTACTCCGCTTCGCCGACCGGGACGCCATTAACCTCCGCCACAAGCGGCAGATGACCGTGTAGCAACAGTCCGTTGAGGTGGATGGCGCATGTCTCGACGCTCATCCAGGCGCCGCCGTTGTACCAGCGCCCGAAGAGGTCGAGTGTCGCCGCGTCCGTGGGGCGGCGTGTGTACGGATCGCGCCATTCGTCCACGGTGCTGCAATGGACAATGCTGATCGCGGCAGCGTCAGCCAGAGTTGCGGGCCGGATGGTGATCATAGGGCGCATTTTAGAAGCGGACAGGGAAAAGTCAATTTGATGCTATAATTTGTGGCGTCAAATAGTCGCGTAGTCGTTAGTCGCATAGTCAGAGCCGGAAACTTGAGGTGATTGGTACGGCAGTGGTGAAGAGATGAATATGTCAAGGAAAATCACGGATTTGTTTCTGGTCGGCGTGCTTATGATGGCTTTGGGCGTCCTGGGCTGTTCGCGTGTTGAGGTTCAGCAGAAATCGGAGGAGACGGATGTGGCACCTTTGGAGCATACAGCTACGTTGCGGTTCCCGACCCAAACGCCAACCGAGGAGGTAGATATGGCGACTTCAGAACCTACAGTTGTGCTGCCTGTCTCTGCCCTGAAGATCAGAGGCGTCGATATATCGAGCCTGCCCCAGGTCGAAGACAAGGGCGGCGTCTTCTATAACGCTGATGGACAGGCACAAGATATCTTCGAGATTCTGGCCGCTCATGGCGTCAACTACGTCCGGCTCAAGCTGTGGCACACCCCCAAAAACGGCTACAACAACCTGGAGAAGGTTAAAGCGATGGCGGTGCGGATCAAGCAGGCCGGGATGGGGTTCTTGTTAGACTTCCACTATTCCGATACGTGGGCCGATCCAGGAAAGCAGTACAAACCCCTGGCATGGTGGGATTATGATGACGAGCAACTCAGAGCGGCGGTGTACGATTACACGAAAGAAGCCATCGTCGCATTGCGCGAGCAGGGCACGGCGCCTGACATCGTGCAGATCGGCAATGAGATCACTAACGGTATGCTCTGGGATGCGGGCAAATTGGACGGTTCCGACGACCAGTTTGCGCGGCTGGCGGGCCTGCTCAAGGCCGGTATTGCCGGGGTGAAGGATGCCGGATGCAGCGCGAAAATCATGCTTCATCTGGACAAAGGTGGCAACAACGACCTGTATCGCTGGTGGTTTGACAACATCATCGCGGAGGGCGTCGAATTCGACATCATCGGCTTGTCGTTCTACGGCTATTGGCACGGCGATTTAAGCGCTCTCGCCGCCAATCTGACCGATTTGGCGCAGCGGTACAACAAAGAATTGATCGTGGTGGAGACGGCGTATGCTTACACCCTGGCGAATCAGGACGGCTACGGCAACATCATCAGCCAGGAAGATCAGCTCATCGACGGCTATCCCGCGACGGTCGAAGGCCAATCTGCCTGGCTGCGCGACATTATGCAGGTGGTCAAGGACGCGCCGGGCGCTACCGGCGTGTTCTATTGGGAACCGGCGTGGTTAGGGTTGAAGGGCTGCGGCTGGAATCCGGCGGACCCGCAGTCCGGCAATGCCTGGGAGAACCAGGCGCTCTTCGATTTCGACGGGCACGTGTTGCCCTCGCTGGGTGTGTTCCGCGAATTTGCTGAATAGGCTGAGAGCTTTCAGCGATCAGCCGTCAGCGGTCAGCTTTAGGGCGTTTGAAAGTATCGTGATAGTGCAATGCTACATCATTTGTCACACCTGTGTTTTTGACTTCTTTTCTGATAGCTGAAAGCTGATGGCTGAATGCTATCTATAGCTATATGTCGCGCTTTGTCATATTCCCCCGCTACACTAGACCTGTAGAAACTTTGTTCTATCCCAACCTTGTGGTATAATCGCTCGTTGCTGGAAGCTGGATACTCGATGCTGGATACTCGATGCTGGATACTTCCGTTCACGCATCACTCGTTACCCACTTCTCATTTCTGATTTCTCCTGGGGGGAACTATGGAGCCTGGTTTCATCGTTATTCGCGGGGCGCAGCAGCACAATCTGAAGCACATTGATGTGACGATCCCGCGCAACAAGCTGGTGGTGCTTACCGGCGTTTCGGGCAGCGGCAAGTCGTCGCTGGCCTTCGATACGATCTACGCCGAGGGGCAGCGCCGGTACGTGGAAAGCCTGTCGTCGTTCGCGCGGCAGTTCCTGGGGCAGATGGAGAAGCCGAAGGTGGACTTCATCGGTGGCCTCAGCCCGGCCATCGCCATCCAGCAGAAGGCGGTGAGCAAGAACCCACGTTCGACGGTGGGCACCGTCACCGAGGTGATGGATTACCTGCGTGTGCTCTTTGCGCGTGTGGGCGAGCCGCACTGCCCGCAGTGTGGGCGCAAGGTGGCCTCGCAGAATGCGCAGCAGATCGCCGACCAGCTCGCGGCGTTGCCGGGCGGGACGCGCTTTCAACTGCTTGCGCCTGTTGTCCGCCAACGCAAGGGCACCCATACGGACGTGCTGGCGCAGGCGAAGCAGGAGGGCTACGAGCGCGCGCGCATTGATGGCGTGCCGACCGACCTGAACCGCGAAATCAAGCTGGCGAAGACGAAGAACCACACGATTGAGCTAATCGTGGATCGGCTGGTCGTTCCGGCGCATCCCAATGGGAACGGCGACGATGTCTGGCGCGACTTCACGACGCGGCTGATGGATTCGGTGGAGACGGCGCTGCGCGCGGGCGAGGGGATGGTCGTGGTGGATGTGGTAGATGGCGAGGAATTGCTCCTCAGCGAGCAGCACGCCTGCCCTCACTGCGGCATCAGCTTCCCGGAACTCAGCCCGCAACTGTTCAGCTTCAACTCGCCGCTGGGGATGTGCCCGGAGTGTAACGGCCTGGGGACGAAGCTGGAAGTCGATCCTGCCTTGATCATCCACGACCCCACGCTTTCGATTATGGACGGCGCGCTACGCTGGTATGGCAACATCCGCAAGAAGAACAGCAAATGGCAGATTCACCAGTTGGAATCCCTCGCCCGGCATTATGGCGTGGACCTGGATACGCCCTGGCAGGATTTGCCGCAGTCGTTTCGGGATGTGTTGATTTACGGTTCGGGCGATGAGAAGATCCACTTCGAGTTTCACGCCGAAAACGGCGACAGTTCGTGGTCAGGCGAAAGCTACCGACCTTCAAGGGGCATCATCTTCCACATCAACCGCTTGTTCCACCAGACAAAGTCCGACTACACGCGCCGCTGGTACAGCAGTTTTATGAGCGAGCAGCCATGTACGGCCTGCGGCGGCGCACGTCTGCGCGCCGAGGCGCGCGGGGTGCTGGTGGGCGGCAAGTCCATTATGGACGTCAGCGCGATGCCCATCGCCGAAGCGCACGCCTGGGTGCAATCGCTTTACGAGCAGTTCGACGACGAGCAGTTCGCCATTGGCGGTGAGGTGCTCAAGGAGATCCGCGACCGTTTACAGTTTATGCTCAACGTGGGGCTGCACTACCTTACGCTGGACCGGTCCGCGCCGTCGCTTTCGGGCGGGGAATCGCAGCGCATCCGGTTGGCGAGCCAGATCGGGTGCGGGTTGGTGGGCGTGCTCTATATCCTCGATGAGCCGTCCATCGGCCTGCACGCCCGTGACAACCGTGCGTTGCTCGATACGTTGCTCCAACTGCGCGATATGGGCAACACCGTGCTCGTGGTGGAGCACGATCACGAAACGATGATGGACGCCGATTGGATTCTCGATCTGGGGCCGGGCGCGGGCGTGCTGGGCGGGCGTGTGGTGGCAGAAGGAACGCCGGAGGAGATTGCCGCGAATCCACAGTCGCTTACCGGGCGCTATCTGAGCGGCGAGCTGGCGGTGGTCTCGCCGAACGGCGGACGCCGCACGCCGCAGAACGGCAGTCTGATCTTGCGTGGGGCGACGCTGCACAACCTCAAGCACGTCGACGCGCGCTTCCCGCTTGGCGTGTTTACCTGTGTCACCGGCGTGAGCGGCAGCGGCAAGAGCAGCCTTGTCGCCGAGACGCTGTACCCGGCGCTGGCCCGCGATCTCAACCGCGCCGAGACGCGCCCTGGCCCTTACGAGCGGCTGGAGGGTCTGGAGCACCTGGACAAAGTCATCGACATCACGCAGGACCCGATTGGGCGCACGCCGCGCTCCAACCCGGCGACCTACGTGGGCGTGTTCGACGAGATTCGGCAGGTATTCGCGTCCACGCCGGAGGCGAAGATGCGCGGCTACGGCTCGGGGCGGTTCAGCTTCAACGTGAAGGGCGGGCGCTGCGAGGCGTGCAAGGGGCACGGCCTGCGCCGCATTGAGATGCACTTCCTGCCCGACGTGTGGGTGACGTGCAAGGAGTGCAAGGGCACACGCTTCAACCGCGAGACGCTCCAGATTCGCTACAAGGGCAAGAACATCGCCGAGGTGCTGGATATGGACGTGCAGGAGGCGCTGGACTTCTTCGCCAATCACCCGAAGCTCTCGCGGCAGTTGCAGACGTTGCACGACGTGGGACTGGACTACATCAAGCTGGGGCAGGCGGCGACGACGTTGAGTGGTGGGGAAGCGCAGCGCGTCAAACTGGCGAAGGAGTTGAGCCGCGTCGCTACCGGGCGCACCGTCTACATCCTCGACGAGCCGACCACGGGCCTGCACTTCGCCGACATCCAGAAGCTGCTGGACGTGCTGCACCGACTCACCGACGCCGGCAACACCGTCATCGTCATCGAGCACAACCTGGACGTGATCAAGACCGCCGACTGGATCATCGACCTCGGCCCGGAGGGTGGGGAGGCGGGCGGGTACATCATCGCGGAAGGGCCGCCGGAGGCCGTCGCGCAGGTGGAGGCGAGCTACACGGGGCAGTTCTTGCGGAGGGTGTTGGAACCTGTGATGGTGTGAAAGTTTAGCTTTTGGCTAATTTTAGATTGACATTTCATTTGCGTTATGCTAATATGGACGTATGTATCGAATCGTATACACCAAAGAAGCGACCAAAATGTTGCGTAAATTGCCGCGCAATGTATCGATACTGATACACGAGAAGCTGGATGACATCGCTGCTAACCCATACGGACATCATAATAACGTGATGCGGTTGCAGAACCGCTCCGGCTACCGGTTGCGTGTGGGGGATTGGCGAGTCATCTACGAGGTGGAAGATGCGCAACTCGTGATTCTGTCGCTCAAGTTGGGGGCAAGAGGAGGGATATACGTCAATGAACGTGCAAGTGATCGAGAAGGATGGCCAGCCTGAGTGGGCGATCCTTCCGTATAAGACTTACGAGCAATTGTTAGAAGATGCCGAGATGTTGCAGGACATCCGGGATTATGACGCTGCCATGCAAGCCATTGCGGATGGCGAAGAATTGATCCCAAGTGAAATTGTGAATGCGCTCGTGGACGGCGAAAACCCTATTCGTGTGTGGCGGGAGTATCGCGGGATGACGCAGGCGCACCTGGCGAAGGTCGCCGGCGTCAGCGTGCCGTATCTCTCGCAGCTTGAGTCGGGCAAACGCAGAGGCAGCACTGATGTTTTGGGGGCGATTGCGAAAGGGCTTGATCTGACGTTGGATGATTTGATCGATTTGAGGGCGATGACTCCGCTGGCTATTCTGGAACGGGTTGCGCAAGCGCCGGAGGAAGAACCGATGTCCCTTGATGAAATCAACACACTCGTTCACGAAGTACGGCGGCAGCGATAGTGCGCATCGTTGTAGACACAAATATATGGGTGTCGGGGCTGCTATGGCGTGGTCTGCCTTGGCAACTCTTGCAACTTGCCGAGACTGGGCGCGTCGAAATTTGTATGACTGAAGTGATGTTGGAAGAGTTGTCCGCGGTATTGCACTATTCACGTTTACAGTCTCGTTTGCAATGTATTGGCGTCACTCCCGACGAATTGATAACTTACGTGTCGCAATGCGCGACTTTCTTTGAATCCCCTCCAGCTTCTTCCTCCGATGTGCCGCTGGTGGCGATTGATCCTGATGACGACATCTTCATCCGCTGTGCATTAGTCGCTAAAGCCAGTTGGCTCGTTTCCGGCGACCACCACTTGCTTGAGATGCAGCATTATGCCGGTATCCAAATTGTAACCGTTCACGATTTCTTCGCGCAGGTATTGCTGTAGAAGTTCTTTGAATCTCGCCTCTGCTGGAGGCGAGGGAGCGCTCCAAATCCGACAGGTAAAACATCTGCGTGCGCTAATCCAGTAATTCTCGTTGTCTCCTTTGGTTTGTCAGCAGATTGAGTAGATTTTCCCGGCCGGCAAACAGAAAATCTGCTTCATCCGCTCAAGCTGCTGATGGGAAATCAGTTTGGGCTACCTCGGTTGTGTCGGGGATGTCCAGCCTCTCGACGGCAGCGATCCACTCGCGCCAGTCTTTGCTGGGCCAGGTCTGTTGGTACGTTTTGAGCAAGCCGACGATTTCCTGCTGCGTTACTTCACTGTCGACCATGTTGATGTTCGTGACGTAGCGCGTCATTTCGTCGAGATGGCGCAGACAATACTTTTGGATGCGTTTCCCGAGCCGTGCTAACCGCGCTTCACTCGCGGTGTTGTCGCGCAATGTGGCAACGCGCCGTTGAAAGGGCCTCAGCCATACGTCGGGGATTCTGCCCTCGACGACCTCTTGCAGGGCGTGCAAGCGATCCTGGATCGCGCGCGTGACCATCTTGGAGGCCAGTTTGCTGAATCCGTACATGCCGCCGGTCATAACGGCAACAAATACGATCAGCAGGATAAAGAATTGGGATGTTTGCATTGTCCTCTCCCTTGTGCGATTGGATGCGTGAACTGTACTCCAAAGTGCGGGTTTGGCAAATGGGCCTTGAGCGGGCGCGGTCGGAGACCGGCCCGAGCGATTGTGTCACCGCAGGGTAATGGGTTGAGCGGGCGCGGTCGGAGACCGGGCCGAGCGATTCCCAATCATTTGTCCTATACCCCCGTTGACTTTTTCATCGCGCGTCATACAATCTTCTTACCTTTGCGCTGGCAAGGGCAAATTTTGACATAATCACTGGGGGTAGGATTTCGATGAGAATCGTTGTTACAGGAGGGATTGGCAATGTGGGAAGCGTGGCGGTCGCGCGCCTGCTGCGCCATGGCCATGAGGTGCGCATCCTGGATCGGGTCGCGCCGGAAGCGATTGCGGAACCGCTCTGGGAAACCGTCCACGGAGCGGAATATCATCAAGTGGATACGACCGACTACGCGGGATTGGCGCCGCTGTTCGAGGGCATGGATGCCGTGGTGCATCTGGCGGCATATACCAGCCCGCATCCCGCACCCGCGCAGGAAATTTTCCGCGTCAACTGCGGTGGCACGTTCAACGTCTACCAGGCGGCGGCTAACGCGGGCATCAAGCGCGTGGTCAGCGCCAGTTCGATCAACGCGCTGGGGTACAACTTCGGCATCAAGGGATTTCCGATTCAATATTTCCCCATTGATGAGGAGCATCCCACTTTCACCACAGACATCTACTCGTTCTCCAAGGGTATCCTTGAGGAGACCGCGGCCTATTTCTGGCGGCGTGAGGGGATTTCCGGTGTGTGTTTGCGCTTTCCCGGCGTGATGAATCCGGCGCTACGGCGTGGGGGCTGGATCAACTTCTTCAGGGAAGGCGCGCGCGCAGCGTTCGACGCCGTGATGGCTCTGCCGCCGGATAAGCGCGTTTCACGCTTACGTGCCGTCGTCGAGCGGACAGAAGCCCGGCGCGCCGAACGTCTTCACGAGTGGAGACCGGGGGGAAACCGTTGGATGTGGGATCGTCTGGAAGGTCCACGTCTGCCGGAAGAGTTGCTGGTTTGGGGCCGTACCGATTTCTGGGCCATCATCCACGTGGAAGATGTGGCGCAGGCGATCGAGAAGGGGTTGACGGCGGAGTACGAAGGCAGCCATCCGCTTTTCGTCAACGACAAGTACAACGCGCTTGGCGTACCTTCGCAGCAGTTGGCGGAATTTTTCTTCCCAGAGGTGACGATGTGGAAGCGCCCGGTAGAAGGCAGCGAATCGCTGGTCAGCTACGCTCGCGCGCAAGCGTTGATCGGCTTCGAGCCTGAACGCCCCATTCCCACCTGGAACTGATAACAAACAGGTCAACCGAAGACTTTTGATTTCGAACTTTGGACTGTTTTGAGGAGACGCCAGGGTAATGCACGCCTGGCAACCCGAAACTGGCGTTCCGACTATGCGACGACAAGACTGACGACTATGCGACTATTTTTGAAGGAGATTTTTCGATGAAGATCACGAAGCTAGAGACGTTTCTGGTCAAGCCGCGCTGGCTGTTCTTGCAGATGCACACCGACGAAGGGCTGGTGGGCTTGGGTGAGCCGATCCTCGAAGGGCGCGCGTTGACGTGCGCGCGGGCGGTGGACGAACTTGCGCCGTACTTGATCGGCAAGGACCCCATGCGCGTTGTCCATCACTGGCAGGCGATGTACCGTCACGCTTTCTATCGCGGCGGGCCGTTGCTCACCAGCGCGTTGAGCGGGGTAGAGCAGGCACTGTGGGACATCACCGGCAAGGCGCTCGGTGTGCCGGTGTACAAGCTCTTCGGCGGTCCAACCCGCGACCGCATCCGCCTGTACAAGCACGCCAACGATCCCGAAGCGATTAAAGCGTGGATGGCGCAGGGCTTCACGGCCTTCAAGACGGGCGTGCATGGCGGGCGGCCGGCGCGGATCATCGAGAGCCTGGCGTTTGTTCACGAAGCGGAGGCGCACTTCGCGGCGCTGCGTCAGGCCGGTGGCCCGCACGCCGACATCGCTATTGACTTCCACGGCGCGATCAGCCCACAGACGGCGAAACTGTTGATCAGGGCGCTGGAACCGTACCAGCCGATGTTCATCGAGGAGCCGTGCCAGGCGCAGAATCTCGATGTGCTGGCCGACATTGCGCGCGGGACGCACCTGCCCATCGCTACCGGCGAGCGTGTCTTCACCAAGTGGGGTTTCCGCGAGGTGTTGGAAAAGCGCGCGGCCTCGGTGCTCCAGCCCGACTTGTGTCACGCGGGCGGCCTCAACGAAGCGCGCATCATCGCCGGGATGGCAGAAGCCTACTACGCCGGCATCGCGCCCCACAATCCCCTGGGCCCGATTTCGCTGGCGGCGTGCATCCAGTTGGATGCTTCGATCCCCAATTTCATTGCGCAGGAGCACACGACGTTGGGTGAGGGCTATCTGAAGCAGCCATTTGTGGCGAAAGACGGTTTCGTTGAGCTGCCCACCGGGCCGGGTCTGGGCATCGAGTTGGATATGGACGCACTGGAAGACAAGATCGACCACGACTGGCGCAACCCGGAGCGGTACGACCCTGACGACGGGTCGGTGTTGGATTGGTGATCGAAACGGGGAAGGACGTATTTGATTTTTCAGTTAGGTCAGTTTATACTCCTCGGTAACTGTTCAGGCTGGTCAGTTTTTTGACAGGATTAACAGGATTTTCGACCTGTTTTGTTACCAAATCCTGAAAATCCTGTTAATCCTGTCTAGATTTGCGTTCAGGCTGAATAGTTACACTCCTCGAACAATTAACCTGTTCAACCTGTTGGATTTGATGGAGGTGTGGAGATGCGCGTTTTGGTTCTGGCTGATGATCGCTGGCATCCTGCCCAGGTAGCCCGTGAGGGGCTGGCGCCGCTGGCCGAGCAGGGTTTCACCTTCGATTGGATTGAGAATGCCGCCGACTGGTCGGCAGAGCGGATGGCCGCCTATCCTGTGGTGCTGTTCGTCAAATCGAATAACGTCTCGGCAAGCGATGAAAGTCCCTGGATGACCGAGGAAGTCGAGGCGGCTTTTGTGAACTACGTTCGCCGGGGCAACGGCTTGCTGGTCGTTCATTCCGGCTCTGCCGGATACGCCCAGACACCGGCGTTCCGCGAATTGATGGGCGGCGTGTTCGTCAGCCACCCGCCCCAGTGCCCTGTCACCGTGGAGCCACAGGTGGGGCATCCCCTGACGGTTGGCAGCACGCCATTCACCGTGATGGACGAGCACTACATGATGGCGCTGGATGATGCGGACGCCGATATCTTTATGACCACCGCCTCACAACACGGCATCCAGCCCGGCGGTTGGACGCGCTCTGAAGGGGCAGGGCGCGTGTGTATGCTCACGCCCGGCCACAACGTTGAGGTGTGGCTGCATCCCTCCTTCCAGACCTTGCTGGGCAATGCGTTGCGTTGGTGTGCAGCGGCCAGGCGCACAGTATTTGTGACCGGCGCAGATCGGGGATTGGGCTTTGGACTCGCCTCCGGCCTTCTGGCGCAAGGTTGGCGTGTCTTTGCCGGGCAGTATCTGCCTGAGTGGCCGGAGCTGTCTGACCTGAAAGAGCAGTATCCCCACGACCTGCAGATTGTCCCGCTGGACGTGGCTTCGGTCGAATCGGTGCGGGCGGCAGCGCAGGCCGTAGCGGCGCAGATTCCGCACCTTGATATGCTGATCAACAATGCCGGCGTCAGCACGTGCACCAATCCCCGCACCATCCGCGAGCCGCAGGACTACGCCGAAATGCACCGCTTGTTCGATGTCAACAGCCTGGGGCCGCTGCGGGTAGTCGAGGCGTTCTTACCGCTGCTGGATCGGGGGACGTTCAAGCGGCTGTGCTTTGTCTCCTCCGAAGCGGGCAGCATCGAGCGTAGCTACCGCACTGCCTGGTTTGGGTATTGCATGTCGAAAGCGGCACTGAATATGGCCGTCAAGAATTTGTTCAATTTCTTGCGACCAGAGGGGTATACCTTCCGGGTTTACCATCCCGGTTGGGTGCGGTCGTACATGAGCGGGCAGAAGAACAACGAAGCCGATCTTGAACCGGAAGATGCCGCCGCCTACGCGATCCCCTTCTTTGTGAATCCGCGTGACGACGAAGACCGCCTGGTGCTCGTCGATTATCTGGGCAACGAATGGCCGTGGTAACGATTGAGGAGCGAATCAATGGATTTCGAGAGTCTCAGGCACTTGATGGCGCAGCACGCGAAGCTGATCCGTCTGCTGACGGAAGATGTTTCCCCTGAGCAAGCACGCTGGAAGCCGGACGCGGACAGATGGTCGATCCTGGAAATCATCAACCACCTCTACGACGAGGAACGCGAGGATTTTCGCGCGCACCTGGACGTCATCCTCCACAAGCCGGAAGAAGGTTGGGGAAACATCACTCCCTTCACGTGGATAACGGAGCGCCGCTACAATGAGCGCGATCTCGCCACGTCCGTGGAGAACTTCCTGGCGGAACGCCGGAATTCGCTGGCATGGCTGGAGAGCCTGGGTACGCCCGATTGGGAAGCGGCCATGGCCGCGCCCTGGGGGGCCGACATCAGCGCCGGAGATGTGTTCGCGTCCTGGGTCATCCACGACCAATGGCACATCCAGCAGCTTATGCAGATGCGCCGGGCGTACACCATCGCGCAGGTCGCGCCGTATGATGTGCGTTACGCGGGAGAGTTGTGATTAAAGAAAGTTTTCATTGGCAGTGAAAACTTTCGATGACGTCTTTCCTTTGTGACTGAAGACCTTTATCCGCGCTGAGTAGACATACGCCAACCGTGAATTTCTATTTGTTGGTCAATTCGTGGTTGGCAACAATCTGTAGATTGGGAGGTAGACTGTGAAATTCACCGATGGCTATTGGAACATTCGAGAAGGCGTGACGCCGCACTACGCGGTGCACGTCTATGACGTTGAGGTAGAACCCGACGCGCTGACCGTCTATGCGCCGACCCGGCGGGTCAATCATCGCGGGGACACGCTCAACCTGCCGGTGCTCACGGTACGCTTTTCCGCGCCGATGGAGAACGTCATCCGCGTGCAGGTGTGGCATCACAAGGGTGGGCTGCCGCGCAAGCCGGAATTCACGCTGTACCCGCAGCCGGCGCCGGATGTGGTCATCCACAACGACGAGAAAGCCGCCACATTGCAGAGTGGGCAGTTGACGGCGCGCGTCGAAAAGGCCGGGGACTGGAAAGTGCAGTTCAAGGATGGCGACAGGGTCATCACCGAAAGCGGGTGGCGCGCGCTCGGCTTTGTGGATACGCCCGATGGACGCTTCATCCACGAGCAACTGGCGCTCGGCGTGGGGGAGTGCGTCTACGGGCTGGGCGAGCGCTTCACGCCGTTCGTCAAAAACGGGCAGGTCGTTGATCTGTGGCAGGAGGACGGGGGCACGAGCAGCGAGCAGGCATATAAGAACATCCCGCTCTACCTGACCAATCGCGGCTACGGCGTCTTCATCAATCATCCGGAGAAGGTCTCGCTGGAAATCGCTTCGGAGAAGGTCGAGCGCGTGCAGTTCAGCGTGCCGGGTGAGTCCCTGGATTACTTTGTCATCTACGGCCCCACGCCCAAAGCCGTGCTGGATCGCTACACTGCGCTCACCGGACGGCCCGCGTTACCGCCCGCATGGTCGTTTGGCCTCTGGCTGACCACGTCCTTCGTCACGAACTACGACGAGGCCACCGTGACCAGCTTTATCGAAGGCATGGCCGAGCGCGACCTGCCGCTGCACGTCTTCCACTTCGACTGCTTCTGGATGAAAGCCTTCCACTGGTGCAACTTCGAGTGGGACCCGGCGGTCTTCCCCGATCCGGTGGGGATGCTGCAACGGCTCAAGGCGCGCGGCCTGAAAATTTGCGTGTGGATCAACCCGTACATCGCGCAGCGTTCGGCGCTCTTCGACGAGGGGATGGCGCACGGCTATCTGCTCAAGCGCGCCGATGGGTCTGTGTTCCAGTGGGACAAGTGGCAGGCGGGGATGGGGCTGGTGGACTTCACCAACCCGGCGGCGCGCCGTTGGTACGGCGACAAGCTGCGCGCGCTGGTGGATATGGGCGTGGATTGCTTCAAGACCGACTTCGGCGAGCGCATCCCCACGGATGTCGTTTACTTCGATGGCTCGGACCCGGTGCTGATGCACAACTACTACACGCAACTCTACAACCAGACGGTGTTCGAGGTGCTGGAAGAGAAGCTCGGCAAGGGCGCAGCGACCGTCTTCGCGCGCTCGGCGACGACGGGCGGGCAGCAGTATCCCGTCCACTGGGGCGGCGACAGCACCGCCACCTTTGAATCGATGTCCGAAAGCCTGCGCGGCGGCCTCTCGCTGGGCATGTCGGGCTTTGGCTTCTGGAGCCACGACATGGGCGGTTTCGAGTTGACGGCCTCGGCGGACGTGTACAAACGCTGGTGCGCGTTCGGCCTGCTCTCGTCGCACAGCCGCCTGCACGGCAACAGCTCCTATCGCGTGCCCTGGCTCTTCGACGAAGCCGGCTATGAAGGCCCGACCGCCAGCGACGTGCTGCGTTTCTTCACTAAACTCAAGTGTAGCCTGATGCCTTACCTCTTTGATGCGGCTATCGAAGCCCATACACACGGCACACCGATGTTGCGTGCCATGATTCTGGAATTCCCCGACGATCCGGGCTGCGACACGCTCGACCGGCAGTATATGCTCGGCGGCGCGCTGCTCGTTGCGCCGATCTTCCGATCCGATGGCGTGGTGGATTACTACCTGCCCGCAGGCCGCTGGACAAACTTCCTCAGCAATGCCGTAGTCGAAGGCGGGCGCTGGGTGCGCGAGACGCATGGCTATCTCAGCCTGCCGTTGATGGCGCGTCCCAACTCGATTGTCGCGGTCGGCGCGAACGACCGGAAGCCCGACTACGACTTCGCCGACGGCGTGACGTTGCACCTCTTCGAGCTGGCGGACGGTGTGACAACCTCCGCGCGTGTGCCGACGCTCAAGGGCGAGACGGCGCTCACCGTCACCGCGACGCGCGCCGGGCAGCAGATTCACGTGCACGTCGAAGGCGCGACGCAGCCGTGGTCCGTTGTCCTGCGGAACATCTCCGCTGTGCAGTCTGTGAAAGGCGGTACAGCTCAGGTTGACGCGCAAGGCACGCGCATCATCCCGGACATAGAAGTAGGCGCAATCACCATTCAGTTATGACTTGACCGGCCGGTCTTGCATTCACAACTGATTTGACCGCAGAGTTCACCGAGAACGCAGAGAAATAAATCTCCGCGAACTCAGTATACTCTGCGGTGTCATTTAGAAAAAGCTGATCCCATCCTGAGATGCACTCTCACAAGACATAGATCAATTATTGCAGTTAAGTGGCGTCTAGGGTATACTAGAGGCAACGTAGCCTATATCAGTGTCCTTGTGCGCAGTTTGAAAATGCGATAAGTGTATGCGAATCGCCAGAAGTTGTGTGAGGGAAAAGATGGAATTACAAGCCTTGATCCGTGAAATCCATTGGCTCGAATGGCAATTGCGTGCCTTTGAGGATAAATACAGCCTGCTGTCTTATGACTTCCACCAGGCATTTCAGGCTGGGGAGTTGGCCGAATTTGACGACGTGGATTTGCCACAATTCCATGATTTTTTGGAATGGGCCGGTCTGTATGAAATCTGGCAACGACGGGAACAGCGCTATCGCGAATTCTTACAACAGCGTTCACCGGCAGAACACCTGCGTTATGCTCTGGTTGCCGCCTGAGAAAACGGCATGTTGCGGCGCGATCAATACGAGACCTTTATTTACACGTTGCCGACACGGTATCGTGTTGTTCGGATGAGTACCCTCGTCCTGACGCCGCCAGGGTTGGATACCGCTCGGTTAACAGGTCTGTTGACCTTTGGCCAAGACTTGGTGTTGTGCGTGTACGAAATGTTGGACTTTCAGGAAGGGATCATCACTACTTATCGTTATGAGGTATCACGGTGTATTCCGCCCTTTGTCGAAATTCCCTTGCCAGACGCCGAGATATATTGTCGCGCCCATTACTCGGACAAGCGCAAGATATATTGGTATGATTCGTGGCCGCATCCCAACGACCTGACTTTAGCTTCAACGTACCCCCACCATAAGCACATACCGCCCGACCTCAAGCATCATCGCATCCCCGCGCCAGAACTCTCCTTTACGGAGCCTAACCTGCCATTTCTGATCCGCGAGATTGAAACGCTATTATGATCACCTCCCTCAAAAACGATAAAATCAAACTCGTGCGCGCGCTGGCAGAAGAACGGCGCGAGCGCAACAAGCACAAGCTGTTCTTCATCGAAGGCGTCGCCGCGATCCGCGCCGCGTACCTCTACGATTGGGACGTGCGTTGGCTCATCTACTGCCCGGAGGTCGAACACACCGACTGGGGTACCGACGTCATCGCGCAGACGCCGCCGGAAGCGCGTCTGGAAGTGAACGAGTACGTCCTTACGCAGCTCAGTGACCGCGAGATGGCCTCGGAACTGCTGGCAGTGGTGGCGCAGCGCCCCGACGACCTGGCGCGCATCCCGCTCAAAGACGATTTGCTCGTGCTACTGCTGGATCGCCCTGGCAGCCCCGGCAACCTGGGCAGCACGATCCGCTCCGCCGACGCGCTGGGTGCGGACGCCGTCCTCATCACCGGGCACGCCACCGACCTGTATGATCCGAAAACGGTGCGCGCCAGCATCGGTTCACTGTTTGCCTTGCCCGTGCTGCGCGTGCCGGAACATGCGGCGTTGGAAGCGTGGCTGGCGACGGCGCGTGATACGTTGGGACGGGTGCAGATGGTCGCTACCAGCTCGCACGCGACAACGCCGCTCTACGCGCACGATCTCAGCGGCCCAACCGTGGTCGCCATTGGCAACGAGACTGTGGGCCTGAGCCATTACTTCGAGACGCTGTGCGACGCCTACGTGACCATCCCTATGTACGGCTCCGCCACATCCTTCAACGCCTCGGTAGCCGCCTCGATCTTCCTCTACGAAGCGCGGCGGCAGCGCGCCCTAAAAGCGTTGTAGAGATCCAATTCATTAGGAGGTGCATGATGAAAACACATCAGCTTTGGTTCACCCTATTGCTGTGTATGGTATGGATCATGAGTGGGTGTACTTCGGCTCCTACAATCACACCAGCAGTTCAATCGCCGACAGCAGCAGCGGGTGCAGCCGCCACATCAACGCCGCCACCTCCGCCGACGGTGCCGGCGGCAACCGCTGAACCAAAATCAGCGCTGCCCACCACAGGCCCGACACAACCGGTCGTGACCGATGCGCCGCCGGCCATCCTCGAACACCTGCGATACCTGGACCATGCCAGCTTCCGGCTGGACGGACCGCCGACGATCTACTTCGATCCGACGAAGTTGCAGGGCGAGGTGATTCCGGCGGACATTATCCTGATCAGCCACGCGCATAACGACCATTATTCCCCCGCGATTCTCAAGCAAATCAGCACGGCGGAAACGGTCATCATTACCAATGAAACCGTGGCTGCCAAACTGAAAAACACCACCGTCCCCGGCGAAGTCCGGGTGCTCAAAGCGGGGGAAGCGGTGACGGTCGATGAAGTCACCATCGAGGCGGTGCCTGCCTACAATATCGGGAAGTCTTACCATCCCAAAGATGCTGGTGGACTTGGCTTTATCGTCACCTGGGGTGGCGAACGGCTCTACTTTGCCGGAGACACGAGCCGTATCCCGGAAATGCAGGCGATCGATTGCGACGTGGCCTTGCTGCCCATCGATGGCACGTACACGATGAACGTCCAGGAAGCAGCCGAAGCCGCTGGGGACATCAATCCCAAAGTTGTTGTGCCGATGCACATGGGCAACGCCAACCCTGAGGAATTCCGTGAGCTGTGCAATTGCCCGGTCGTGATCTTGAAGCCGTAAAGCCGCCTGTGAGACACCTGATAACTATGGCGGGTTCACGCTTACTGGCTGGATAGTGGGCCGCTGCGGTTTGCCTTCGAGCCGGTGGTGGCTCGTGCACGTAGCCGGGGATCTGGCGATCCCTGTAAATCATAGTGTGCATCCTGAACAGGCTATCGATGCCGCACCACCAACACCGGCCTCCCCGCGTGTTCGACCATCCTGTTCGTAATGCCGGGGGCGAAGTAGCGGCGCAGGCTTTGCGCGGCGTAGGTGGAGCCGAGGGCCACCATATCGTATTCACCGTCGCGGATTTCGGTGAGGATTTGCTCGGCGACGGGGCCGTGGCGCAATTTGACGCCGGTTTCGATTCCCTGACTGCGCAAGGCTTCCCGACAACTGCGCAGATTGCGTCCCTGCAATGTGTCGGTCTGCAGCAGGACTCCCCAGGCATCCTCTATTTCTCGCAGCACAGGATAGTTGAGTTGCGGCTCCGGCACGACGTACAGCAACGTGACCTCAGCGCCGGCGCTCAAGGCAATGCGCTGCACCAACTCCAGCGTGGCGGCGGGATACCACAAGTCGCCGCTGCACAGCAGGATGTTGCGGATCGCCGGACGGTCGAACGGCACAACGAGCACGGGCGCCGTCACATATTGCAGGATGCGGCGGGTCGAAGGCCCCCGCAGCCAGCGCCTCAACCGCCCGCGTTCCACCAACCCCACGATCACCATGTCATAGGCAATCGCTGTGGCCTGCGCGACGACGGCATGGCGGATCGGCATGGGATGCAGTACGGTTTCGCACGTCACACCGTTGGCCGTCAGGCGGGCGCAGACCTCTGCCAGGCTCTCGGCGAATGTGGCTTCCTGCGCGGGTTGTTCACATGCCCCCAACACGGTCACAGAGGCTTTGAGCATCTGCGCCAGACGAGTGCCAAACGCCAGTGCCCCCTCGCTCCTGGGTGTTCCATCGGTGCACAATAACAGGTTCATGCGCTTTTCTCCTCGAGGGCGAAGACTACAAAAGTCTCAACAACCTCGTGAGACTTTTAGTCTCAATAGAGCCAATTTTGCTTGGTCTGGATCGCCAGATCCAGACCGGAACGGGGAGACGATCCCTTTGGAGCATTTTTGGATCTACTGAGTCTGGTATTACCGGTAGATGACGATGCCGACGATGCCGGCGGCGAGCAGTACCAACGTCGGCGGGACCTTGAAGAGCAGCAGCGCCGCCAGGCTCGCCGTCCCCAACACGAAGGGCGTCCATCCCTGCCAGCCTTTATCGCCGACCACCTGATACGCCGTCACCAGCAGCAGCGCAGCGATCGCCGGCGTCAGCCCTTTGACGAAACTGCCGATCCAGGCCTCGCTGCGCAGGCGCGTGAGCAGCATGGCGATGGCGAGCATGATGACCGTCGGCGGCAGGATCGCGCCGAGGCAGGCGACCACCGCTCCGGCGATGCCGCCCACCCGGTAGCCGACGAACATCGCCATCTGAAGCGCGTCGGAGCCGGGCAGCACGCTCGAATAGCCCACGGCTTCGACGAACTCCTCCCGTGTCATCAGCTTGCCGACCATCTCGGAGTAAAGCAACCCCGCCGACGCCGGCCCAGACGTGGTCAAGAGATTGACTTTCAGAAACGTCACAAATAGCTGCCACAAGTTGTCCATACTGCCTCCCTCGAAAATCAGGAATCATGAATCACGAATCATGAATCATGAATCATGATTCATGAATCATGATTCATGATTCGTGATTCATAATCAGTACAGTTCCCCGGCTAGATACGCGCGTGTTTTGGGGTGTTGGGGATGCTGGAAGATTTGTTCTGCCGGGCCGTGCTCGATCAATTCGCCCAGGTACATGAAGATCACGTAATCGGCCAATCGGCGCGCCTGCCGCAGTACGTGCGTCACCAGGATGATGGTGTAATTGGTCTTCAGTTCCACCAGCCGCCCTTCGATGCGCTGCGCCGAGATTGGATCGAGCGCCGACGTGACCTCGTCGCACAGCAATACGTCCGGCTCCACCGCCAGCCCGCGCGCCAGGCACAGCCGTTGTTGCTGCCCGATCGAGAGCGCCGTGGCGGGGGCGTGCAGGCGATCCTTTACCTCATCCCACAGCCCGGCGGCGCGCAGTTCTTTCTCCACGATGGCGTTCAATGCCTCGCGCTGCCGCACGCCGTACAGACGCGGCCCGTAGGCCACGTTGTCGTAGATCGACATGGGCAGGGGAAAGGGGCGCTGCGCCAGCAGCCCGATACGCTTGCGCACCTCCGTCACATCCACATCCGGCGCGTAGACGTCCTGCCCATCGAACAAAATCTTGCCCCACACGCGCACACCATCCACCAACTCGGTCAGCCGGCTGATGGAGCGCAGCAGCGTCGTTTTACCGCAGCCCGACGGCCCAATGATCGCGGTGATCTGCTGGGCCGGTATATCAACGCTCACGTCGCGGATGGCGAGCTGGCTGCCGTAGGCGACGTTCAAGCCTTGAATCTGGATCAACGGTTCATTGATTGTACTGTTCATACCGTTCCTCGAAAGTGTCAACGGATTGAACGGATTTTAACGGATTTTTTTTCTTTTTAATCCGTTTCATCCGTTGAATCCGTTGACAGATTTTTATTCTCGTCATACCGCTCCTCGAAAGTGTCAACGGATTGAACGGATTTTAACGGATTTTTTTTCTTTTTAATCCGTTTCATCCGTTGAATCCGTTGACAGATTTTTATTCTCGTCATACCGCTCCTCGAAAGTGTCAACGGATTGAACGGATTTTAACGGATTTTTTTTCTTTTTAATCCGTTTCATCCGTTGAATCCGTTGACAGATTTTTATCCTCGTTGGCGTGGTATCCCCAGGTTCTCAGTGGATGATGTGGCGCGAGAGGCGGCGGGTGAGGCTGCGCGCGCCCAGGCTCAGCGCCAGCACGATGACCGTCAGCACCAGCGCCGAGGCATAGGCCCGCTCCTGCACTTGCGGCACCGGCGTCCCAAGCTGGAAAAACACCGCCAGCGGCAGCGACGCCACCGGACGCAGCAGCGTGGTCGGCATACGGTCGGTGTAGCCGGCGGTGAACAGCACCGAAGCCGCGTCGCCGATGCCGCGCCCGCAGGCCAGCAGCACGGCGGTCAGCAGGCCGGGCGCGGCTTGCCGCAGGACGACGCGCACGGCGGTCTCCAGGCGCGTCGCTCCCATTGCGTACGAGACTTCCTTCAGTTCGTGGGGCACCATCAGCAGCACTTCATCCATCGTGCGGATCATCACCGGGAACTCCAACAGCGCCAGCGCGATAATGCCGCCGAGCAGCGACGCGCGCAGCCCCAGCATCAGCATCAGTGTGAAGCCGAACGCGCCGTAGACGATGGAGGGCACGCTCCACAGGACGTCCAGTGAGAGGCGGGTGAGGTCGAGCAGCTGGTTGTGTTTGGCGAACAGGTGCAGGTAGAGGACGACGGCGAGCGCCGGAAAGAAACTCAGCGCCGTCGCCGCGGCCACCAGCACCAGCGAGCCGGTGATCGCGTTAAGGATGCCGCCCTCTTTGCCCAGGTAGTAGCCGCCTTTGGGCGTCTGGGTGAGCATTGCCCAATTGAGCGCGGGCAGCCCCTTCGCAAGCACTGTGCCGAGAATGGCGACGAGGCTGCCCACCACCAGCGCCAACGAAGCGACCATCAGCCCCTTCATGATACGCTCTTCGAGATGTTTGTTGATTTTCATCATTTGTGTTCCATTGAAAGCAAACCGCTAATCTCGCTAATCTACGCGAATTAAAGATAAAAATCTGCTTAATCTGCTTAATCTGCTGACTAAACCTTGTCACGCTGCCGATTTGATGGCCTGCGCCAGGACGATGCGGGCGATGATCGTGAAGATCAACACCACGATCAGCAGCACCAGCGCCGCCGCCAGCAACGCCGCATCGTACAGCGGGATGGACATCATCTCGCCGTAGTTGTTGGCAATGAGCGCCGGCAGGGTGTAGGCCGGGTCGAAGATGGAACGCGGGATTTGCGCGACGTTGCCCGTCACCATCATCACCGCCATCGTCTCGCCGAAAGCGCGCGAGAAGCCCAGGACGACGGCGGCGATCACACCCGGTCGCGCCCGGCGCAGCACCACGGTCTTGATCATCTGCCAGCGTGTCGCGCCCAGGGCCAGCGCCGCCTCGCGCATCCCGAAGGGCACCGCGCGGATCACTTCTTCTGTCACCGAGATGATGATGGGAAAGACCATCACCGCCAGCACCACGCCACCCGCCAGCACGCCGTAACCGGTGGGATTATCGGCGCGGAACAGGGGGATGAAGCCGAGCGTCCGGCTCACCCAGGGCGTCACGTAGTCGCGGATGACCGGCACGACGGTAAGCGTCCCCCACACGCCGTACACCACCGAGGGGATGCCCGCCAGCACGTCGATTGCCGGCTTGACGCTCTGCCGCAGGCGCGCGGGTGCGTACTCCGCGAGGTAGATTGCGGTGAGCAGACACGGTGGCACGGCCAGGAACATTGCCAGCAGCGTGACGGCCAGCGTCCCAACGATAAAGGGGAAAAAGCCGAATTGACCGCGCAGCGGACTCCACTCCGACGAGGTCAGCAGGCTTCCCAGAGGCTGGATATCCAACAACGGTTGCGCGCGGGCGAGCAACGCCAGCCCAATGGCGATCACCAACGTGGCAGCAACCCACGTCAGGCCACCCATAACGTGCCCCGCGCTGCGGTCTTTCAACCGGCGTAGATTTTGGTTGTGGGCCATGATGCCGTTATTTGAGATTTGCCAGCTCGGCTTCCAGTTCTGCGTCGGTGAGAGGAATATAACCGGTGGGTTCTACAAATGCCTGGCCGTCGGTGAGGATCCACTTGATGAAGGCCAGCGTGATCCCGGTGGGTTTGCCTTTGGTGACGAGGTTGAGCGTGCGTGCCGGCGGCGAAGGATAGCGCCCCTCGGCGATGGCAACCATGACGCCCTTCTTGTCGGCGTAGAAGTTTTCGGCGGCATCGATATTGCCGTTCTCGTTGCGGTCGAGCGGCAAAATTTGCAGTCCTTCCACCGGCTTACCGCTGTCGGCGTCGTAGGCAAAGTTGAGGTTGTTGAAACCAATCCCCAATGGGTCCTGGGTGACGGCGCTGGCGAGTCCGGGGTCGCCATAGACGGCTACACCCTGCAAGTCCTCTTGCTTGAAATTGCCGAGATATTGTGCCCAGGTTTCTGCCGCACCGCAGGCATCGGAGCGGGTGTAGACGTGGATCTCGTCGGTGATGCTGGGATCGCCGAGGACCTGTCCCCAGGTGGTGATTTCGCCGCGCCAGATGCCCTTCAGCACGGCCTGCGTTGCGCCGCTGGCTTGCAGACGGGCCAGGTGGGGATTCTTCGCGCTGATGGTGGGCAGGACGGCATCGCGCGTCACCCGCACGCGAAACGCGCCTTGTTCCACTTCGGTGTCGTGAATGTCGCGGGACACCATACCGATGTCCACCGCACCGCCGAGCGCGTCGGCCATCCCTTTGCCCGCGCCGCCCGCCGAGACATCGAACTGCACGTCAGGGTAGACCTTTTGGAACTCCTCACTCCACGTGACCATCATCGGGTACAACGCCCACGCGCCGGAGATGGCGATGTTGCCCTTGAGCGCGCCGCCGTCTGACGCCGACTGTTTCCCGCCACAGCCGCTTAGCGCCAGACCGAGCACCCCACACACAGCGAGGATACACAGCATTTTCTTCATCGAGCTATCCCTCCACTTTTGTGATTAGTATGCCGTCTCCATTATAGCATTTTTGGGACAACAGGCATGGTATGTTTATTCCAGGTTGCAGGTTACAAAATCCATAGAAAACGTATAATTCGGAATGAAAGGGTTTACTGTCACAGAAAGGAGAGCGCGATGAAAGCCTTAGTCAAGCGTTATGCAAAAGAAGGATTGTGGTTGGAAGACGTTCCCGAACCGGAGGTGGGGATCAATGACGTGTTGATCAAAATCCACAAGACCGCGATTTGCGGGACGGACGTGCATATCTGGAATTGGGACGCCTGGTCGCAGAAGACGATCCCCGTGCCAATGGTGATCGGGCACGAGTTTGTGGGGACGGTGGCGGCGTTCGGCAGCAACGTCCACGACTTGCAAGTGGGCGATATCGTCTCCGGCGAGGGGCACATTGTCTGCGGACGCTGTCGCAATTGCCTGGCCGGGCGGCGGCATTTGTGCAACCAGACGCAGGGCGTCGGCGTCAACCGACCCGGCGCGTTCGCGGAATACCTGTGCATTCCCGTGACCAACGTGTGGCACGCCGATCCCAACATCCCGCTGGACATTCTCAGCATCTTCGACCCGTTCGGCAACGCGACGCACACGGCGCTGGCGTTCAAGGTGCTCGGCGAGGATGTGTTGATCACCGGCGCGGGGCCGATCGGCATCATGGCAACGGCGATTGCCCGGCACGCCGGCGCGCGCTACGTCGTCACTACCGACATGAACCCCTATCGCCTGGAGCTGGCGAAGAAGATGGGCGCGACCGTCGCGTTGAACATCCGCGAGAAGACCATTGCCCAAGTGCAGAAAGAGTTGGGGATGAAAGAGGGCTTTGATGTGGGGCTAGAGATGTCGGGCAGCGGCGCCGCGTTCCGCGATATGCTGGCGAATATGTGCCATGGCGGGAAAATCGCGCTGTTGGGTATTCTGCCGGACGATCTGGCGATTGACTGGAACACGGTCATCTTCAACATGCTGACCATTCGCGGTATCTACGGGCGCGAGATGTACGAGACGTGGTACCTGATGCAGTCGATGCTGCAAACCGGCCTTGATATCAGCCCGGTCATCACGCATCGCTTCCACTACACCGAGTTCGAGGAAGCCTTTGCCGTGATGCGCTCCGGCAACTCCGGCAAGGTCATCCTCAATTGGATGTGAGTTTTTGGGACGCTGATTTTCGCAGATTCACGCAGATTTTGTCGTTTACTATATCTGCGAGAATCAGCGTGAATCCGCGTCCAATTTGAAGGACGTAAGACAACGTCATTCGCTGATTCGCTCATTCGCCATTTCATGGTACACTCTCCCCCTATGAAAAACGCCAGTATACGCATCAAGGGCCTGGTCGCGCTGATGAACGACGTCCGCGAGCGAATGAGCATGGGGATTCCACCCGAACATGCCGACGACTTTCGCGCGATGGTGACAGGCGGCGTGCAGGCCGTGGAGGCGATCTGTCGCAAGAACCACATCACGCCGGATGCGCTGCCTGCGCCGTCGCGCCGCGCCTATGTTTACCTCAAGGGCCTCGATCTCAAGCATCTGCCGCCGCCCGCTGCAATCGCGCCGGCTGCGCCCAAGACGGTCCGCATCACGAATATCGTTGCTGCCTGCAATTATTACCATGCGACGTTTGCCAAATTGGCCGCGTCCCCCGATGCGCCGGCCTGGACCGTTGCGCATCCCGATGTCAAGCGGCTGGCGGCGGAGCTGGTCGCTGAAGTCGAAGGTATCGCCGCATTGTGCCGTGAGCAAGAGGGCACGCCCGCCGACTTGCCGACACAATCGCGGCGCGGCTATCAATGGATGGCGTTCCTCGCCGATCCCGAAAACCTGGTCAGCCATTTGACGACGCTGACCGAGGCGTACCGCACGGCCAGGACCGGGGCGGCGCAAAAACCGCTGTCCCTCGCGCAGCGCCAATTGCCCCTGCACATCGAATTCTACGTCACCGCCCACCTCTATCGCTCGCGCATCGACACCGACGGCATCACCATCACGGCTCACGAAGGCTTCATCGGTGCGCCGCATTCGGTGATCCAGGCGTTAATCTTTACAGCTTTACGGCATCCAGAGAAGAAACACGCAGCGCAGGTCAAGGCTTACGGCACGACCGACGTTTTCGAGGAGATCGTCCTCGCGCTGGAGATGATGACCGCCGACCTTTCGACTAACACCCAGGGCCAGCACTACGATCTGGCTGCCGTCTTCGACCGGGTGAACGCCGCCTACTTCGGCGGGACACTCTCGCCGCCGCGCCTCACGTGGAACAAGACGCTGACGCATCGCACCTTCGGCCATTACCAGTTCAACACCGACACGGTGATGTTGAGCCTGTCGCTCGACGATGCCGCCGTGCCACCTTATGTGGTGGAATTCGTGATGTACCACGAGCTGCTGCACAAAGCGCTCGGCGTCAAGCTGGTCAATGGGCGGCGGTACGCGCATACGACCGAATTCCGCGATGCCGAGCGCCGCTTCGCGCAGTACGATAAGGCCAAAGCGTTCCTATCCAAACTGGGCAACCCGCACCGCTGAAAACGCAGAATCGGACACTGATTTTCGCAGATTCACGCAGATTTTTGAGTGTACGAATAGGTGCGTGAGTACGATACCACAATTGTCATTTCGACTACCCGACTAAGGACTATGTGACTATGACCGACACCTGGGAAACGCTCAACCGCGATGTTATCGCGTGCCGGCGCTGCCCGCGTCTTGTGGCCTGGCGCGAGGAAGTGGCGCGTATGAAGCGGCGCGCGTTCCGCGATGCCGGGTACTGGGGCAAGCCCGTGCCCGGCTTCGGCGATCCGCACGCGCGGCTGGTCATCGTGGGGTTGGCGCCGGGCGCGCACGGTTCCAACCGCACGGGGCGCATGTTCACCGGCGACAGTTCCGGCGACACGCTCTACGCGGCGCTGCACCGCGCGGGCTTCGCCAGCCAGCCAACGGCGACGGCCCGCGACGACGGGCTGACGTTACACGATACGTTCATCACCGCTGTCGGGCGCTGCGTCCCACCGGAGAACAAACCCACAGCGGAGGAGTTGGCGAATTGCCGTCCCTTCCTCGCCCGCGAATTGGCGTTGTTGCGCCAGACGCGCATCATTCTGGCACTGGGACGCATCGCTTTCGATGGCGTTTTGCTGTTGTTGCGCGAGCAGGGTCTTGCCGTTCCCGCCCTGTCCTTCGCTCATGGTGCGATGTATGCGTTGCCCGCGCCGTGGCCCACGCTCGTCGCTTCCTATCATCCCAGTCGCCAGAACACGCAGACCGGGCGGCTGACGGTGGCGATGTTCGATGCGGTGTTTGCACAGATTCGCTCGTTGCTCGGCGGGGATCGTCAGGTCTCCGTCTCTGGCGCATAGCCGGGGAACTGGCGTTCCCCTTGAAGCAAGAAAGGGTTGTTTGGCGGGGATCGTCATGTCCCCATCTCTTGCGCATAGCCGGGGAACTGGCGTTCCCCTTGAAGCAAGAAAGGGTTGTTTGGCGGGGATCGTCATGTCCCCATCTCTTGCGCATAGCCGGGGAACTGGCGTTTCCCTTGAAGCGGTGATTGGGGCGGAGATTTGTAACGCGCTACACCCGCTTTTGACTTCATTCCAGGGTGAGTATAATTATGTACATCCTGGAAGATGTCCACAGGAGGAACCATGATCGAAGTCACGCTGGAAACCCTGCAAATGAGTCTCGTCTCCCCGCACCGCATCGTGGTGTTGCGCGAGGTGGACGTGGAACGTTATTTGCCGATCTGGATCGGGCCGTGTGAAGCGGAGGCCATCGCCAATCGCCTCAATAACATCGAAATTCCGCGCCCGCAGACGCACGATCTGCTCGTGAATGTGTTGGATGTGCTGGACGCCGACTTGCTCTACATTTACATCAATGCGCTGACCGATAACACCTTCTTCGCGCGGCTCGTGCTGGACGCGAACGCCAATCGTATCGAGGTCGATTGCCGTCCCAGCGACGCCATTGCCATCGCCGTGCGCCTGGACGTTCCCATTTACGTCGCTGAAGAGGTGATGGATGAGGCCGGTGTCTTCCCGGAGCGCGACATTAGCTCCCAGGGACAGGACGACAAAGACTTGAGCGTGTTCCGCGATTTTCTTAGCACGCTGGATGACACAGCGCCATCGAACAAGGACAGCTAACCCCAAAAGCTCTATGGAAGTGCCGGTATCGTTATGACTACTCCCGATAAAACCGTACCCCACAATGTCGAAGCCGAGGAAGCCGTCCTCGGCGCTTTGCTCATCGACCCGGAGGGTATTTTTCGCGTGCTGCCCTTTTTGCGGGCCGAAGATTTCTACCTGCAAAAGCACCGCTGGATTTACGAATCGATCATCCGCATCCACGACCGCCGTGATCCCATCGACTTTCTCACGCTGACGACCGAGTTGGAACAGCGCGAGCAACTGGAAGCCGTCGGCGGCGCGGCTTACATCTCGCAGTTGATCAACGCCGTCCCTTCTGCCGTCAGCATCGAATCGTATGGGCGCCTGGTTGAACAGACTGCCGTCCGCCGTCGCTTGCTGGACGCCGTCAGCGACATCGCGCGCCTGGCCTATGACGAGAAATTGCCCATTGATCAGGTGGTGGACAAGTCCGAGCAGGCGCTTTTTGGCGTTTCGCAACAGCGCGCCACCCGCGATCTTCAGCCTATCCAGGAAGTCGTGCAGCGTTATTACGATCGCGTGGAATACCTCTACGCGCATCGCGGCGAGCCGATGGGCGTACCCACCGGATTCCACGATCTGGATCGCGTGCTCGGCGGCTTCCAACGTTCCGATTTGCTGATTCTGGCAGCGCGGCCTGGTGTGGGCAAGACATCGCTGATGCTCACCTTCGCCCTCAAGGCGGCGGAAAAAGGGCGCACGGTCGCCATCTTCAGCCTGGAAATGTCGGCCGAACAACTCGCGCAGCGTATGGTCGCCGCCATCAGCCAGATCGACGCGCAGCGGCTGCGGCTGGGGCAGTTGCAGGATGACGAATGGCCGCGCTTTGCGGATGCCATCGGCCACCTTTCGGATTTGCCCATCTACATCGACGATACGCCATCCATCTCGGTGCTGCAACTGCGCACCAAATGCCGCCGTCTGGCCTCCGAACGCCCGCTGGACATGGTGTTTGTCGATTACCTGCAACTGATGAACTCCGACATCCACTCCGACAACCGCGTGCAGGAAGTGTCCTACATCTCGCGTTCGCTCAAGGGTATCGCCCGTGAGCTGGACATCCCGTTGATGACCGCCTCGCAGCTTTCGCGCGCCGTCGAACAGCGTACCGACAAAAGACCCGTCCTCTCGGATTTGCGCGAAAGTGGCTGCTTGACAGGTGAAACGTTAGTCCAGTTGGCTGACGGGCGGCGCGTGCCAATCCGCGATCTCGTGCAAGATGGACATCATACAGAGGTTATGGCTCTTAATGAAGAGACCGGAAAATTGGAACCGGCGCAAGTACAAAAAGCCTGGCATACCGGCGTCAAACCGGTTTTTCGGCTCGTGACGCAATTGGGCCGTCAGGTGAGAGCCTCGGCAAATCACCAGTTTTTTACAATTGATGGATGGAAACGACTGGATGCCCTAAAGCCAGAAGAAGACTCGGTTCGTTTGGCCAAAAGTGACATCTGTTGGGACACAATTGTAAGTATTGAGCCAGACGGCGAAGAAGATGTTTACGACTTGACCGTGCCTGGACATCATAACTTCATCGCAGGTGACATCATTGTGCATAACAGCCTGGAACAGGATGCGGACATCGTGATGTTCATCTACCGCGAGGAGATGTACAACGAGCATACGGAGCAGCCCAATATTGCCGATTTGATGATCTCCAAACACCGCAGCGGCCCGGTCGGAACGGTGCAACTCTACTTCAATAAGCGGCTGACGCAGTTCCTGGATGCGGCTACGGTGCCGCGCATCTCCGACCCGGCGATGGTGCCGTAGGTTAGTTGTAAGGAAACGCCGCTGTTAACGCACTCCATGCAGCACGAAAATGGCGTTCCGACTATGCGCCTACAAGACTATGTGACTATTTTCCAAGGAGCATTGTGACCCCGACCCGTTTTTCCGGCTTCCCGGAAGCCAAAGTCGCCGTCGTCACACTGCCGGACCTGGTCTTCACCGACCTCGTTCCGCAGATCGATGATCTGGCCGAATTGAAAGTGACGCTGCTCGTGCTGCGTCGGCTGGCGCAGATGCAGTCCGATGTTGCACCCTGGGTCACACTGACGGAGTTGCGGGCCGATCCGGCGATCCGCGCCGCGTTGGGGGACGCTGTAGACGTACAACTCGCGGATGCGCTGGCCCGCGCGGTGGCGCGCGGCGTTCTGCTTGTGGCCGAATGGCCGCCCCTTGCAGGCGAGGGGATGGCTGACAGAACGGTGGAACAGCGTTATCTCGCCAACAGTCCGCGCGGGCGGGCGGCGCTGCGGGCGATGCAGCGCGGCGTTGAACCGGCGCGCGCCGTCAAGACGCCGCGGCCCAATATCTTCGCGCTCTACGAGCAGACGGTTGGCCCGCTCACCGCCATCCTCAGCGAAGACCTGATGGACGCCGAGAAGACCTATCCGGCGGAGTGGATTGAAGAGGCGTTCCACGAAGCCGCCAGCCGCAACAAACGCAACTGGAAGTACATTCACGCCATCCTCGAACGGTGGCGCACAGAAGGGAAAGATGAAGTCGATAGACGAGATCGTGAAGCAGATCCGCGACGCTACATCGAAGGCAAGTACAAAGACCTCATCCAGCACTGAGCCATCCAGTTTAGCCGGAGACCGGCTTGCCGGTGAGTCGTCTGTGGAAAGCGGAGCCACGTCGCCGTCGCGCTTGATGCTGGGCCGCCCGGATTGTCCACTCTGCCAGGGGTTGGGCTACGTGCGGCTGGATGTGCCGATCGATCACCCTGATTTCGGCAAGCTGTTCCCCTGCACCTGCCGCACGCGGGAAATCCAGGCGCAGCGCAGCGAGACGCTCAAGTTGTCGAGCAATCTCGCTACGTTGGAACGCTTCACGTTCAAGACGTTTCGGCCGGAGGGCCACGGTCTCTCGCCAGAACTGCAATTGAATCTGCGCCGCGCCTACGAGACGGCGTTGGCTTACGCGCAGCATCCCCAAGGCTGGTTGCTGTTGCGAGGTGGATACGGCTGCGGGAAGACGCACCTGGCAGCCGCCATCGCCAACGTGGCCCTCGACCGGGGAGCGCCGGTGATTTTTGTGACCGTGCCCGATCTGCTGGATTACTTGCGCGCGGCCTATGCGCCCACCTCGCCCACCAGCTACGACCGGCGCTTTGAGGAAGTGCGCACCGCGCCATTGCTCATCCTGGATGACCTGGGCACGGAACATGCCACGCTTTGGGCGCTGGAGAAGCTGTTCCAGTTGCTCAACTACCGCTACATGGCGAACCTGCCCACCGTTATTACCACCAACCGCGATTTGGAGGACATGGAACCACGCCTGCGCTCACGGCTCGGCGACCCTGAACTGGTGCAGATTGCCACCATCCTCGCGCCGGATTTCCGGCAGGCCGGCGTTGATCACACTGAATCCAACCTCAACACGCTCTCGCTGTACAGTGACATGACGCTGGATGATTTCGACCTGCGGCGCGGCGAATTGGACTCGGCCGAAGCCGACAACCTCGAACGGGCGCTGGAGCAGGCGCGCGCCTTCGCCGCCAACCCCGTGGGCTGGCTGACGTTCACCGGGACGTATGGCTGCGGCAAGACGCACCTGGCGGCGGGCATTGCCAACGCTCGCGCGCGCGAGGGACATCCGGCGTTGTTCGTGGTCGTTCCCGATCTGCTCGATCACCTGCGTGCAGCCTTCAATCCGCAAAGCCCTGTCACCTACGACAAGCGCTTTGAAGAAGTGCGTCGCGCCCCCTTTCTGGTGCTCGACGACCTCGGCACAGAGAGCGCGACCTCCTGGGCGCAGGAGAAGCTCTTCCAGTTGCTCAACTATCGCTACGTGGCTAAGCTCCCCACGGTGTTGACCACAGCGCGCCTGCTGGAAGACCTGGACCCGAAAATCCGCACGCGATTGTTGGATGTGAGCCGCTGTACTGTTTTCAGCATCCTCGCGCCGGCCTATCGCGGGGGTGGGGACGCGCCGCGTCGCGCCAAATCCACCCGCACACGTGCGAAACCAAAATAGCCATTGCAATATAGAACATTCGTGCTATAATTTGAAATACAAAACCTTCTTCATTCGCTGATTCGCTGATTCTTGATTCTTTTAGGAGGGCTGGTATGGCAGACGAAGGACGACAGAAAGTACTGGATCAAGCGGTGGCGCAGATCAAGCGCCGCTTTGGCGATGGCGCGCTGATGCGCCTGGGAGACGCGACGCACCTGAACGTCGAGACGATTCCCACCGGATCGCTGGCGCTGGATGTCGCGTTGGGGGTGGGTGGTGTGCCGCGTGGACGCATCACCGAAATCTACGGGCCGGAAGGGTCCGGCAAGACGACGATCTGCCAACACATCGTCGCCGAGGCGCAGCGGCGCGGCGGGGTGGCAGCGTTCATCGATATGGAGCACGCGCTCGATCCGAGTTATGCCGCGCGTTGCGGTGTGAATATCGATCAGCTCTATATCTCGCAGCCGGATACAGGCGAGCAGGCGCTCGAAATCGCCGAGACGCTGGTGCGCAGTGGGGCGGTGGATGTCGTCGTGATCGATTCGGTGGCGGCGCTCGTCCCCCGCGCGGAAATCGAAGGCGAGATGGGCGATTCGCATCCCGGCTTACAGGCGCGTTTGATGAGCCAGGCGCTGCGCAAGCTCTCCGGTGCGATCAAGCAGAGCAACACGATTATGATTTTCACCAACCAACTGCGCGAGAAGATCGGTGTGATGTTCGGCTCGCCGGAGACGACCAGCGGCGGGCGCGCGCTCAAGTTCTATGCCTCGGTGCGGATGGACGTGCGGCGCGTGACGGCGATCAAAACGCAGGGCGAAGTCATCGGGCATCGCACCCGTGTGCGCGTGACGAAGAACAAAGTCGCCGCGCCTTTCCGCGTGGCCGAATTCGACATTATGTTCGGCGATGGCATCAGCCGTGAGGGCGACTTGATCGATGTGGGCCTTGAACTGGACGTCATCGACAAGCGCGGTTCGTTCTACTATTACGATGGCGAGCGTTTCGCGCAGGGCCGTGAGAATGCGAAGGTTTATCTAAAGGAGAACCCGGAATTCGCCAACACCATCGAGGACTTGATCCGCAAAAAGCTGGCGGAGATGAAAGACGTTCCGCTCGAATTCGGCGCGACTGCCGACCTGGATGAAGGTATGGTGCTCGAAGAGGAGTATTAAATCTGCCTATGGTCACGTTTTTGACGCCCCTGAACCCCGCGATTCAAGCCTTACTTGCGACGCTTTTTACGTGGTTTATGACCTCGGCGGGGTCGGCAGCGGTCTTTCTCGCCAAAGGGATTAACCGCAAGGTGTTGGACAGCATGCTTGGCTTCGCCGCCGGCGTGATGATCGCGGCAAGTTACTGGTCGTTGCTGGCGCCGGCTATCGAAATGGCTGCAGATGGTCCGCTGCCGGCGTGGATTCCGGCGGCGGTCGGCTTTGTGCTTGGCGGGGTTTTTCTGCGCGGGGTGGACCGCTTGCTGCCGCACCTCCATCGCAGTGATGAGGCCCATCCTGAAGGCGTGAAAACCGTATGGCGGCGCATCACCTTGCTGGTGTTGGCGATCACGTTGCACAATTTCCCCGAAGGCTTGGCAGTGGGAGTGGCTTTCGGCGCGGCGGCGTCGGGATTCCCGTCTGCCAACATCGCGGGCGCGATCGCACTGGCGTTGGGCATCGGCATCCAGAACTTCCCGGAGGGGATGGCTGTCTCCATGCCGCTGCGCCGCGAGGGCTATTCGCCGTTCAAGAGCTTCTGGTACGGGCAATTGTCGGGTGTGGTGGAGCCGTTTGCGGGTGTGCTGGGCGCGGCGGCGGTCCTGATCGCGCGTCCGATTTTGCCCTACGCGCTGGCCTTCGCCGCCGGTGCGATGATCTTCGTCGTCGCCGAGGACCTTATCCCCGAAGCGCAGAGTGGCGGCAACACCCATCTCGCCACCTTTGGCGTGATGTTGGGCTTTACCGTGATGATGATCTTGGATGTTGCGCTAGGGTAGAGCGATTGGGTTCAAGCACAGGGGCAACGCTGTCAAGGACGTTGCCCCTGTTTTTTGGCGTCGTTTTATTGGGCGAGCTGCACGTTGAAATAGTCCAGGATGCGCTGGATGGGTGTGAAGATGGTCACGCTGGTAGAGCCGGCGAAGAGCAGGCCGACGGCGCGGCGATCCATATCCAGGATGCCGGAGCCGGAGTCGCCGGGACTGCTCATGCTGCTGGTGATGATTTGATCGGCGAAGAAAGCAGTACGCCCGGCATAGTCCACGCTGACCGTCACATCGATCTGGGTGATGTAGCCAGATGTCAGGCTGGTGGTCCGCCCCATTTTTTGCACCTGCATGCCCAAAGCCGGGGTGTTCACGCCAACCGGCAGCCCGAGGCCGAGGATCGCCGGAATGACGAGGTCGGGTGTGTCTGGCCGGGCCAGCGCGGCATCCATCGTGTTGACGCCTGACGTTTGTTGCACGGATTGTAGCCGGTGGCTGGAGCCGGTCAGACGGGCGATGAAGTTGAGCAAGGCGGCGACGCTGTCCGCGATGCGACATTGCGAGGGTTTGTCGCCGAAGTCCAATGGCGCGAACTCGCTCAGGGTGGCGATGCGGTCGATAGCTCTTCCGCCATCGGCCGGACCGGGCTGGTAGATGGGATCGCCGATTCGTCCGGCGTTGGAGTCGGCCAGGACGTGGTTGTTGCTCAGGATGAAAGGCGCACCGTCGCGTTGCACCAGCAGGCCGAATGTTCCCGCCGTGATATCGCGGTGGCCGATGGAGATGCCGGGCTGCGCCGGTCGAAAGCGCCCCCTGGGGTTTTCGGGAATCTGCGCGCGGATGCGTCCGGTCTCCACGACGTCGGTCAACAACCCCTCCAACGATTTGGGGATAACGTCCTGTGGCAAGAGTTGGTCGAGGGGCAGTTTCTGCGTTACGGAAACGATAAGGCTGAGTTCGTTGGTAGGTTGTCCCTCGGCGTTTTTGTAGCCCAATCCACAGGCCACCACGTTCTGCCGTTTGAAAAGATCGGGCAGCACTTGTCGATAAATCTCGCGCGCTTGCGCCATAATTTGGTTATTCATTGTTCCTCCGCTCTGAAAATAAACCGCTAATCTCACGAATCTACGCGAATCTTTCTTGAAAATTAGCGAAAATTCGCGTGATTCGCGGTTAAAATTTTGCGCCTCGAAAGGACGCACAGAGAATGTTAAGAACCGCTGTGTTCTCTGTGTCTCTGAAAATAAACCGCTAATCTCACGAATCTACGCGAATCTTTCTTGAAAATTAGCGAAAATTCGCGTGATTCGCGGTTAAAATTTTGCGCCTCGAAGGGGCGCACAGAGAATGTTAAGAACCGCTGTGTTCTCTGTGTCTCTGAAAATAAACCGCTAATCTCACGAATCTACGCGAATCTTTCTTGAAAATTAGCGAAAATTCGCGTGATTCGCGGTTAAAATTTTGCGCCTCGAAAGGGCGCACAGAGAATGTTAAGAACCGCTGTGTTCTCTGTGTCTCCGTGGTGCCTATTGTGGTGCTGTGCCCCAGATTCGCTTACACGCCTTCCTATTGCTGCGCCTTGACCTCGCCGATGGCCTCCACCCACACGCGCACACCGTCGAGCGTTTCGGGGATGCGGTCTTGGGGATGTAGTTGTTCGAGGGGGACTTTGTGGGTGACGTTGACGATTAACGCCGGACCGCCCACCGGGCGGCCTTGCCGCATCCGTATACCAATGCCCACGCCAACGACGTTGGCCTTCTTCAGCAAATCGGCTTCATAGCGCGCTTTCACAGCCTGGATGCGTGCAATCGGGATGTCTTCACTCGCTTTTTGCTGCATAGCACACCTTCTTTCAGAATAGTCGGGTAGTCTAATAGTCTTTAGTCGATTCTGGATCGCCGGCTCCAGACCAGAACGGGGATCTGACGATCCCTGGGAGCATTTTTGGATTACTGAGCTAATAGTCTTTAGTCGATAGTCCTTCGTCGAATCGTTTGGGCGGTGCGGTGAGGGCTTGCGCCCACAGGAATAAGGCGATGCAGCCCAGACCGCTCATACAGACCCAGAATCCCCAACCGGGATTGAGCGCGGTAGCGTGCAGCGTGCTCAGCGCGGGCAGCAGCCGGGCGAATGTTGCCGCGGCGGGCAGCCCGGTGACCGTGAGCCACGCCAACAAGAGCCAGGGGCGATAATGCTCCAGACGCGGTTTGGCCCATATAGCCACGCCCGCCGCCAGCATTGTGCCGATACCCCACCAGAAGGGAATGCGCCAGCCCGGTGTGTGCCACGCACTCACGATTTCGGGGTAGGGGGGCAGTGTCGCCAGGGCCAACCCTGCGCCCACAAGTGCGCCGCCGGTGCGCCAAAGGGTGGGCGCATCTGCCAGGAAAACGGGCAACAGCACCGCCAATCCTACCAACGGTAACCGCAGCGTTTGCAGGTTTACCGACAACGCGCCGGTTTCGATCTCCGGCAGCAATCGCAGCAGGTCGAAGAGGTCATAGGCGTTCCAGGCGAGGGCTGCCGCCCGCCGTCCCACCCACGGCCCGAAATAGCCAACGAGGGCGATCCCCCATGCCACCAGCAGTCCCACCTGCGAGCCCCGTTTCCAGTCCATTGTCACCGATCCCGCACTCCCTACTGTTTACGGTTTCGTGAGCGTAAAGTTGTCGAACGCTGTCACCGACGTTTCCCCACGCTCAACTGCATCGGCGAAGAGGGCTACGCCGCCTGCTCCTTGCAGCGCATGATCAAGGTACGTGGATACTCTTTCGTCGTTGACCCACAATGACAACGCATCACCCACGCACCGGACTCCCAGCTTGTTCCGAGCCTTACCGGTACGGATCAAATCGCTGGTTTCGGGGCCGACCAACGGCGTTGGGAGGCCATCTTCGACCCGCAAGATGAGATAGAACCCGTCGGCGCTGATCGCCAGCAGGTAATAGTTATCTTCGTCCTTTTGGCGACAGATGATGCCCATCCAGTTGTTCACTGTCCCCTGGACATGGCGCACCTGTACCGTCATCATAGTGTCGGTGTAGGTCTTGCCGGAAAGTGGCGCGTACACGCCGATGCCTTTGCCGCGGTCTTCCAGGAAAAGCTCGCCGGCCTGCGCGTAAACGGCGCTTTCTGCTGTCTCGAAGCGCGCCCAGGCTGGATTGGGTGGCTCGAAGTCATCGGTGAAGGGTGATGTCGCCGAGAGGGGGGTGGGGGTTGCTGGAGGTGGCGGTGATGAGGTAGCGCTGCTGCAAGCGGCCATCAGCAGCAGGAGCAGCAAGAGGGTAAGTACGTAACGGATGTCGCGCTGTGAGGGAGGAATCATAGATGCACCTCTGGTTTGTAGATAGGCAGCGTTATGGTCACCGTCGTTCCGCGTCATCAGGGTATCCGCCAACCTTCCGGTGGTCTTGCAAGGGATCACAGAAATAATGGGATGTTGTGCGAGTGCCGCACGAATCGTCGCGGCCTCGTCATCCTCTGCAGGCATAACCAATAGCAGTTGGATCTGGTCTTGTGTTTTTTGTTCCATAGGTCAAATCTGGATAGCCGGTGATAGATTTCATTGTAGCACAGTTTTCATGAGAGTCATGGCCGGTTATGCTGAAGCGTCAATTTATGGTTTTGGCCTTTGTAAAGGTTGGGAACTCAAACGCTTTGCAAACTCTAACCATTTTGGTTATAATAATAGATGTTCTGGGATGGACAACGCAAGCAGGATGCCGGCTATCATTCGCATCGGTTGCCCGGCGAGGTGAAGAAGGTTTATTCTCAATATCGTTTTTAGGTTGTTAGTGGTATACTAATAATTAATTCCTCTTCGCACTTGAGTGTCTCAATTCCTGCTGCTACCCGGAACGGAGATGGCTTGCCAAACATATTGACAGCGCTTTCTGACCAGCCTGTCTTGTCGGAAGGGCGGAGCGCGCTACCGCAGGGGAAATCTGGGTGTTGAGTCCGATGAATGTAAAACAACGCCACCCGAGAGCGGGCCTGGAACTTTATTTGCGTCGCCAGGCGGACACGCCGCTACGTTACGCGCTTGAACAACTTCTGCAGTTTTTAGTTGGCTGGATCCCCACGCCGATCGGTATCGGCATACGCGCGCTGGGGTATCGCCTTATGTTGAAGATGGAAGGGGTAGCGGCCATCGAGCCGGGCGTGCGGCTCTGTTTTGCCAATCACCTGCGGTTGGAGCGCGGGGTGTATCTGGACCGCGGGGTGTACATCCATGCTTGCCCACAGGGGGTGACGATCGGCGCAGGGACGCTGGTTATGCACGGGGCGGTGCTCCACGTCTACAACTTCCGCGATTTGCCCCATGCCGGTATCCGTATCGGGCGGGACAGTCTCATCGGCGAGTACACCGTGATTCGCGGACAGGGCGGTGTCACGATCGGGGATCGGGTCTATACTTCTCCGATGGTACAGATTATTGCAGTTAATCACGTTTTCGACGATCCGCAGCGGTCTTTTGTGGAACAGGGTATCACGGCAGAGGGGATCGTGATTGAGGATGACGTGTGGATTGGTTCCGGGGCGGTGATCACGGATGGCGTGCGGGTGGGGCAGGGCGCGGTCATCGCAGCCGGCGCTGTGGTGACCAAAGACGTAGCCGCCCACACCGTTGTCGGCGGTGTGCCGGCCAGGGTTCTACGCGAGATCGACGGTTCGACCGATACACGGCGTGGCCCTGTCTATCTGTCTGTGGATTGAGCTATCGATCCACTAGCGGCGACGTCGAAGTGATCACTTACGAAGTTGCCTCATCATTGCGGTGTAACACTAATTTTTTTCGTCGATTGGGTGTACCCTGGAATTAGCAGAGGCTTGCGAGTTAACTGCGTAGCCCCTCAAGTTGAATACCACTGATCTTTCTGACCAGCACAGCTTGTCGGAAGGGCGGAGCGCGGAACAAAAGAGTAACTTACGTACAAAACAGCCATGGAAATGGGAAAGTGAGGCGCAATGGTAGCAGCGGCGGAAACAGTTATGAAGAGTACGGACAAGAGCATCAACGCTGAAGAGGCTTGTTTGTTGGAGCAGGAAGGGGTTCCGCGGATGCTTTCGGTGGTCATCCCCGCCGACAACGAGGAAGACAGCATCGCGGCCATCGTGGAGCGGGTGCTGGCGGTGGAGCCGGCGCTGGCGGCAATGGGGCTGCAACTGGAACTGCTAGTCGTCGACGATGGTTCAAAAGACCGCACGGCCGAAATCGTACGAGGCTATCCGGGCGTGCGTTTGCTCCAGCACAGCCCAAACCGCGGTTATGGCGCGGCGCTCAAGACCGGCTTCTGCGCGGCGCGCGGCGACCTGCTTGGCTTTCTCGACGCCGATGGTACCTATCCGCCGGAGTCGTTTCCCGAACTCTGCCAGGCGATTAAAGATGGCGCCGACCTGGTCGTCGGTTCGCGGCGTTCAGGCGCGTCCAGCGATATGCCGTTTGTGCGCAAAGTAGGCAACTTTATCTGGGCGAATCTCGTCACGGCGCTCAGTGGCAGATCGGTCGTCGATCCGGCCAGCGGCATGCGCGTTTTCCGCCGCGAGACGCTGCTCCGGCTTTATCCACTCCCCGACGGATTGAACTTCACGCCGGTGATGAGCATCCGCGCGGTGCATGAAGGGCTGAAGTTTGCCGAAATCCCCATGCCGTATGAGGAGCGGGCCGGACGCTCCAAACTCAGCGTGGTGCGTGACGGGATGCGCTTTCTGCAAACCATCATCTGGACGGCGCTGACGTACAATCCTGCCCGCCCGCTTGGGGGGGTGGGGTTTGGGTTATTCTGTGTCGGCACGTTGATTGCTCTGGGATTGGTGACCCTGCGCTTGAGCGGCGTGAACCAACTGGGCCCTTGGGGCGTGGCCGGGGTTTTTGCTGCGATGATCTTTGGGCTGGTAGGCTTCAGTTTGTTCGCGCTCGGCGCGACGTTCAACTACCTGGTGGCCTTGTTTAACAAGAATGTGGTGCAGATGGGCCTGTTTGGCAAGCCTATCTTCGATCCGCCGCTGGATCGCTCGTTTGGGTGGATGGGAGTGGCGGCAACGGCAGGCGGCCTTGTCCTCGGCGTGGTCAGCCTGATTTTGGGCTTGAGTGGCTGGGATATCACGCGATTGTGGCTCTACTTGACGGCGGGCGCGATGCTCGTGTTAATGGGCGTGCAATTGGTGATCTTCTGGGTGATCATGCGGGTGCTGGACGAACTTAGCCGGCGTGATATTTTGATCGGTGTCGATCTGGAGCGCGATTACATCGGCTAACGGTGTGGTCTGGTCAGCATCATAGTCTAAAGACAAGGTGTGATTTTGTGGTTCAACAAAGAATTGTAGCCCCCAACTTCCCGAATACCGACGCGTTGCTCTACGAGGAACTGGCAAAACGTCCGCCGAGCGCCGTTGACATCCTGCTCGTCAATCCGCCCGCGCCCGATGGTGGAATCTGGATTCGCAGCCAACACCGGGTGGGGCGGCGCTCGCGCGAGGGCATGATCTGGCCGCAGGTAGACCTGGCACAGATGGCGGCGCTCTTCCCCGATTTCCGCGTCGAAGTGATCGACGCCATGCCCGAACGGATGTCGTGGGCTACATTCGAGCGGCTCCTGGATGAGAAACGACCGCGTTATTACATCACTCAGGTAACCGCGCCTACGCTGCAAAATGACATGTACGGCGTTTTCCTGGCCAAAGCGCGTGGCGCAGTCACGCTGGCCTTCGGCACCCACGTCACGCCGATGCCGGCCTCGACGATGAAGACTTACCCCGCCCTGGATTACGTATTACTCGGCGAGCCGGAACTGACCCTACGCGAACTTGTGGACGTGTCCGAGCGGATGAGGAACGGCGTAGTATCGACGGGCGATGGCGGAAACGATGTTTGGTGGCCCAGCACCGCACCGGATTTTGCTTTGCGGCTAAAGCGTTTATTTACTACGCACGATCCCGCCTGGCGGCCTCTTTGGCACGACGCCCATTTTGCGGATGGTGACTTGCCACTCGACCGGATCAAGGGCCTGGTTTGGCGCAACGGCTCTCAGATCGTCATCAACCCGCCGCGCCCCTATATCGCCAATCTCGACGACCTGCCTTTGCCGCGCCACGACTTGCTGCCTCTCAAAGCCTATCGCGCGCCATTGGTCGGTGGCCCGTATGCCTTCTCCGTTCCCAGCCGGGGATGTCCGGCCGGATGCCGTTTTTGTATCAAGCACGTCTCTTACGGCGCGTCGGTGCGGTTTCGCACGCCGGAAAACGTGGTGGATGAGATCGAGGTGCTGGTGAACCTCGGCGTGCGCAAGATTCACATGTACACCGATCTATTCACCGTCAACCGTGAGCACGTGATGGGGATTTGTGAGGGCATCCTCCAACGCAAGCTACCCGTCAAGTGGACGTGCAACAGCCGGGTGGATTTCGTCGACCTGGAATTGCTGCAACAGATGCGGCGCGCCGGCTGCTGGATGATCTCCTGGGGGATCGAGTCCGGCGAGCCGGAGATGCTCAAACGGATGAACAAAGGTATCACGTTGGAGAAGGTGGAGAAAGCCCTGGCCTGGGCTAAAGAGGCCGGCATCATGAACTGGGGCTACTTCATCATCGGCCTGCCCGGCGAGACCGAGGCCAGCATCCGCAAATCGATCGATTTTGCCAAGCACCTGCCGCTCGACCTGATTCTCTTTCACATTGCCGCGCCGCATCCCGGCACGCCCTTTTTCTTCGAGGTGGTGGAGAACGGTTGGTTCCGCCCCGGCACGCGCTGGGAAGACGTGGACATGGACCGTTCCACGGTGCTCGATTATCCCAATCTCAAGGCTGAAGACCTGGAACGGTGGGCCAAACGTGCCTTCCGTGAATGGGCCTTCCGTCCCAAGCCGATGCTGACCTATCTCAAGCTGTTGCTCGGTGATCCGACCCTGATCACTTCGGCGGTGCGTATCGGGCTGGAAACGTTGGGTTGGAAGTAAGCGAGAAAGCGTGTGAGCGAACCGGCTTCTACACTCTCACTATCGAAATTGCGCGCTCTATCGCCCTACATTGAATTGGGATGCGCACTGCTCGCCGGGGGACTTTGGTATACACAAGGCGGCGCGCTGTCGTACCGGAGCAGTTGGCCTGGCCCTTGGGCGGCGCTCTTGCTGGTGCTGATGTGGGGGCTTTACCGGTGGCGCACCGGTTTCTTGCGGCGGTTCACGCCCGGCGACATCAAGCTGGTTGATGTACTGCTGGCACTTTTTTTACTCTCGGCCCTGGGGGGGACGCAGACGGCTTACGCGCCAGGGCCGGCGTGGGCCAAGTTCTGGCTCATCGTGGGCGCCTGGGGCCTGTACTATGCGCTGGTCAATCAGCCGGACCTGGCGCATTTGTACGGTGTGTTGACCATTGGAGGGGTGTTCGGTGTGGCGCTCACGGTCTATTTCTTCCTGACCAACGACTGGAGCGCCCATCCGCTCAAAGTGCCTGCGCTGGTAGCGTTGGGAGCGTCGATCTCGGCATTGCTGCCCAGGGTATCGGCGGAGGCGACCAATCCCAACATCATCGGCGGGCTGCTGGCGATGACGGTGCCTTTCTACGTACCGTTGGTTCGGCTGGCTCAGCAGGAAATGTCTTTGCGCCTTCCCGGCTGGCTGCGGCGCGCACTGCCCTTTCTGTGGGCGGCTGCGGCGGGGATTGTTCTGCTCGGTCTGCTGGTGACGACGACGCGGGGCGCCTGGTTTGCCACATTAGTGGGCTTTTCGCTGTGGGGGCTGTGGCGGTGGCTGGGGCGTCGCTCGACGGACGAGGTGCGCTGGCGGTGGGTCGCCGGATTGCTGGTGCTTGGCGGGGCACTGGCGGTGATCGGGCTTTTCGCCGTGCTCGCTTACGATTTGCCCGGTGCAGGTGCAGTCACCGGCAGGTTATCATTGCTGAAAGACGCACTGCCGCTGGCTTGGGATTACGTTCTCACCGGTTCGGGACTGGGGACGTTCCAGATGAATTTCTCCATCTACACCTTGCTCATTCATGTGGGATATATCCACAATAGCCACAATGTCTTTGTTGACCTGTTGGTCGAGCAGGGGATAGCGGGACTGCTGCTGTATCTGGGGCTGGTGGTGCTCTGCATTTGGCGAGGCGTGCGGGCCTTGCGGCAGGCGACCTGGCAGCAGGGCTGGATTATCGAGGCGGGACTGGTCTCACTCGCGGCGATTCTGATCCACGGGCAGGTGGAGGACGTGCTCTACGGCAGTCAGTGGGTGGTGCTCTTCTTTGTGCCTTTCGCGGTGGTGAAGTGGGCAGTCGGGTCGATGGGAGCGCCGCAACCCGTGCATTCTCATCCGGTGCGTCGGTGGGTGCCGGGCGTAGGGCTGGCGTTGTTTGTCCTGGGTGCCGCGTTCTGGCGCCCTCTGTTGGCGCAGGGCTATGCGAGTCTAGGCGCGATGCGCCAGGCGCGGGTGGAGTTGGCGCGTTACGAGTTCGGGAAGACGCCCGGCTTCATCATGGATTCCGTGCGGCAAGTAGAGGATTTGACGCCGAGCATGGCGCTCTTCCAACGCGCTATCGCCCTGGAGGCGGGGAACGCGACGGCGCGACAGCGGTTGGCAGGCATCTACCTTTCGCGGGGTGAATACGAAGCCGCGCTTCAGCATATAGAAGCGGCTTGGGAGGCCGGACGCCGCGATCCCGTGACGCGCTTACTGCGTGGGGATGTGTTGGTGGCTATGGGGCGCGTCGAAGAGGCCGCCGAAGTGGTCGCCGGTCTTCCCTGGGCCCAAGTGCGTTTGGAAGGTCAGGCATGGGATCGTTATTGGGTCAATGACGATTTCATGCGGGCTGCTTATGCCTGGCGGACGATCGCGCTCATGCAACCCGAAGGTGCGGAGTACGCTCTGCAGCGAGCACAGGAGGCTGAACAGCGTGCAACACAGCAACCGTAGAAGTTTCGTGTTTGGGATCGGGCGATTGGAATGAAGCTGCATCTGGTATAATGGAGGCGCCACAAGGGAAAGGAGCTTCCATAGTATGGATGAGGCAGACAGAAAAGTGTTGGCCGAGGGGGAAGACAAGAACCCGCAGTCGCGGTGCAACTGGTACGCTTTGTATACCAAGCCACACAAAGAATACCTCGTGCAGGAAGTGCTGCTTAACTGCGGTGTGGAGACCTATCTACCCCAGATCGCTGTGGTCGTGCGACGGCGCGACCGTCGCAGTATGAAGCCTTTTCTTCCCCAATACCTCTTTGCTTATTTCGATCCCAACGCACAGCGTTTCGCCGACGTGTGTTGGACGCCTGGACTACGATGCATCGTTTCTGCCGGCGGGCGCCCGGTTGTTGTGCCGGACGAGGTCGTGATGTACCTTCGCCGTCGGCTCGAGCATATGGCGACGACGGATGTGCCTGATGCGCCCTTCAAGAAAGGCGAAGTGATACGCATCGCGCACGGCCCCCTGGAGGGGCTGGAAGCGATTTTCGATCAGCAGATCACGCCCAAAGGCCGGGTATTGGTCTTTTTGAACGTCATGAGCCGTTTGGTTAAGGCGGAACTGGATTTGGAGGACCTGATTTGAGCCGCATAAGTCGAGTGATCGTCGCGTGGGTGATTGTCTGCCTGTTGTCGCTGGGCGGGCATAAAGCGGGTTTCACCCAAGCGGATGATGCGTTGTGGTCGCAGCCGGTGAACCTTTCACGCTCTGGGGCAGCGGAATCGCCTGTGCTCGTGGTCGGGACCGACGGGCAGATTCAGGTCTTCTGGTGGGATCGCTTCGACGGGTTGACGACGGCCTATACCCAGGCTAACGAGTGGTCTGCTCCGACCCTGGCACCTATCCAGGTGATTGAGGGGGAAGGTGTCCGTTTAATATCTTCGACCCTTACGGTTATGCCTCAGATTGTGGGAGTAGGGGAGACGGCTTTTGCCCTATGGTTGGGAATACCGGACCGGGAAACAGGCCAACGTGCCTTATTGTATAGCCGGCTACGTTTGGGCACGGTCGTATGGACACCTCCCGAAACGCTGGCAGAGTCGGCCATTGCCTGGGAGATGGCAAGTGACACGCAAGGGATGCTCCATCTGGTCTATTGCCAGACCCGACAACTGGATGCGTATCCGGCGGGTATCTATTACAGACGTTCCGTTGATGGCGGCATTACCTGGTCAGACCCCGTAGCGTTATATGCTTCGCTCTACGCTCGCCTGTGGACCGCGGACATGGTCCATCTGGCGCTGGCTGCAGATACGTCGGGAAATGTCCTGGCAGGATGGGATGATCCTCGCCGGAAAAAGGCTTTCTATGTTTTTTCGGCAGATGGCGGTCTTTCGTGGAGCGAGCCTGTGGAAGTGGGAGAGGGGGGAATCGTGGGACTGCATCCCCGCTTTATCGCGCTGCCCGCTTTGCCGGGTCAAGAGAAACCTTCGGGATTTGTGATGTTATGGGAGCGGGCCAGTGCTGCCACTACGTGTATCTTGCAGCAACAGCGTTCTATAGACGGTGGGAAGACCTGGTCGGCAGCATCGCGGGTTTTCGAGGAATTGACATCGTGTCCACTACAGGTGGCGGCAACACGCACAAAAGCGGGTTTACTGCTTTTACTGCAAGGAAAAGAAGCCAGTTATTTGTCGGTGGCGGCATGGGATGGAACCCAATGGTCGGCGCAGAAGCGCTTGAGCTTCAGCTTTGATAATCCCCTAACTGGTGAGAAGATCTATCTGGAAGCGTTACAAGCTGCTGTGACGCCGGATGACGCACTGGTCGCGGTCGGTCAGGAACAAGAGGGCGATGTTTGGGTGCTCAAGGGACAGATTGATGCGGTGGAATGGACTTTTGCGCCACCCTCACCCTGGTCCAGTCCGGCGATAATTGCTGAAGGTGGGGCTTTACCAGGTTTCCCTGCTGTTACAATCGACCACGAGGGGCACGCTCACGTGCTGTGGAGCGCAGCGCCCACGACAGGACAGTCTGGCTCAGTGTTATATTACAGTCGGTGGGTTGAGACTTCGTGGAGCCGGCCGGTGGCGGTTATTGGTATGGAAGAGGGTATAGCGCAAAGCCCGGCTTTGGTCTATGCAGAGCCGTTTCTTCACGTGGTATGGAGCGGGGGACCAACGGGAGCAGTATTTTACAGCCGGTCTTACCCTGGCGATGCTTTAACGGCCAGCAGTTGGAGTACGCCTGTGATGTTGAGTGGGTCTGCCGCAGGGAGCACTCCCGCCTTGACCGTTGACTTGCTTGGCCGCTTACATGGGGTTTATGCTGTGCCTTTCAATGAAGGGCGCGGTGTGTATTATCTGCGAACTGATGATAAGGGCGAGTCATGGCAGGAAGCCGTGCGGCTATTTGATGCGGCTGCGGAAGAGTGGCCTAGCGTCGATCACCCTGATGTAGCCGTGGATGAGCACGGTGTGATCCATGTGGTTTGGATACGTGCGCCGTTGCCGGGCTACGGATTGTCGCAGGGTGTATATTATGCACGCTCGATGGATCAGGGTGAGACATGGACAAATGCGCTGTTGCTGGCGAATGGGGCATACGATTGGCCTCATATTGCTGCAACCTTGACGGGGCAGATTGTTGTCACATGGGAAGACATGGTGAACGAGGTCGTCGAATATCGCACCTCCAGCGATGCAGGATTGACCTGGGATTATGCTTCGCAGATTCCGGGCTTATCGACAGTCACCGGACGTGTGGTTCTGGTACAGGATAAGACAGGACGACTCCATATCACTGCCCTGGAAGCGCAAATGAACTCTGACATTCTATTGCGCCATCTTGTCTACACTGCAGGGCGATGGTCCAGCCCAGACGTGGTCAAGGTGCAAGGCATTCATGCACCCGTTGAGGGGGTGGCTCTCGCCGTGGCTGGCGAAGCAGGGTGGGTCGATGTCGTCGGTTCGGGCAGTCGGCGTGCTGATGATGAGAGGATCCCCGTGCTGTGGCATGTACGGCGCGCGATAGAGCCACAGATAGCTGTCACGCCTGACTTTCCACCCGCACCGGTCGTCACCCCTACGCCCGGTCCCACGCCAGCCCCAACGCCGACCCCGCGCCCGGTAGTCAATCCTTACCCACCGCAACCCTCGGCGCCGGTCGTGGCACTCGGTCCGCTGTCTTTGCCGTTATTGGCGTTTGGGGGGATTGGCCTGGCGTTCTTGCTTGTTGTGCTTCTGGTAGCGATCAAGGTTATGAAGCGTTAATCCAGCCCAAGCAAAATTAGATAGTCTCAGTAGATCCAATTTTGCTTGGTCTGGATCGCCAGATCCAGACCAGAACGGGGATCTGACGATCCCCTTGGAGCATTTTTGGATCTACTGAGTCTCCTTTATTCTGGACACAATCATAGCACAGTGGAGAGAGCAATGTCTACAACCATGTCAATCGAAACACAAATTCGGCACTACATCCTGGAAAACTTTCTTTATACCAAAGACGAGGGGAAACTGCGTAACAACACATCGTTTCTCGAAGATGGAATCGTGGATTCCACCGGTATCCTGGAATTGTTGTTGTTTGTCGAAGAGACTTTCGGTGTCCAAGTGGAGGACGACGAAGTCACCCCCGAAAACTTTGATTCTGTGGAACGTCTGACGCGCTATATTTGTATGAAGAAGGGGATGCCGTGTTAGTCCATGAATTTCTCGAGGACAGCGCCAGACGCACCCCTGATAAAGTGGCGCTGATTTGTGAAGGGCAGAGACTGACTTACCGACAGGTCGAGGCAGATGCTAACCGGGTGGCCAATGGGCTGCGGGCGGCTGGGGTGCAGCGGGGAGATCGGGTAGGCGTCTGGTTGCCGAATTCTGTCGAGGCAGTCCTGGCGATTTTTGGCATCCTCAAAGCCGGCGCCACTTTTGTGGTGGTTAACAGCACCACCAAACCGGATAAACTCGCTTACGTGTTGAACAATTGTCAGGCGACAGCTCTCTTTGCGCCGGAGCGACAGGCTGAAGCCGTCGCCGACGTGATGGCCTCTGTCCCCATATTGAAATTTGCCGTTCTCTGTGGGAAAGACGCCGATGAGAAGACGGTGGTGTCGGGCACAATGCAAGCATTTGCCCGGCTGGTCGCTGTTGCCCCATCTGATCGCCCACCGTGTTCGTGTATCGATATTGATTTAGCCTGCTTGATCTACACATCTGGGAGTACCGGTGACCCCAAGGGGGTGATGTCAACGCACGCTAACGTCGCGTTTGCGGCCTCCTCGATTATCCACTACTTGCAGAATGGGCCTGATGACGTTATCATCAATGTGTTGCCCCTTTCCTTTGACTACGGACTGTATCAATTGTTGATGACTTTCAAGTTTGGCGGTACCCTGGTGCTGGAGCGTTCGTTTGCTTATCCGGCGGCCATCCTCAAGCGGATCGCGGAGGAACGGGTGACGGGCTTGCCCGGCGTTCCCACGCTCTTTGCGATGCTTTTGCAGTTAGACCTGAGCCGTTTTGACCTTTCGTCGTTGCGCTATTTGACCAATACGGCGGCGGCGCTACCCGTGGAACACATCCAGCGCTTGCGCGCTGCTTTTCCCTGGGCCAAACTTTACTCGATGTATGGTTTAACGGAGTGCAAGCGTACACTCTATTTGCCACCCGAAGAGCTTGACCGTCGGCCTGGCTCGGTGGGGATTGCTATTCCTGGTACTGAAGTATGGATCGAAGACGAAGCCGGGCGGCGCCTGGGGCCGGGTGAGGTGGGGGAGCTGGTGGTCCGCGGTTCTCATGTGATGCAAGGGTATTGGCAAGATGCAGCAGCTACGGCGGAACGTTACCGTCCGGGCCGTTATCCTGCCGAGCGTTTGCTTTATACCGGTGACCTCTTCAAAATGGACGAAGAGGGCTTTTTCTATTTTGTGGCGCGCAAGGATGATATCATCAAGACACGCGGCGAGAAAGTTGCCCCCAAAGAAGTGGAAAGTGTGCTCTATCAGTTGCCCGGTGTCGTGGAGGCAGCGGTCATCGGTGTACCGGATGCACTGTTGGGCGAGGCGGTCAAGGCTTTTGTGGTCTGCGCGCCGGATGCTAACCTCACCGAGCGTGATGTGCTGCGCCATTGCGCGCAGTATCTTGAAGACTTCGCGATGCCAAAGCAGGTCGAATTCCGCACATCTTTTCCCCGGACGGAATCAGGCAAAATACAGAAGCGTGATCTGAGGTAATGTAACCATGTGTGGTATCGTTGGCTGCCTGGATTGGAGTGGGGTGCACCGACCCGACGTGGGCCTGTTGCGCCGGATGCTCACTTCGATCCGCCACCGCGGCCCCGACGAGTTCGGCATCTACGTGGACGACAAACTGGGCATGGGCAGCGCGCGCCTCAGCATCATCGACCTGAGCACGGGGCAACAGCCAATCTGCAATGAAGACCGTTCGCTGTGGATCGTGTTCAACGGCGAAATCTTCAATTACCTTGAACTGCGCGCCGACCTTTTGCAGCGGGGACATCTCTTCACGACCCAGAGCGACACCGAGGTGATTCTGCACCTTTACGAAGAAGTGGGGCCGGCGTGTCTCCAATACTTCAACGGCCAGTTTGCCATCGCGATCTGGGACGCTAAACAAGAGACGTTGTTCCTGGCGCGCGACCGATTGGGCGTTCGTCCTGTTTTCTACGCGCCGTTGCCGCAGGGATTGGTCTTTGGGTCAGAAATCAAGGCGATTTTGCTGGATGAACGCATCCCGGCGCGGCTGGATCCCTATGCGCTGGCGCAGACTTTTACCTTCTGGGCGCCGCTCGCGCCGCGCACGGCCTTTCAGGGCATCGAGGAGCTGCGGCCGGGCCACTATATGCTGGTCACAAAGGGCGGGCGCACGCTCTCCCAGTATTGGAGCCTCGAATTTCCGCCGGAAGGCGAAGAGGTCAACCTGTCAGAAGCAGAAGCGGCTGAGCAATTGCGCGCGCTGTTGTCGGATGCGACGCGTTTACGGCTGCGCGCCGACGTGACGGTGGGCAGCTATCTGAGCGGTGGCCTTGATTCCACATACATTGCCGGCTTGATCCGCGAACATACACCAGAATCGCTCTGTACCTTTTCGATTGGTTTTGCGAACACGGCCTACGATGAGAGCAAGTACCAGGAGCTGGCGACGGCGTTCCTGGGGACCGACCACCGCCGGACGTATTGCGAGGACGCCGACATTGGACGAATGCTCCCCGACGTTATCTGGCACACCGAAGTTCCCATTTTACGCACTTCGCCCGTGCCGATGTATCTGCTTTCCCGCCTGGTGCGGGAAAACGGTATCAAGGTTGTACTGACCGGTGAAGGGTCCGATGAATTCCTCGGCGGCTACGACATTTACAAGGAAGACAAGATTCGACGTTTCTGGGCGCGTGAACCCCAGTCCACGCTACGCCCATTGCTCCTGCGCCGCCTGTATCCGTACATCGCCAACGTGACACGTGGAGGGGATGCCTATCTGGCGGCGTTTTTCGGCAAGGGATTGACCGAGACAGACCGTCCGGCTTACTCGCATCTGATGCGCTGGAACAGCACGGCCCGGATGCGCAATTTCCTTTCGGCAGATTTCCAGCTCCCCGAATATGATCCGGTGGAGGAGATGTTAGCCGGCTTCGCTGGTATGTTAGCCGGCCTCAGCCCGTTGGCGCAGGCGCAGCTCCTTGAAGTTACGACTTTTATGTCTGCCTATCTGCTTTCTTCGCAAGGCGACCGGGTGATGGCGGCCAACTCGGTCGAGGGACGGTTTCCTTTTCTGGATTATCGCGTCGTAGAGTTCGCCGGACGGTTGCCGCCGCGCTTCAAAATGCGTGGGCTTCGTGAGAAGCACATTCTCAAACAAAGCGCCGCCGGTTTTTTGCCGTCGGAAATCATCGCCCGCTACAAACAACCTTACCGCGCGCCGATCCATAAAGCGTTTCTCGATCAGCCGTTGGACTACGTGATGGATTTGCTATCGCCTGAGGGCATCCGCAGCACCAGCGTCTTTACGCCGGAGCCCATTGAGCGTTTGCTGCGTAAATACAAAGTGCGTGGCGAATTCAGCGAGTTTGAGGACATGGCCCTGGTGGGTGTGCTATCCACGCAATTGCTGCACCGGCAGTTTATTGAGAACTTTGACCGGTCTGTCCCTGAAATCGAGCCTGTGCGTATTTGTCAAATAGCTTAATCAGGCTGAGAGGAGTGTCATTCATGAGGCTTTGTACGCGTTGTGTGTTGCCGGAGACCTTTCCGGGGATTCAGTTCGATGAAGAAGGCGTTTGCCAGTACTGTCGGCATATGCCAACTCCCGAACGTCGGGTTGAACAAAGAGCGAAGTTACGGGCGCGTTTTGAGGCGTTAGTGTCGGAAGTACGCGCTGAACCCGGTTATCATGGGTTGATGAGTTGGAGTGGCGGTAAGGATAGCACCTATACGCTCTGGCTGATGCATCACCACTACAAGTTGCGGATGCTCGCGTTTACGTTTGATAACGGCTTTGTCTCGCCGGCTGCCATCGACAATATGCACACCGTGGCGGACAATCTGGGGATCGATCATATCATCATCCGGCCCAGCTTCCGATTTTTGCGGGAAGCTTTTGTCGCCTCTGTCGATCCAGACATGTATCCTCCCAAGGCCCTTGAGCGTGCCAGCGGTATCTGTAATACCTGCATGGGACTGGCCAAAGGGCTGGCCCTGCGCCTTGCCCTGGAAAAAGACATCCCGATGATGGTCTATGGCTGGTCGCCAGGGCAGATTCCGTTGCCTTCGGCGGTCTTACGTCCTAGCCGCGAGATGTTGCAGTCTATGGTCGAGGCTGCCTCCGCAGCGTTGATCCGCATTGATGCGCAAGCGGTCGAGTATTTCCCCGAATCCCGTCATTTTGCGACCGCGCGACGTATGCCGGCCAACATTTCCCCGCTCGCGTTTGTGGACTGGCACGAAGATAAAGCCCTGGAAGTGATTCAGGCGTACGGTTGGAAACATCCCGCTGATACGGATCCGAACTCCACCAATTGCCTGCTCAACACGTTTGCCAACCACATCCACGCGCAACAGATGGGCTACCATGCCTATGCTATGGAGCTGTCGGGTTTGGTGCGCGAGGGGTATCTGGACCGCGAAGAGGCGCTGCACCGTCTGGATATGCCCGCAGTGCCCGAACTGGTTTCTTTTGTTGCGCAGCGGCTAGAGGTATCCGTGGATGCGCTGCTGGCTCAGGCCAAAAGGGCCTGAGCCAGTTGTGGGATGATGCTGTGTAGTTGAAATGAGGTACAGGTATGAGCAAGAAGAGTCCGATGACTGCTCGTTCGCGGACAGTGCGGGTGATTATCGCTTTACCCATTGTTTTCGTCCTGCTGTTCGCTCTGATTCTGATTTATCGGTTGGTGACCGGGCAGGGGCTTGGGTTTGGGCTTTGGCGTGTAAAGCATCTGGGCCTGGCTGTGCTTGGGCGCAAGGCGGTTGTCGATTTGAATCACGGCGCCTATACCAATGTTGTGTTTCTTCATCACTCCATTGGCGAGAATCTGATCAGCCAGGGCAAGGTGAGAGAGCAATTTGCCGCTGCCGGCTATGACTTTTGGGATCATAACTATAACTGGATTGGACTCAGACGTCCCGATGGCAGCCAGACCGGTTACAGTTACCGTGTTCCAGATGATAATACTGATCCCGATGGTCTGGCGAGGATTTTCTCTCAGCCGGTTTATCCGTTGCCGCTTAATACCTTGAGCGGTTTGTTGCAACACGAAGTCATTGTCTTCAAGTCGTGCTATCCGGCCAGCGATATTACCAGCGACGAGCAACTGGAGCAGTATAAGACGTGGTACCTGGAGATGCGCGATGTGATGGATGCCCATCCAGAGCATGTTTTTGTTGTGTTGTCGCCTCCTCCCATCAACCCGGCTGGAACAACGCCGGAAGTGGCCGCGCGGGCGCGGGCCTTCGCCAACTGGTTGACCTCTTCCGCATACCTGGATGGACATCCGAATGTCTATGCCTTTGACTTCTTTGCTGCGTTGGCCGAGGATGATCCAACGGCCGCCGACTACAATATGCTGCGGGCGGAATATCGTGATGGTGAGGACTCGCATCCCAATCAACGGGCCAATGAAACGGTGGGACCACGCTTTGTCGAGGCGGTAATGGCGGCGGCACGGAGTTACCGGGAGTCGGGTGGGCAGGTATCCACAACGAAATAGCCTGCTATGGAATTCACAAAACTCAGTCGATCGAAAAATGCTGCGGGGGGATCGTCAAATCCCCGTTCTGATCTGGATCGCCAGATCAGGCAAAATTAGATCTACTGAAACTTTGTTCATCACAGAGAAAGGCGAGGGGACAGATGCGTAAATCATTGTCGAGACGGCAATTGTTGAAACTGCTTGCTCTGGTGGCAGGCAAGTTAGGATTAGGCGCACTGAGTGGTTGCTCCCCGTTGCCAGGTCGTGCTGGGGATGACCTGGAACCGCGCGCCTACCTTCCGCTGGTTACTCATGGAACGTCCGCGTCGCCTACGCCCACCACTACTCCTACCGACACCGTGCTTCTCCCTACCTTGACAAATACACCCACGCCCACGCGCACACCGACGCCTACAGCGACGGGAACGCGCACACCTACACCGACGACAACAGCGACCTCCACACCGACCGCCACGCCGACAGTTACTCCATCCTCCTCGCCGCCAGGAGACTCCAGGGTTGTGCACGTCCATAGTAATAATGCCACCAATTGGGATTACGGAAATTCGTACTATGGGAATTACGTGAACCAGAGTGTGGTTAATACGATGGTCGATCGCGGCGTGATGGACCTCACCGGCGCTGCGTCTGTGGCCCAGGCCTGGCAGACCCTGGTGCCGGGTTATGTGCCTGGAAAAGCTATCGCCATCAAGGTCAACTTTAACAATTGCTGGTGGTGTGACAAATGCGTGACGAGTTGTGAGGATTGGGAAATCGCCATTGATGCCCTGATTCATCCGATCAATGCGGTGGCGCGTGGCCTGCTGGCGGCCTATCCATCTTTTGATGTGCATGATATTTGGGTTTACGATGCCACTTATGCGGGCCAGCCCCGCCAGATACCGCAGCGGTTTAAGGATGGTTGTCAATACCCTGGCGTGCGCTTTTTAGATGAAAGTTGCAGTGAGAAAGCTGCCTATACGAGCACCGATCCGACAGCCGCCATCATCTGGCATAACCCTCCCGACATTGGGACGCCCCCGTCCAGCAAGGTGACAGATGTGTTGGTCAATGCCACTTACCTGATCAATATGCCCATTATGAAAAAACATCTGATGGGGGTGACGCTGAGCTTTAAGAACCATTTCGGTTCCATCGCCGATTGCGCTCCGCTTCACGATTGGATTGCGAACGACGGCCCTCATAACGGGGGGACACGCTACAACCCTTTGGTGGACATCTATCGCAATGTTCACATTTTGGGGAAGACGGTGCTAACCATCGGGGATGCCTTATTTGGCAATTGGAAGGATAACATCAGTAAGCCCTCCCCCTGGTCCACCTTTGGCAATGCGGCCCCCAATAGCTTGCTCTTTTCTACCGACCCTGTGGCGATCGACTGTGTGATGAGCGATCTGATCAAAGCAGAGACCTGGATGTTCGACCACTATGATGACTATCTGGTCTATGCGGCGGCCTGCGGTCTGGGCGTCTATGAATTGGGGGATCCGTGGGGTAGCGGTTATCAACAGATTGATTACCTCAAGGTTGAGGTGTGATCTGTAGCGGGCTGTTCGGGTTGGTCAGGAACTGCCTGACTCAGTAGATCCAAAAATGCTCCGAGGGGATCGTCATATCCCCGCTCTGGTCTGGATCGCCAGATCCAGACCAAGCGAAATTGGATCTACTGTGACTGGCAGAAGATAGTCCTTGTTTTGCTTGGTGAGGGGGAGTTGTTAGATGGATAAAGTCCATGTGCCGTTGAATGATCTGGGCCGCCAATATCAGGCCCTCAAACCTGTGGTGGATGAGGCTGTCGCGCGCGTTCTACGGAGCGGGTGGTATATCCTGGGGCCGGAAGTCGAGAAATTCGAGCACGAGTTTGCCCGGTATTGTCAAGCCGCGTACTGTGTGGGGGTAGCGAACGGTACCGATGCCCTGGAAATCGGACTGCGCGCGCTGGGGATCGCTGCCGGTGATCAGGTCATCACCGTAGCTAACGCGGGTATGTACAGCACGACCGCCATCCGGGCGATAGGCGCGGTGCCGGTCTTTGCCGAGATCGACCCCTACACCTTGACGATGGATCCGGCTGCTTTGGAGGCCGCTATAACGCCGCGCACGCGCGCAGTTGTGGTCACGCATTTATATGGGCGGGCCGCCGACATAGAACAGTTAGCCGCATGCGCTCGCCGGCACGGTCTCGCCTTGGTCGAAGATTGTGCCCAGGCCCATGGCGCGGCGGTTGCCGGGCGGCGTGTCGGCAGTTGGGGCGATGTGGGATGTTTCAGCTTCTACCCGACCAAGAACCTGGGGGCGCTGGGGGATGGGGGGGCGGTGCTGACGAACGATGCGCAGGTTGCAGAACGCGCCCGTCAGTTGCGTCAATATGGATGGGTGCGAAAATATGATTCGCGGGTCGCGGGAGGGCGCAACAGCCGTCTGGATGAGATACAGGCAGCCATCTTGCGGGCGAAACTCCCTTATCTGGATGGCTGGAACCAGGCGCGTCGCCAGCTCGCGGCGCAGTATAAGGCAGGTCTCGATCAGCAACCGTTACAGCTTCCTGCGGCTGCGCTCCCTGAGGCGATGATTTTCCATCTTTATGTGGTTCGCACGGCTGAACGAGATCGCCTGCGGAGGGCGTTGGTTGAGCAGGGGATTGGCTGCGATGTACATTACGCCATCCCCGACCATCTTCAGGAAAGTTGCGCGGATTTAGGTTATGGCAAGGGCGCATTGCCGCAGACCGAACTGGCCGCGGAGCAAGTGTTGAGCTTGCCATGTTTTGCTGAACTTACGGCTGCTGAAGTCGAGCAGGTTGTGGTTGCGGTACGGCGCGGATTAGCGACCCCGGCATCGTGACCGGGGCAAAACACACATCATCCACCAGAGAGGGTTGTATGGCTCTAATCTCTATCATTGTGCCGGTCTACAATAACGCGCCGAGTCTTCCCGAACTTGCCAGACGACTTGACGCTATCGCGGCGGAAAAGTCGGGCCATCGGTTTGAGTTTGTGTACGTGGACGATGGTTCCGCCGATGATTCGTTTGCCGTCCTGCAGCAACTGGCCCGCGAAGATGCGCGTGTCCACGTGCTTAAGCTCAGCCGTAACTTTGGTTCGAATATGGCGATCCTGGCTGGGATGCACCACGCCACGGGGGATTGTGTGGGCTTTATTTCGGCAGACCTGCAGGAGCCGCCAGAGACGCTGCTGGAGATGCTCGCACAATGGGAAGCCGGTTATAGGGTCATCCTGGCTGTGCGAAAAGACCGTCACGGCGATCCCTGGTTGACGCGGGTCTTTGCCAACATCTTCAACTGGCTGTTCGAAAAGCTCGTGTTTCCAGGAATGTCACCGCAGGGAATAGGGTTCTTTCTGATCGATCGACAAGTCGCCGATGTTCTACTACAGTGCAACGAGAAGAACGCGCACTTGATTGGCCTGGTTTTGTGGTCTGGCTTTGAACATCGCACGGTTTTGTATGAACGTGCCAGGCGGCTCTATGGCAAATCAGGCTGGACGTTCAGTAAGAAGCTCAAATACTTGATTGACGCATTTGCGGCGTTCTCCTATTTGCCCTTGCGTCTATCCTCGGCCCTGGGGTTGTTTCTTGCGGCTGCCGGGAGTCTGTATGCGCTGGTGATCATCGTGTTGCGGGTCTTGAACTTGATTCCTGTCGTTGGTTGGGCTGCCCTGGCGGTCATCGTGATCATCACCTCAGGAACGCAGTTGATCATGTTAGGCGTGATCGGTGAATATCTGTGGCGTAGCTTTGAGGCCACCCGCCAGCGTCCGCCCTTCATTGTGGATACCGTGATAACTTCGACGTCAGCAGACAAAGCGTCTGGAGGCCTTGATTCGCATGCCTGAGATGGATCAGACCGATAAGGCGCCTATCTCTGGTGCAAAGCGCGACTTGCCGCAACTGCCGTTGCGGTTCAAGCAGTGGTGGTCAGTGGGCACCGTGTTGCTGCTCGTCGCAATGGGGGTGGTATCTCAAGCCACTTTCGCTGCGCCGGTGATTTATTCCGATGATTGGTCTTCCTTCATCAAGCCGATGGTTGATGGGAATATTCCCTGGGTCGATTGGACCAGCCGGCGTCCTCTGGAATTGGCTTTGCGCAGACTGCTGTTTGACCTGTTTGGGGTGAATTTGCCTGTGGCTTACATTGTGCTGGGGCTCTTGATCGTCCTGGCCGCGATTCAATTCTATTTCCTGGTGCTGCGCTTTTTCCCCAGCAAGCCCTTGATTGCCTCTGTGGCAGCCGGGATCATGCTGATTGCCCCGGTTGATTACACGCGCACATGGCTGACGATGATCCATATCCGGCTGGCGATGTGTTTGTTTTTACTGTACGCGAGTTTGCTTCACGACTACATTGAAAGTGGGCGGACCCTTTCGTTGCTTGGGGCATGGCTCGCCTTTGGGCTGTCTCTGGGCATGTATGAAGCGCAACTGGGGTTGGCGTTGGCCTGGTGTGTGGGGCTGGTAGTCCTCTACAGAGAAATCGGCTGGGGGCGCAGATTTGCCGTGCTCAGTCCCATTGGGCTTGGCCTGGTTTTCATGGTGTGGCGCACCTTTGGTATTACCCAAGCCGGCATCGCCGATCATTATCTGGGCGAAATGCAGCTTTCTCCGGGGATTCTCGTCAATCGTCTGGTCTTGGGGTTCAAAGTCCTGGTATGGGGATGGACGGAGCCGTTGCGGCAGATTTTTGGTTTCAACGGTAACTGGTTGCCGATGGGGATGATCCTGCTGTCGATGGGGCTTGCCGGAGGGGTGGCGATGCTTTTGGATCGCCGTGCGTATGTAGGTGCGCGTAGTTTTTATGGTTGGCGGCAGGCTGCCGAATGGCGTGAAGTGGGCGGCCTTTTCGCCGCCGGAATCGTTGGGACTGTAGCGGGTTACATTCCTATTGGACTGCTGTATGAGCCAAATCTCGACAGCCTGGCCTCGCGGGTTAATCTTTTCGCTTTGACCGGGGCGTCTCTGCTCGTGGTTGCTTTGCTTTATGGCGCTGCGTTGCTGGTTGCGCGCACGCGCCAGCAAGTACTGCGGCTCGTGTTGGCCGGTGCGTTGCCTTTGATGAGCATCGGGATTGCTACACAAGTATTGGTGCAATACGATATCAGAGTTGCCTGGATAGAACAAAAACACATCTGGAGCCAACTGTTTACCCTGATCCCCAATCTGGCTGATGATACCACAGTTTGTTTTGTGTTGAATGGCAATCAAGACCGGGTCGGATTTGTGAATTGGAAGCGCCTCCCCTTGAGCAGCAACTGGGAGCTTACGGGAGCTTTACAGGTCTTGTATGGCAATGACACTCTGCGAGGAGAGGTGCTGTTCTCCGATGTGGATGTGCATGATGAGGCGAGGCTTACCGAGGAGGGCGTCATAGATTTTTGGACGGGCTTTGTGACGCCGTATGATCGCGTCGTCTTCGTGTTTTATGAAGAGGAATCCAGACGATTAAGGGTGCTGGATGATTTATCTTTTGTGTTTGCTGGTCTCCCGACACCTTCGACGTATGATCCGCATGCGCGGATCTTGGATTCTCCTACGCTCAAGGTGCAATGGCGCTGGCTTGTCGCTGCCTCATCCGTAACCAGGGACGGGAATTGAGACGCAGCGTTACCAGATTGGGCGTGAGACTGTAAGGGGGATGGGGCATGAATAAGCGGGCGGTTCTGCTCAGTGGATTGGCCATTCTGGCTGTGGTATGTAACCATACGACGAGTTGGGCCTTCACAGCGATGTTCTGGTGGACGGATCGTTATCTGCCGGTGACTGTGCCCAACTTCGACCAGGTTGGCACTTTTCATTACTACGTTTTGTTGGTGATTCGCCAACTGGCCGTCTTTTCCGTTCCGGCGTTTATTTTTGCGTCAGGTTTTTTCGTTTCCTATGCGTGCCGGGGAGAGCAGACGACGCTCAGTTGGAAGATGGTCATGACGCGAATTGCCAATTTGTTGATTCCCTACGGTATCTGGGTTGTGGTGATCATCCTTGGGGATGTGCTGCAGGGCGATGTCAAGCGTGTGCCCGACTATCTCTTGCTGCGTGGCTATTATTTCGTCCCCCTGATGTGCCAGTTTTACCTGCTCTCTCCCTGGTTGGTGAGGTGGGCCCGAAGCAAACCACGGCGCTTGTTGTGGATTGCGGCTGTCGTGCAGTGGGGCACCATTCTGCTCTGGTACGCCAGCTTGCTGTGGAAGGTTCCGGCGCTGGAATGGGCCACACGCCTCACCCCTTATTGGCTGTTTTTTCGCTGGGGCTTTTATTTCACCTGTGGCCTGGCGGTCGGGTTTCACCTGCGTGAGGTGAACACGTGGCTGGTGGCCCATAAAAGGTTGTTGCGTGTCCTGGTGATTGTATTGGCCTTGCTGGCTATCCTTGAGCCTGAGGTGCTGTATCGGACGACTGGGACAGAGTGGCGTAGCAGTAGTCTTACTCTGGCGACGAGCATCTATGCATTGGTCTTTACGCTGTTTTTCCTGGCGGATGATGTCCCTCTGTGGTTGGCTAAACCGCTCCGTTATCTTTCGAACAAAACGTATGGCATTTACCTGACGCACGATCGCGCTATGGAGTTTGTGGCGCGGCTGATTCGCCAGGTCGCGCCCTGGGTGCTGTCGCACCAGCTACTGCTCTTTGCTCCGGTGATATTTGCTTTTGGCCTGGGCGTTCCCTTATTGTTGATGGCCGGGTTCCTGAAATTGCCGCTGCGCAAATTTTACCGTTATGTATTTGGCTGAGACTATCGCTTTTGCTGAACTGGTCGGGCGACATGGAAGGCTTTTCTTATTGATATATGCAGCTCTCGAGGATGAAATAGACTGGCATGCCCGATAAGCCTACTGTAAGTGTCTGCATCACCTCTTATAACCATGCGCCATATCTCTCGGCAACTCTGGAGAGTGTGCTGGGTCAAGACTATCATGATTTTGAGATCATTGTGGCTGATGATGGGTCCACAGATGAAAGTCTAAAGCTCTTGACAGACTATCAGCAGCGCTATCCAGAAAAAGTGCGCTGTCTCTGGCATCCTGGACACCAGAACAAAGGCATCTCTGCCACCTTTAATCTGGCGGCGCGCCATGCGCAGGGTGAGTACATCGCATGGCTAGGTTCTGATGACATCTGGCTGCCGCAGAAACTCAGCCGGCAAGTGCAATTCCTATCTAGCCAGCCGGCGACAGGCATGGTTTACAGTCCAGCATTCATTTTAGATCGTGCGGGGCGGCAGTACCCACAGTTCATTATAGGCGGGGAACAATACGAGGATGTGTGGCGGAGGTTGCTTATCTCTAATTTCATCTGCGCCTCCACTGTCTTGATGCGCCGCGCTTGTCTTGACGCGGTTGGTCTGCTTGATGAGACTCTTGTTTACAGTGATTGGGAGCTCTGGATCCGGATCGCGGCTCAATATCGGATTGGAGTAGTAACCGAGCCGTTAGTTCTGTATCGGATTCACGGGCACAACATCAGTGTGTCGAGCCAGCCGGCTACCAGATTTGCGCGTCGGGTAGAGGTGATCGAAGCTGTCTTTTCGAAATTGCCCACTGCAGAACAAGCGCTCAAGCCGGTGGCGTTGGCTGATGCCCATCTGGAGGCGGCGCTAGATTTCTTTGCGTTTGGCGAGGCGGAGCACGGACGCCAGCATCTGGCTCAAGTGCTTCAGGTGCGTGGAACGCCATGGGACAATTATCTGCACGGACAATTGCCCGAAAGGGTGGTTGCTTATGCGATGTACACTCTGCGCACACATGAGTGGGACGTTCCTCGTTGTAGGCGCTTTATCCAGCAGGTGTTTTCTGGCTTTAATCCCAGATTGGGCCGCAAAGCTCTGGCAAGACTGTATGCTTTGGAGGTATTGCTGAGCCATTCCCGAGGGCTTTTCTCTGAAGTGCGTCGCTATTTTTTGCCGGCGATTGTGCTGGACCCGGCGTGGCTCCACAATGGCGGCATACTCTCTGCCGGTGCGGAGGCGTTCCTCGGCTCAAAGGTGGCCGGCTCACTTCGCCGTCTGGTCCGGCGAGGCTCTCCTATCGCTGAGGCGAGTTCATCGCGGTAGAATTCCTGCGCCGGCCAATTGTGTCTGGTTCTTGATGTGGGTAGAGAAAATGAAAAGCGGCGTGTTCACTCGGTTGCCCGGCTTGCCCAGGCTAAGCTCTCCCTACAGGTATGTCGTGTTAGGCATACTGGCTGTGGGGATCATCTTTGCCAGGGCTGTGGCTCCTGTTGCTTCTCAGATCGCGTATCCCTGGAGCAAACCCATCGATATCACGCAGCCATCGGACTCGACCATAGGGGCCTTTGGCATCCTGCTGTGTGATCAATACCAGAACGTCCATCTATTGTGGAGCGATCTATCCGACAAGGGCGCGGCGATATTTTACCGCCATGATGTTGAGGGTGGTTGGGACCTTCCCATCGATGTCCTGGCCACAGGAACGCCGGTTGCAGTCTATCTCGACGCGGCTATTTCTAACGTCGATGATGTGCTGCACCTGGTGTGGCAAGACGCTTATATTGGTGGCAATTTACTCTACAGCAATGTGGCGTTGCGCAATGCCGGTAATGCCCGTTCCTGGTCAGCGCCCCAGGTTCTCGCTCAGAACACAGGCGCGGGTTCGCTCGCCGTCGATGCGGGCGGCACAATTCACCTGGTCTATGGAACGACTGGGGCCGGCGGGATGCGCCCAATGGTGAATTATATCAAATCCGAGGATGGCGGAGAAACCTGGTCAGAGCCGATTGTTATTTTTTCGGTGATTGCCACAGCCCCATCTGACATTTGGGGAGAGATCGCGGCTGATGACACCAACCGGCTTTATGTCGGGGTGACTTGGCGTTCTCAAGAGTATGGGGTGCAGTCAGAGGTAGGCTATGTTTTGTCTGCCGATGCCGGTCGGACATGGAGCGAGTATCGACGGGTTGAAGTCCCCAGCGTTCCTTTCCCTGGTGTTTCCAAATTGGTGCCGTATGCGTTTGGAAATGAAGTTCATTTAACCTGGCACAGTCCGAAACGTATGCATCAGTGGTCGTCGGATGGCGGTATAACCTGGAGTTCGCCCGTGGAAATCATGCCGTTGGGCGCTGCCTTTGGGGGAGCTAACCATTTGGCGCAAGATAGCGCCGGGAATGTGCATGTCGTCACGGCAGTTGCCGATGGTGTTTTTTCGGCCACCTGGAATGGAACGCAATGGGGGCTTCCAGAGCGTATTGATGATCGTTACATTGACCCTCATGGACAAAACATGGTGGTCTGTCAGGGGAATCAACTTCATGTTGTCTATTACGATCGGACAGGCGACAACACGGTCTGGTATGCGCACCGGGAGTTAGCAGCGCCCCATATCGACCGCCGACCTTTTCCCACTCCTACGCCGCCCGCGCCAGTGGCTTCTACGCTTGCGGAATCCCAGCCCACTCCACAGGTCACGCCTACGGCGGTACGGCAATGGTCTCAAGCGACTGCCCCGGTGGTTAACCCGGGGGCATCTGATTTATTCTTTCCACTCTTGGCTTCTGTTTCCTCAGTCCTGGCTTTGATTGCCCTTGTGTTTGTCCTGAGACGGCGCTTGGAGCGTTAGTTATGACTGTGACCGTCAGTGTAGTCATCCCGTGCTACAATCACGGCCATTATGTGCATTTTGCCCTGAAGAGCGTCCTGGCTCAGACATTCACCGCTTGGGAGGCGATCGTCGTGGACGACGGTTCCACGGACGATACACCGACGGTGGTCGCGCAGTTTACGGATGCGCGTATCCGGTATATCCGACAAAAGAACCAGGGACTTTCTGCGGCACGCAATACTGGCATTGGCGCGGCGCAGGGGGAATACGTGGCCTTTCTCGATGCCGATGATGAGTGGCAACCCCGTTTTCTGGAACATTGTGTCGCCGTTCTGGTGCATAACGAAGCTTTGGCCGGCGTGTACTCTTTCGCTCAATTCATCGATCCGCAGGGGGTGGCGCTTCCTCAAGTGGGGGGGCAAGTCGTTCCGCCCAGCGCGTTCCGTAAACGCCTGCTCGAAGGTGGTTTTTTCCCGCCTTGTACGACCTTAGTCCGCACAACTCTGGTTCGGGAGGTTGGTTCGTTTGATACCCGGTTGACCAGCCTGGAAGATTGGGATTTGTGGCTCCGTCTCTCCGCGCATTATCAGATGCAGGGGATCCCTGAGGCGCTGGCGCGTTACCGGGTTTACCCAGGGAGTATGTCCACCAATGTCGAACGCATGCACGCGAACCGTCAGGCAGTGCTGGCAAAGCATCTTGGCGCTTTTACGGGTCGTCCTCAAGATTGGTCAGATGAAAAGCGGTGCGCCTATGGATTTGCCTATCGCTGTACGGCGATAGATTTCATTCAGCAAGGCAACTGGGACGCGGGTTGGCGCTATTTGGAGCAAGGGCTTGCCGTGTGGCCCAATCTTCTGGCACGCCTGGACACCTTTTATGAGTTGGCTTGCGGGAATCAACCCAGGGGCTATCGCGGACAGGCCGCGACGCTAGATATTGAAAGCAACGCCAGGCATATGCTGGACTGGTTGGAAAAGTTTTTGGCGAACAACGATCCTCAATTCGCACCTTTGCGCCGTACTGCATACGCGAATACATACCTGGCATTGGGAATGTTAAGTGACCAAGCCGGGCATTGGTCTGCGGCGCGTCGCTATCTACTTCGGGCTATCAAATTTGATATGCGTCTTCTGGCTTCTCCCACCTATGGGCGACGATTGCTAAAACTGTGCCTTGGCCATAGGATATTCAGCGCGCTCAAACGCGACACAAAGACGTCGTCCTTGTAGCTTCCTGCTTGACCGGCGTGTTGCGACGCCATCCTGATTTCTTGTGAAGGTGGACCCATGCGTTTACTGTTTCTCTCGAATCTCTATCCCCCTTTCGATATCGGCGGGTATGAACAGTGGTGTCAGGAGATGGCTGTCTGTTTGCGACAGCGTGGGCATACTGTTCATGTTTTGACCAGCCGATATGGTGTGCACGGTGTTCCGCCTGTTGAGCCGGACGTGACGCGCGCTTTGTACCTGCAAGCCGACGTGTATCATTATCAGCCCTGGCGTTTTTTCTTTCGACACCGGTTTGAGGAGATGTCCAATCGCCGGGCTTTACACGCAGCCATCGATCACTCACAGCCGGATTTGCTCCTCGTCTGGGGGATGTGGAATCTCTCTCTGGATTTGCCGTTTTGGGCTGAACAATGGTTGCCGGGGAAGGTGGCCTACTACATTGCTTCGTATTGGCCGGTGGATGTGGATATCCATACGGAATACTGGAAGTTGCCGGCAAACAGAACTGTGACTGAGTTGCTCAAGCGCCCCTTCCGCGCCCTGGCGCTTGGGATGTTGCGCCGTGAGGGCTATCCTCCCCCCTTGCGTTTTGAGCATGTGATGTGTTGTAGTCAATACGTGCGCGATGCGATAGCACAGGCCGGCAGTGCGTTATCCAATGCAGGCGTCTTGTTCGGCGGGATTGACGTGCAACCGTTCCAACAACACGCCCATGCGATTCAAACTGTTGAAAATCAGCCGTTGCGTTTGTTGTACTTTGGCAGCCTGGTGCCCCATAAAGGTGTCCACACCGCCATCGAAGCGCTGGGATTACTGAAAACGCGCGGCTTAGTTGAGCGGATCGACTTGACTGTGTTGGGGGCTGGGGCGCCAGAGTACGAACAACGCTTGCGACATATGGTGTCCGAGTTCAAGATAGATGAACACGTGCATTTTGTCGGCAAAGTGCCTCGGGCTGAGGTCCCAGCCTGGCTATCCCGTTTTGATGTGTTTCTGTTCACTTCAATCTGGCAGGAGCCAATGGCGCGCAGTGTTATGGAAGCCATGGCGGCGGGCTTGCTGGTGATCGGGTCAGAAGTCGGCGGGCAGGTCGAAATGCTGTTCGATGGGCAAAATGGCCTCACCTTTCGCCCTGCCGATGCTGCCGGGTTGGCGGATTGCATTGCGCGTGTCATTCAAGAGCCGGCTTTACGCCAAAAGCTGGCGCAGGCTGGGCGACAGACTGTGTTGGAGCGATTCACACTGGAGCGAATGGCAAATGACCTGGAAAGGTGGTTGCTGGGGATTAACATGCTGCGCTCATCCTGTTAATGCTTTATCTTGCCAGAGCGAATAGCTCTTTGCCTTATCGTTGTGATTTAAGTCAGGGGGAATCTGTTCCTATGGGAAAGGATAGGGTATCGATGGAAAATCTGCAGTTGGCTCATCGGTACTTATCAGGTTTTGAAGTGGGGGAGCAGTATCGAGCAGAACGTGATGCATATCTGGATGCACATCTGCGCCGTTTACTGATAACCCAGCAAATGATGCCTTGTTTATCAGCAGAGGATCGTGTCCTGGAGCTTGGCGCTGCTCCCTATTTGATGACGCTCCTGCTCAGACATTCGGGCAAGTTTGACTTGTATACAGCCGATTATCGAGGTGATGGGTGTTCTGCCGAATTCTCCGTGCTGCTGCACAATCCGGCGTCTGGCGAAAGCTGTATGCTTGTTTGCCAGAACTTCAATGTGGAAAAGGACCGTTTCCCTTATCCTGATGAATTCTTTGACGGCTTACTGTGCTGTGAACTTTTGGAGCATCTGGCTTCCGATCCAACCCACATGCTGATGGAAGCCCATCGTGTGTTGAGAGGGGGTGGGTGGATATTGATTACGACCCCCAATGTTTTAGTCCTGCGTAACCTCACGACGCTCGCTATCAAAAGGAAGAATATCTACGCGCCTTATTCTGGCTATGGGGTATACGGGCGACACAATCGGGAATGGACGCTCGAAGAGGTAGTTCAACTGTTGAAAGGCTGCGGATTCTGTATCGAGACGGCTCAACAGGTTGATACCTACCCGCATCCATTTCTATCGGCGGCGTTGAAAAAACTGTTCCCCCATTTACGGGATATGATTTTTATCTTGGCTCGGACTGGGAATGAATGTACAGCGTATTATCCCGAAAACCTGTATACGGCAATGCATAATTAACACTTCTGTGTGACGCTGGTAAGGTATGACTATGCGTATTCTTTTTATCTCAAACTATTATCCACCCTGTCGTTATGCCTGGGGCTATCAACAGCTTTGCGAGGAAGTGGCGGATGGCTTACATGCGCGGGGGCATTCCATTGCCGTTCTCACGGGTATCTGTAAAGATAGCGCCAAAAACGCGCATCCCTATCCGGTTCACGAGGTCTTGACCATCGAACCGGACTGGCACAGCAAGAAGCCGGCGGCCTGGCAGTTTTTCTTTGGCCGTGGCCGGCGCGAGCGAGAGTTGCTGGCTAGTTTGCAGGAACAGGTTGCCAGGTATCAACCGGATGTGCTCTTCTTTTGGCACACGGGCGGGTTGCCACGCTCACTGCTGGTGCGGGCCGAGCAGTTACCGAATGTGCAAGTCGTTTACTATCTGGCCGACTATTTGCCCGAATTCGAGGACGAATACGCTGCTTACTGGAAGAGCCGCCCGGTTCACTGGTCGGCCAGGCTGTTCAAGCGCCCTATGGCATTGCTGGCCCTGCGTATGCTGGCGCGTGAGGACCGCCATAGGTTGCCCAAGTATGAACATTGTATCTGCGTTAGCGACTATGTGCGCCGCCGTTTGGTGATGCAGAACTTGATTCCTGAAAGCGCGGTCGTTGTTCACAATGGTGTCGACCTCAACATTTTCAACTCCGAAAAACGCCAGGCGCGCCTTGCTCTGCCCGGATTGCGCTGTTTGGTCGCCGGACGTGTCTCACCAGAGAAAGGGATTCACACCGTGGTGGAGGCGTTGGGCGCACTCCGTGCGGCGGACGCCCTCAGCGGCGTGACGCTGACTGTGCTGGGCAGTGGCCCACAGGATTACGTCGCTCATTTGCGGGAGCAGGTGGCGTTACAGCATCTTGAGGAGATCGTTGAATTTCGCGCGCCGATCCCTCGTGAGCAGATGCCGGAAGTGCTGGCTCAGCATGATGTGTTGATCCTGGCCTCTGAACATGCCGAGCCCCTGGCCCGCGCGATACAAGAAGCGATGGCTATGGGGTTGCTGGTGATTGGAACGACGACCGGTGGTAGCGGTGAATTGTTGGTGCATGAGAAAACCGGCCTTGTCTTTGAACCAGGAGATGCGCAGTCGCTGGCTACGCAGCTTATGCGGGCAGCAAAGGATCCCCGTCTGGTTTCGCAGCTTGCTGAAGCAGGGCGTAAGGCCGTGGAGCAACATTTCGATATTCGCCGCACTATCGAACAGATCGAGCGTCTGCTGTTGGATGTGCTTGAACGAAAGCGATCCGCGGCAAAGGATTAGCTTATGCGTGTGTTGTATCTGTCGACATGGTGGCCCTGGCCACCCAATAATGGTTCGAGAATTCGGGCCAATTATCTGTTGCGGGCGTTAGCTAGAAGGCATAGTGTCACCGTCGTCGGCTTCAATCCTGAGGCTTCAACCGCGTCGGTAGCCCTCGAAAACGTGACGACGTATCCCGTCCCGGTCGATCCTTTCCGCTATGTACGATTGCCGCAACTGGTGAAGTATCTTTCGCCGGTTCCCTTGGTTTTCTGGCGCATTGGCGAAATGGCGGCGGCTATCCGGCGTTTAGCATCCCGCGAGAACTGGGACGCTGTTGTGGCAGTGCAAGCTCCTGTCGCACGGTATGCGTTGCGGTTCTCTGCTCTTCCGCGCATTTTGGACATCGATACCTCTTTAAGCTACCAATTGCGCGAGCGTTACCTGGAACAGAAAACCTATCTGGGAGCCTGGCGGAGTTGGCTCAGTTGGTACAAGGCTTATCTGTACGAGCGGATGCTTTTCCGCAAGTTTCAGACTTGTGCGGTGGTTTCGCCTTTGGAAGTGCCGAGTGTGCAGGCGATGGTCGGCAATCGGTCGAAGGTTACTGTGCTTCCCAACGGCGTGGATTGTGCTCATCATCGCTTGGGCCTGGCAGATGTCCGCCCTCATACACTCATCTACAATGGCGCTCTTACCTACATTGCTAACTACGATGCGATGCGTTATTTTCTGGCCGAGATTTACCCATTGCTCAAGTCTGCGCTGCCTGATCTCACTTTGAGTATCACCGGTTCGACCAAAGGCGTGAATCTCGATGGTTTGCAGCTAGACGCAAGTGTCCATCTTACCGGCTACGTTGATGACATTCGCATCCCCATTGCTCAGAGTGCTGTCTGCGTTGTGCCTTTACGACAAGGTGGGGGCACGCGGCTCAAAATCCTGGAAGCGATGGCGTTGGGGACGCCCGTGGTATCCACCAGCAAAGGGGCGGAAGGGTTGGAAGTCATCGACAATCAGCACTTACTCCTCGCGGATACGCCGGAAACATTCGCTGCGGCGGTGTTGCGTGTGATGAACGATTGCGATCTACGCGAGCGGTTGCGCCACAACGCGCGGGCCCTCGTCGAGGCGCGCTATGATTGGGAGATGGTCGGCGCTCAGTTTGTGGCCTTGGTAGAGGATGCGGCACAGGCAAACGGGTTAACCGACCAGGGGATAGAGGAGCCTGCGTGATGATGAGCAGTCTCACAGAAATACTGGTGCGTACCAACCTTAAGCGCATCTGGCGCATTGCGATTGTCGGAGGGGTGCTGTTGGCTGCGGTTTTCTTTGGTCAGCGCGCCTCGCTGCGCTGGCTTCTGCTGCTTTCTGTCGCCGGGGGAGGAGTGGCGTTGCTCTTTGTCCCCCAATTGGGCCTGCTGGCAGTGATCGCGGCGACTTTGGTGGTGCGGTATGAGATCAGCACTGGCACTGAGGTTTATCTCAATCTGGCGACTCTGCTCATTCCGGCGCTCTTTGGTCTGTTTCTGTTTGAAGCCATGCGTAAGCGCGAGCTGAAGTGGGCGGCCTCTGCGGTCAATCGTCCGCTGACGTTGTTCTTGATCGCCGGCTTGCTATCGTTGGTGATTGGCAATATGACCTGGGATCCAGCCGTGCCGCGCTCCGGCAATTTCTGGCTCGTTCAACTGGCGCAATGGGCTATCTTTGCCTTTGCCGCCTTTGCCTTCTGGCTGGTTGCCAATCTGCGGGATTGCGAGGTCTGGCTTCCCCGCCTGACCTGGTTCTTCCTGATGTTGGGCGGTGGTCTGGCAATTTTGCACGTCACGCCGGTAGCAGGGCAGTTGTTGACACCTATAACGACGCTGACGTTCATCCGGGCTCCATTCTGGCTCTTGTTAGCGGCTCTGGCGGCTGGTCAACTCCTGTTTAATGCTGAGCTTGGACGTGGGCAGCAACTTTATCTCGCGGCGGTGCTGATCGCTGTCTTCGTCTATGCCTTTGTGCTGATGGAGGACCGCACCTCTAACTGGTTGGGAATTGCTGTGGTGCTCGGTATGCTCTTATGGCTGCGTTTACGTAAGCTGCGCCGTATCTTAATGATTCTGGGCGGCCTGTTGTTGATCGTAGGATTGGTCTCCGGTGCGCTCTACGAATTTGCCGGTGGGGATGAGAAGTGGGATGAAAGTGGGGCGTCGCGCCTGGTGTTGATTGAGCGGGTGGTCAAGGTGGCGTTACGCAATCCAATTACGGGTTTAGGTCCTGCCTCTTATCGTAACTATGCCGGGATGGAGCCTTTACTTTATCAACGCGCATTGTGGTTCCATCCGCTTATCAATTCTCACAATAATTATGTGGACTTGTTTGCGCATACCGGCATTGTAGGACTGGCGCTGTTTTTGTGGTTTGCGTGGGCACTTTTTCGTTTGGGCCGGCGGCTCGGTGACTACTATCAGTCAGGTTTTGTGGGAGGGTACGTCAACGGTATGACGGCAGCCTGGGTAGGCAGCCTGGTGATTATGTTACTGGCCGACTGGATTCTGCCCTTTGTGTACAATATCGGTTTTCCTGGCTTTCAGGCCAGTTTGTTAGTCTGGTTGTTCCTGGGGGGATTAGTAGCGTTGGAACAGGCGGCGAAGTCGGGCCCCATGCAGGTATAAATGCTATGATAAGGAGGCCGCTCATGAAATCATCTCGCTCGGCTGTTCGCGCCAACACACCAATACACAAGACAGGCGTCTTTTGTGTGCTGCTGATGCTCGTGTTGAACCTGGGTGGGGGGTGTCAATCCGCGATGCAGTCCATTCCTGCACCGGTTGCCGCGCAACCAGCGGCGACGGACTGGCCAATGGCTGGCGCTAATCCACAGCGCACCTCCTGGACAGCGACGGAGGTACGGGGCCTGCTGCGCCCAGAATGGTACAAGGTATTCGAATCGTATATCCCACCTAAGGTGCAAATCGTTGCGACAGATGGCATGTTGTTCATCAGCACGGCTAACGGCTTGTGTGCCCTTGACGCTGGAACGGGAGCCCAACGCTGGGTCTATCCTACCGCTATGCCGTTAGGCAATGCGCCCACCGTCGTCAATGGGGTGGCTTATGTGGGGGGCCTGGACCACAAGTTGCACGCTATCAATGCCGCCACGGGAGCCGGATTATGGACTTTTGAGGCTGAGGCGGGCTTCGATACCAATCCCCTGGTGGTGAATAACCGCGTCTATTTGGGAAGTCGGGACGGCACCTTTTACGCCATTTACGCGAATGATGAAGCTACGCTCAAGGGCACGCTGGCCTGGAAATACCAGACCGGGGGGCCGATCCATTTTTCCGCCGCTGCCAGTTCTGACCTGCAGACGATTTATTTTGCGGCGAACGATGCATACGCTTATGCCCTGAACGCCTTGACCGGGAGTTTGGTCTGGAAGTCCGCCAAGTTGCCGAGTGCGGGCTTCCACTCATGGTGGCCGGTTGTGACCGGCAACATGGTGATCTTCTCGGCGCAGCGTCCCTATCGATTTGCGACGCCGCCGCTGGATAATCTGTCTCCTGATATCGACTATACCCTCGGCGAGCCCGGGTTATCGCTTGGGTTTGGCCCGCGCCAGGCGGATGGTACGCGGAATGGGACGGCAGCGATGAATTATCTGGAAACCAAGCCGTGGTTGCGCTCGTATTACGTGTTGAACACGGCGACCGGTCGAGAGATCACTTACGATTTCAACCACAATGGCTTGCCCGAATATGCGCCGTTGCTGAGTGCCGGCACCCATTCGGGCAGTCGTTACCCCGCCCTGATAATGCCTGACGGGAATGTGTATACGTTCAATCATTATTCTGAGGACCAATATGGTCAGGCCGTGGCCGGCTGGATTCCCGGCACAAGCACCATCAAGACTCCTGCGATTTCCGGCATTTCGGCGCCGGATGAACCGGTAGGTTATGCAGGTGGCGGCAATTTGATCTATTGGAATCAGTGCTGTGATCGTTCTGCTGGTGCCCATGACCTGGCGGGGAACAAATACCTCTACTTCAGCTACAACCTGGCGGAGTTGATCCCCGGTTACAACGTAGAGACAACCGGCACCTACGAGGCCAACGCCGTTACCGTGTTCGGCGGTTGGAACGGCGTGTACGGCTACCATGGCGATCAGAATCCACCGATCCCCTATCAGGGCAAGGTGTATATGCATCGCAGTAACGCCGTCATTGCTTTCTCCGCTACCGGTGGTGCCAGAGCTTTGCCGCGTGCCGCCGTAGTGCAGGTCGCCGAAGACCCTGAACCGGTGGATGTAAATGTGTTGAAGCAGCGTCTGGCGGATGAGGTCCAAAAGATCATCAGCGCCGGCCATTTACGACCGGGCTTCGGGCTTGGCGGTGCTTTCTCCAACCTGGCGCGTTCTCAGGTGGGGGATAACCTGACCGATTACTGGCACAACCCCTTGGACACGATCCTGGTGTTAACACGTGCTTATCCACATCTTGCGCCGACATTACAACAGCAGGTCGCTGCCTACCTGCAGAACGAGTTCGACCACTATCACCCCTGTGACTATACGCATGTTGGCTGGAGCACAGGGGCTGGCCGTGAAGGCTATGATTTGCCGCCCGAAGTCGTGGCGGGGATGCCCAGCCGGCCACCTACGGCGTGGAGCACCTATGACTTTGCGGGGTGGACTGGCCCGGACTGGAAATGGACACCGCATACTTTTTATGCGCTGTGGAAGTATGCCCAGACTTTTGGCGGGGCGCGCCGGTTATTCGATTACTGCCAATACCGCATGTGGGAACCGCCGGATGACGCGGTGTTGGCGGAATATCCCTTTGCCCACAATGCCTGGATTGCTGGCTTGTTGGGCTATTTGGAACTGCAGAAACTCGCCGGCTATCCGCCTGACACAGCGCGACAGGCTACCCTGAACCGTTTGTTGGCGTTGCGGGTCTCGGCGTTCGACAAGGACAATCCGTGGGGGCCTGATTTACCTGCTTCGGGTCGCCAAACCATTGCGGTGGCCCGCAACTTTATCTTCCTTACACCAGAATTGGGGCAGTATCTGCATGACCATGCTCTCGCCAAGATGCGGGAAGCGTATCAGGAATACACCCATGATGCGCCTTACTGGTTTGTCACCAATTATGAGGCCAGTTTTGGTGAGATTGTCCTGCAGCATTTGTATGACTACAATGCGTTGTTTGCAGTCAAGGCGATGATCTTTGGTGAACCCCGTGAGGAATTGGCGCGTTACCTGGACGTGCCGGGCTTTGCCCGAGGCGATCTTTTCTACATTCAGAATCTGATCCTGACACTGGAAGCCTCTGCGACGACGCCGGAGGTGAATAAAGCTGCTTCAAACTCGACTGCGCACTTTGGCGAGGTGCTGACGTACACCCTCACGATTCGGGATGTTGGCGCGCCTCTAACACAAACCGTCGCGCTTACCGTAACGGATCACTTACCTGCTGGATTGACCTATTATCCTGGGGTGTGCAGGTCTTCGGCGGAACCTGCGCCGATATGTACGGCACAATCCGTTAACTGGCAGGGGCTGCTCTCCAGTACGATACCGCTCGAGATTTCTTACACGGCCCAGATTGCGGTTTCTCAACCTACAGCCCTGACAAATGAGATGTGGGTCGATGGGGGGACATGGGGGAATTACCGGCGCACGGTGACCATCATCGCTAACCCTCTGCAAGCCTACTTACCGCTTGTGAGAAGATAACGGACTGTCCACACCTGCAAAAAGAGGAGTTCACCACAGAGGCTCTGTGTCTCCGTGGTGGAAATCTTAGTTTTTTCAGTAGACTTATGGATGCTATGCTTTCTAGTGCTTTCTGGATGGATTGGCAAGAGATTTGATGGATCTATCAATCGTTATCGTGAATTGGAATACGCAAGCGCTGCTGGCAGATTGTTTGACCTCGATCCGGGCCGGTTTCGCCCAACCAGATTCACAAGGCAGGGACGGTGTTCCGGCATCGCTTCTTTATGAGGTCCTGGTGGTCGACAATGCCTCGGCGGACGGAAGTGCCGCGATGGTGAAAGCGCACTTTCCGTGGGTTCACCTGATCGAAAATACAGAGAATGTGGGATTTGCCCGCGCTAACAATCAAGCCATTCTTCAAAGCAGCGGGCGGTATGTCCTTTTACTCAACAGCGATACTGAGGTGTACCCGGGTGCATTGGAAACCCTGGTGCAATTTTTAGAGGCATCTCCACAAGCGGGCGGATGTGGCCCTAAGTTGCTGAATGGAGATGGGAGTTTGCAAAGTTCATGTCATCCTATGCTGACGCCGGGGCGCGAGTTTTGGCGCTTGATGTTCCTGGACCGCATCTGGCGGTGGGCCACCTATGATCAAGAGCGGTGGGATGCTGCCACCCCCCGTCAGGTCGAGGTCATCAAAGGCGCGTGTTTTCTGCTCAGACGAGCAGCCTTAGAACAGGTCGGACTTTTGGACGAGCAGTATTTCATGTATACTGAAGAGATGGACTTGTGTTATCGGTTGCTGCGGGCGGGCTGGCAACTCTGGTGGGTCCCTCAGGCGGTGGTCATACACTACGGAGAAGCCAGTTCGAAGCAAATGGCCGAAAATATGTATGTTCAACTCTACCGTAGCAAGGTTCAATTTCATCGTAAATTTGGCACAGATAGACGCGCCAACCGCTTCAAACGGCTGGTCGCACTGGCTTATTGGCCGCGCTGGGCTATCGCTGCACTGGTTGCCCGGTTTCGGCCTCAGGCCGCAACGCGTGCGCGCACCTATCGGCGGTTGTTAGCCGAGTTGCCCACGATGTAGAATGAGCTATTCCCTTCATCAACCAAAATCGAGATAACCTGGATACATACCTATGAACCAAAATGACCTTTACTGTGAGTTGCTCGGCGAATTGAGGGATCGGCGTACTTATCTGGCAGACAAACCGGAGGAGTCACCGGAGGGCGCGCTGCGTGCGCTTTGGTTTCTGGCTGCCGGGAAACCCAAAGCTGTGGAATATTGCCTGGAAGGAGATTTGCCTGTGCTATCTCCAGCAGAGGTCGAGCAGCTACGCGCCTTGCTTGCCATCCACTTGCAGGGTGTGCCTCTGGCGCATCTCACCGGCCGTCAGCGTTTTATGGACATCGAGATGCTGGCCGGCCCGGAAGCTTTGATCCCGCGTAAAGAAACCGAGATTTTGGGCTACGCGGCGCTTGAGGTCCTGCGGGCGGTAGTCGTAGAAACTAGCCGGGCGCACGTCATCGATCTCTGCACGGGCTGCGGTAACCTGGCGCTGGCTCTGGCTTATTACGAACTTGGTTGCCAGGTGTCTGCTGCCGATCTCTCGCCGGAGGCCGTGGCGCTGGCCCGCCGCAATGCAGCGCATCTGGGAATGCAGGAGCGCGTAACTTTCTCCGTGGGTGATCTTTTTGCTCCTTTTGATCATGACAGCTTTATCGGCCAGGTGGATATGGTGGTCTGTAACCCCCCTTACATTTCAAGTCAGCGTGTTGTGGAGATGCCATCCGAAGTCAGCAATTATGAACCTCGGCTGGCTTTTGACGGCGGGCCTTTTGGGGTATCCATCCTGGTACGGTTGATCACCGAAGCTCCGCGCTATCTGAAGCCGGGAGGCTGGCTCTGTTTTGAGGTGGGACTGGGCCAAGGGGAGCTTATCCGGCGCAGGCTGGAGCGCAATGGCGCTTACGGTGACATTGAGGTACGTTTCGATAGAGAGGGGAACCCGCGTGCCTTGTTGGCTCGACGGCTCTGACAAAAAAACACGCCGGTTTCGGTCGCCGGGGTTGCGGTGGCTGTTGGCGTTGTCTCTGCTCGTGCTAAGCGGTGGACTCGGCGTGCTGGTGGTATGTCTGGGGCCTATCGCTTCACCACTGTCTGCCACAGTTAACATGACGCCGTCATCTGTAGTGCGGCGCGTTTACACACCCTATAACGTGGAAATTAGTGAAGCCGCAGTTTTCTGGTTTGGGCAAGTGACCCCTGCTGTGAACTATACCGATGTGCGCATCTGGTACACCGCAGAGCGGTTATTTGTGCGTCTGGACATTATTGATCGGCTACTTTGGTATGATACGACGCCTTCGCCTGGGGAGTTGCCGGCATGGGATGCGGTGTCGCTCTACCTGCGGAAGGGTGACAACGTGGGTGAGACCCCCGATACCAAAAGTTATCGTTTCGACGCGCAACTGGCCTGGTGGGAACCGAACTACCGGGTCGCGTATCAAGGCAATGGCAGTGACTGGGCTATCACGGCAGTCCCTTTTACGACCACGTATGGCTGGAACGGCAATGTCCCCAACGATAACAGCGCGGACGATCGGGGGTGGATGTTATCCTATGAGATTCCTTTTGCCAGCCTGGGACTTGCCGGCCCACCAGAGCAGGGCACACTCTGGGGGCTGGGTGTTGCGGTCCACGATCGGGATAGTGCGGCCGGACCGCCGTTGGTGGATCAGGTCTGGCCCGCAGCAATGACTGCCTTACGGCCTTCCACCTGGGGGCAGCTTATCTTCGGCCTGAAGCCGGCTTATGTGCCCGCTCCCGCCTTGCCTCGGGCGACGGTGGCTATCCGCCACGACCTGAATGGCGCGCAGGTGATCGACGCGGATGTAGGGGGGAGTAGCGTCTGTGGCGCTGAGGCGGAACCGGACTTTTTCCCGACTTGGGGCGCCCTCAACTATGCGGGTAAGGAATTCCTTAATATCCAGCACCTTGACCCCATCAGTGAGTGGCCTTGTTTCTCTAAGTATTACGTGACTTTCCCCCTGGATGGCTTGCCGGCAGGTAAAGTCATCCTTTCGGCTACGTTGACCCTTTACCAGTTCGGCAACGCCGGTCAGGGGTGGAATCCAGGGCCGCAACCCTCCTTTATCCAGGTTTACACGATCGGGGAGGATTGGGCAGAAAATACGTTGACATGGAACACGGCTCCCGTGGCCGGTGATTATGTGGCGGCCACTTGGGTTGAGCCTCTGGAAACCACACCGCCCTGGCCTGGCGTTCCCCGGCACTGGAATGTGAGCGCCGCTGCTGCGGCGGCTTATGCTGCTGGAACCCCACTCCGGTTGGCGCTTTACTCGCCGGACTGGGCATACCACAGCGGCAAGTATTTCTTCAGTTCCGACATCAGTGACGAAGCCGGGCGTCCGACCCTCACCGTTGCCTGGGGAGACCCGGTGGCTACGTTGACGAAGGCCGCTAACTCACGGGTTGCAGCCTTTAGCGACATCCTGACCTACACATTGGGTATCGTCGGTTATGGGGGGGCGCTCAGTCTCACCGACACATTACCTGTAGGGGGGAGCGCTCCTCTGGATTTGACCTGGCGGGGCACTTCATCGGCTCCCACCTATGATAGTGGCACGCACCGCTTGACCTGGAGTGATCAGCCTTCTGCGGGGGGGCAGGTGACGTTAACCTGTTCTGTCCAGGTGATTACGTCTGTTGCTACCGTAGTGATCAATATCGCGGAGTTGAGCAGCGCGGACGGTATCCATCGAAAAGTCATGTTGCCTGTTATCGTTAACCCCTACCGTCTCGTTTTACCGTTGATTGTCAAAAATTACCGTTAAGCATTCGGGAGTCATCACCATGCGAATTTGCTACGCCTTACTCTCTCCAGTGTTTGAAATGCACCAATACACGGCCGATCTTGCCAATCGCATGGCCCAAGCCGGCCATGATGTGCATCTGGTAACGTCGTCTCATGCTCCGCTTGACCGCTATATCCAGGCTGTCACCGTGCATACGCCGGTTGATACCGAAAATGAGGGGTCTTTGTTGGAAGGCTTGAAGCGCGCTAAACTGCACAAGGTCAAGAAGACGATTGTGGATATCGACCCTGATCTGGTGCATTTCAGTGGACCGCACGTCTGGAACCTGCCTTTGATGCGTAAGTTGAAAACGCGTGGATTGCCCATCATGCACACCCTCCACACCGTGGATCCGCCATGGGGAAGCCGCCACGGGGTACGCACCCGCATCTGGAACCGGCAGATCGTCCGCACTGCGGATCACATTCTTGTGCATGGGCAAACTTTCGTGCGCCGCCTTTTGGATATGGGCGTGCCCCCGGAGCAGGTGACTTCGACGCCCTTGCTGCATCTTTTCGTCGGCGGCAGTTGGCTCGGAGCTTTGTCAAATCTTGCCGCAGCCGTTGAGTATCAACCCTGGGCGCTTTTCTTTGGCCGTCTGAAACCGTACAAGGGCGTCGAGTATCTCATCTCGGCATGTGCGATGATGAAAACGGACAAATCGTTTCCTGGGCGGGTGATCATTGCTGGCTTTGGAGATTTGTCGCAGTACTGGGGTGGATCATTGCCGGCTCGCTTAGAAATTCATAATCGCCAGATCAATGATGAAGAGGCCATGGACCTGTTCTGCCGTTGTGGATTGGTTGTGCTGCCCTACATCGATGCCTCACAGTCCGCACTCATCGCTGCCGCCTACTATTTTCGCAAGCCGGTCATTGTCACCCGTACAGGCGCGCTGCCCGAATATGTGCGGGAAGGCGAAACGGGTTTTATCGTTGAACCGGATCATCCCGCGGCCTTGGCGCGCTGTCTTGAACGGGTGTTGGATGATCCGGTCAGATTGGAGCGGATGGGCGCTGCTGGCCGGGCGTGGTATGAAGTTCACCGCAAGGAGCAGGAAATTGCTTTGCTGCAGGTCTATGCCCGATTAGCGGAAACCAAAGGGGGACATCCAAACAAATAGTGGAGTAGAGCTTGTGCTGTCAAACGCGGAGGAGGAAAAATGACATCTGAAGAAATGTGGGTACAGCAGGCTGTGGAGCCTTCCGTGGCGTGTAATGCGCCGCGCAAGAGTTGGCGGCTAACGGCCAAAGATCGCAGGTCGTTGCTCTTGGTCGTGGACTTGCTGCTCATCAATGGCGCGTTGCTGACCGCCCTGACGTTGTGGAATGGCTTTGTCCTGACGCCGCTTGCGCTGGTGGCCCATATCAAGTGGTTTATCACCCTCACTGTGCTCTGGCTGATCCTTGGCACGGTCCTGGATGTATACAATCTGGCGCGCGCTGCCAGCACTTCCAGTATTCTGGCCAGTGTGGGCATTGCAGCGTTGTTGAGCACCTTACTGCACCTGATGATCCCCTGGTTTTCGCCCCCGGTCCTCCAGCGCACTTATGCGTTTGGCTTTGTGCTCTTGGTCACTTTTGCCGTGACTGGATGGCGTATTTTCTACGCTCATGTATTAGGCAATACAGCTTTTTGCCAACTCGGGATTGTTGTCGGCGGCGATGTACCTGCTGCTGTCCTGAAGCAAATGCTGCACCAGACGGCTAAAGTTGATGACGCCCATCCATTCCGCGGCGCCGGCTACGAGATTGTGGGCCGGGTCGTGGATAACTTGCATCGGGAGATTAACGATGACCTTCCGATTCTAGGCGAAGCCCATAACCTTGTACGGCTTGTCCGCCAGTACGGCGTAGATGAGATTATCCTGAATCTTGAAGAAGGGCATGGGTTTCCCCTGGAGGCGCAAGAAGTCCTCCTGGATTGCCGCGAGTTGGGGCTGCGGGTCAGTAGTCTCGCCAGTGTCTACGAGCGTCTTACTGGACGCTTGCCCGTCGATTATGCGCGCTATGACTCGCAGTTGTTGCTCAGTCCACCGGATACGCCGGCTTATCGCTTGTATCAGGCCGGCAAACGGCTGTTCGATGTGCTGATAGGTTTGCTGGGATTGCTGGTGTTGGGGCTGCTCATCCCTTTCGTGGCCCTCGCTAATGCTTTGACCTCTCCGGGACCGCTGTTTTATCGCCAGGAGCGACTGGGCAAAGGGGGGCGTCCCTTCACCGTGATCAAGTTTCGCTCGATGGTGCGGGATGCCGAGAAGTACGGTGCGGTTTGGGCCGGTAAGAACGATCCGCGTATCACCCCGCTCGGTCGCTTTATGCGTAAGGTTCGCCTCGACGAGGTACCCCAATTTATCAATGTGCTGCGCGGCGAGATGAGCTTTGTCGGGCCTCGTCCTGAGCGCCCCCATTTTGTGGGACAACTATCGCGGGCGTTTCCACTCTATCGAGCCAGGCACGCCGTCAAACCCGGCATTACCGGTTGGGCGCAGGTCCATCACGAATACGGCGATTCAACTGAGGATGCCCGCATCAAACTGGAGCTTGACCTCTACTACGTCAAACACGCCAGTTTTTACCTGGACTTGCTCACGGTGCTACACACAATCCGCGTAATCATCGGCTTCAAAGGACAGTAGTGAGTATGGCGCATAAGTTTCATGTGAACCTGGAGCAGCATTACAGACGCATCTGGATCGCTATTTTGCTGTTTTCCGTCATCACGCGGGTGAGTGTGGCCCTCTACTACGGAAATTGGGTACCCACCGAGCACGATGACTACAGCTACTCTACCCTGGGGCTGCGGCTGGCAAAAGGTCACGGCTACACCTTTGATCGCGGCTGGTATCCCTTTACGCCGGCGGAGACGCCGACAGCGCATTGGTCCTTTCTCTACACGGCCTTTGTGGCTGCTGTCTACGCGCTATTTGGATTCCGGCCTGTGGCTGTGCGTCTGGTTACCGCTATCCTGGGGGGAATTCTTTTCCCGTGGATGACGGCGCGCCTCACCCGCCGTCTTTTCCCCCAACGGCAGTGGACGCCGCTCATTGCGGCTCTGGCGACGGCGGGATACGCTTTCTTCATCCTGTATAGCGCCCGTTTAATGACCGAGACTTTTTACATTGTCACATTGCTCTGGTCGTTTGAACGCGCGCTGAAGCTGGCGGAAGAGTTCGCGGCGGGCCGACCGGGGTGGGGGACGGCGTTAGGGTTAGGCGTGAGCCTGGGGCTCACCGCCCTTTTCCGTCAGGCCATTCTTCCGTGGGTGCCGCTGCTCTTCTTGTGGCTTCTCTGGCGGGCATGGCGTGGAGACGCGCGCAATTTCCTCCGTTTGCCTCTCCCGGCATTGGTGCTGGCGGGAATGACGTTGCTGGCCTTCATCCTGCCCTGGACTTACCGTAACTATCGCGTCTATGGCGAGTTTTTGCTCCTCAACTCAAATACCGGCTACGCGATGTATTCCGCCCAGCATCCAATGCATGGGGTTAGTTTTCAGGCTTTCGATGCGGCCCCGCTACCCGAAGAACTGTGGGGGCGGCTTTCCACCGAGGCCGAATGGGATCGTGAATTGATGCGCCGGGGCATTGCGTTTGTCCTGGCGGATCCGCTGCGCTATCTGCGCCTCTCGCTCAGCCGGGTGGCCGATTATTTCGAATTCTGGCCCACGGACACTTCTCTGTTGAACAATGCCGGCCGCTTGCTTTCCTTTACGCTTTATCTGCCCTTTATGCTGTATGGTTTTTATTTGGGAGGTAAAACGCAATATACACCGGCACTGACGCGCCTGGAACGTCCGACCACGTTACTGTATCTCTTTATGGTCTTCTACTCTTTACTTCACATCCTCACCTGGGCTATGCCGCGTTATCGACTTCCTGTGGATGCAGTGGCGATGCCTTTTGTGGCGCTGGCGTTGGAGCGCATCTCCCTTTTTGCACGAGGGCGCATCCGTCACAGTTCCTCTGTCGAAAATCGACCGTAACTTGCTATTCGCCATTTGCTATTTGTAGGAGGATTGATGCACATCTGTTATTTGCTCCTTTCCCCGACCTTTGGCATGCACCAATACACAGCCGATTATGCAAATCGTATGGTTCAAGCGGGGCACAAGGTCACTCTTGTTACGACGGAGCACTATCCTGAACATCGTTATCTTCCCGCCGTGGAAGTCCTTACACCGGTCTATCAGCAGGACAGGGGCTTCTCACCTGGTGGGCTACGTGTCTGGGGTGTACGCCCTGCCATCGATACCGTTCTACAGCAGAAACCCCACGTCGTACACATCACCGGACCGCATCTGTGGAATATCCTCGTCCTAGCGGCGCTGCGGAAGGCCGGCATTCCGACCATTCACACACTCCACGACCTCGATCCTCATCCGGGTTCGGCTTACGGACCGTTGTTGTATCTGTGGAACCGTGCTGTTCTGCGTAATGCGGGGCATATTCTCGTCCACGGGCAATGTTATCGGCAGCGCCTGCTCGAGCGTGGCCTGGCTGCGAATCGCGTTACATACACCCCACTGCTGCATTTGTTTCTGGGCAGCGCCTGGATGGAACAGTCCGACCGGCTGGCAGATGGAATAGCATACGATCCTTATGTGCTTTTCTTTGGCAGAATCGAACGTTACAAAGGTGTCGCGGATTTGATTGCGGCTTGGATGCGCTTACCCGAAACATTGCCCGCCCAGGCGCGCCTTGTCTTAGCCGGCCCCGGCCAACTCGAAACGGTATGGAAGGATTCGCTCCCCGCAGGGATTGAAGTGCGTAATCACCTCATCCAGGACGAGGAAGCGTTAATGTTGTTTCAACGTTGTGCGCTGCTGGTGTTGCCCTACATTGGCGCTACGCAATCGGCGTTGATTCCGGCAGCATATTTCTTTCATAAGGCTGTGCTTACCACCTCCTCAGGCGCGCTTCCAGAATATGTCGAGCCGGGTGTGACCGGCTGGGTCGTCGAACCAAAACACCCTCCTTCCCTGGCACGGGCGCTCACCGAGGCTTTATCTGATGTCGATCGATTGATGCGCATGGGGTGGGCGGGGCGTCGCTGGTATGACGAACACCGCAAAGCGGAGACTGCTACCGTTCAGCAGATGTACAACCGGTTGGCCGGCTGAGCCGCGATTGCACAGTCAGGCCATTGATTACGGTCTTAACCTGAAATTTGTTATCATCAAGAGGTCAGTAGCATGAGCAAGATACTTTTTCTCACGCAGGTTCTGCCCTATCCTCTCAATTCAGGAGCGAAGATACGTGCCTATTACGTGTTACGGCAACTGGCGCGCCAGCACGAGGTAACATTGCTTTCCTTTGTCCGGCAGGATGACAAGCTCGAAGCGGTGGAACATCTGCAAGGCTTTTGCAAAGCCGTGTACACGGTGCCGATGCAGCGTTCTCTGTTACGAAATGTACGGGCTGTGTTGAAAGCGGGTTTCACCGGGCAATCGGTGATTATCGTGCGTGACGAGTTACCTGAGATGCACCGGGCCCTGCACAGCCTGTTGAGTACGCAATCGTTCGACGCAGTGCATGCCGACCAAACCTCTATGGCGCAATATGCGCTTTATGCGCAAAATCTGAACACTCGAACGTTCAACCGCCCCTTCATTCCTGCGGTCTTGGATGCACATAACGCCCTCTACCGCATCCCTGAACGCATGGCGCGTCACGAACCCAATCCCCTCAAGCGCTGGCTCTACCGGCGGGAAGCGCGCGTCCTGGCGCGCTACGAGGTGGAAACTTACGACCGTTTTGATCACGTCGTTTTCGTCACGGCGGTCGATCAGGAGGAGATTTTGCAGCGCACGTCCAACGTTCGCCCCCCTGTCCCCTCTCATCCGCATCCCTCGACATCCGTTATTCCTATTTGTGTCGACACCGACGAAAAACCATTGGTGGCGCGTCGTGAACGGCCACTCGCCGTGACGCATTTAGGCACCATGTTTTGGCCGCCCAACGTCGAAGGCGTGCTCTGGTTTGCGCGTGAGGTTTTCCCAAGCGTTCTGGCCCAGATACCGGAGGCGCGTTTTGTTGTCATAGGGAAAGACCCGCCGCGCGAAGTGCAAGACCTTACCCTTCAGGTCCGCAATGTCCAGGTGACGGGTTACGTGCCCGACCCGGAACCTTACCTTGCAGAGACCGGCGTCTTTATCGTTCCCTTGCGCGCCGGCGGTGGGATGCGGGTCAAGATTGTCGATGCCTGGTCGTGGGGATTGCCGATTGTATCAACGAGCATCGGGGCGGAAGGGATCGAGGTAGAGGAAGGAGAGAACATCCTCATCGGCGATACGCCGGAGGCGCTGGCGGAGGCCGTCGTGCGGGTGTTGAAAGAGCCGGCGCTTGGTGAACGGCTCAGATTACAGGGGCGCGCGTGGGTTGAAGCACACTACCATTGGCGCAACGTCTATCCCGCGTGGGAGGATATTTACGCCAGACTCATCAGCGGGAATGTCGTATCACCGTGAAATAGACCGGGAACGTAGTCTCAGTCGATCGAAATTTAAGCAGGCGCCAGACTACAAAGGTCTCACGAGGTACCGGCTGAGACTTTTGTAGTCTTTGACTGAGACTGTAACGATTTTCGACTTTACGTTTTACGTATGTATTTCTGGTATAATAGAATCTGAGAAGGGTATTATGGAGCTTATAGAGTATTGGAACATCCTCAAGCGGTGGTGGTGGTTGATGGTCGCCTGCGTCCTGCTGGCGGCCAGTTCGAGCTACATCGGGACTCGCGGAATGCCTCGCATCTACCAGGCCACGACGACGGTGATGGTGGGACAGTCCCTGCAGCAGGCGAACCCTTCCAGTGTCGACCTTTATATCAGCCAGCAATTGGCACAGACGTACGCGCAGATGGTGCAGCGCCAACCTATCCTTGGCGGCGCAGCGCAAGCGTTGGGACTCGCATATACTCCGGACCCCACCTATATCTCCACGCGGCTGGTGGCGGGTACGCAGCTTCTGGAGATCAGCGTTCGTGACACGATCCCCGAACGGGCGCAGGCGCTCGCCGATGAAATTGCCAACCAGTTGATCCTGCAAAGTCCCACCGGGCGTGAGGAATCCGAGCGCCAGACCTTTGTTCAGCAACGGTTAGCGGGATTGGAAGCCAATATCCGAAAAACAGAAGCCAGCATCGCTGAGGAGCAGGCCAGGCTCGACGCAGCGAACAGCGCCCGCGCGATCCAGCAATATCAGGCCAACATCGCCGCCCTGGAACAAAGATTGGCTACTTACATGTCCACCTATGCTTCACTCCGGATGTCGGTACAAGGCGGGACCAACTACATCTCCATTTTTGAACACGCGACCCTGCCTTCGCAGCCGATCAGCCCCAATGTGGCCCAGACGGTGCTGCTTGCCGCAGCCATCGGTTTGGGATTGGCGGTGGGCGGCGCTTTGCTCATCGAGTTCGTTGACGATACCGTCAAATCGACGGACGAGGTTGCCCGGATTACTCAACTGCCTGTGCTGGGTACCATCGCGCGTCTGGAGGGTGAGAGTTACGGGGAAAAATTGGTTGTCCACCACCAGCCTCTTTCCGCTGCTGCCGAAGCCTATCGTGCGTTACGTACCAACATCCGTTTCTCCTTCGTCGATCGCCCTATGCGTACTTTACTTGTGGTCAGTTCTGGCCCATCGGAAGGGAAAAGTATCACGCTGGCGAATCTGGCGGTGGCCATGGCCCAGGCGGGATTTCGGGTCATTATGGTTGATACGGACCTCCGGCGCCCCATGCTTCACAAAATCTTCAATGTCTCAAATGCAGAGGGATTAAGCAGCATTCTCCTGGCCCCGGAGATTGATCCCGAACCTTATCTTCAGGATACAGGTATAGAAAACCTGCAACTGTTGCCCTGTGGCCCGATACCACCTAATCCGGCTGAGATACTTGGCTCGGAGCGGATGGGGGCGGTGATCGACATCCTGCTGGCGATAGGTGACCTGATTATCTTCGATAGCGCGCCGACTTTGATGGTCACCGATGCCGCGGTTTTGGCTGCACGTCTGAGAGAAGGCGGTGTATTGCTGGTAACCGATATCGGCAAAACCCGCCGGGGACTGGCGAAGCGGGCTGTCGAAGAATTGCAGCGTGTCCATGCCAACCTCCTGGGGGTTGTGGTGAACCATGTCAGCACGCGCGCGGGGAGTGAATACTACTATTACTATCAGGATTACACCGAACAGGGCGATGACAGATCAAAACGCCTTCCACGCCGCCGCGGGCTGCTAGGGGTGTTGCCGGGGCGCATTGGAAGGAATGGCCGGGATGGTACCGGCAAGCTGGTTGAAGAAAAGGTGGAGGAGCTTATCTAGGCACAGCCTGTTGCCCGTCTGATCTTCTGAAAAACGTCCCGGCTATCCGCCGGGACGTTTTTATTGGGGCGTTCGAACGATAACGTCATCCGAATGGTTCCCCCTGACCGGATGTGTTGGAGCGTTAGTTATCGCATAAGAAGGAGGCTCATCATGGGTGCAAATTTGGCGTCTCTTATTGATGTTTCTGGCGCACCCCCCATCCCCGGCCTGACCTTCCGCCGTTTCCGGGGGGCAGGGCTTTATCATGCTCGTCACAGTTTCCTATTTTGGCTTCGAGCGGATCGCCAGATCCGTGTCTTATGAGCGTAAAACGGGGAACTGGCGTTCCCCTTGGAGCAAGAATAATGAGACCCTGTCCGTGGGGAGCTTGACTATCCGGTGATTGTATCCATACTTAACATCTGCAACGTCGCGGATGAGTATGTGTACATCATGTCGTTGACCTGGGTGTGTTTGGCATTGCGAACCTCATCAACTATATGTTCCGCGCCACAGCGCATAAAAAGAGCGGCAGTCCTCTCTGGGGGCGCCGCTCTTTTGGGGGAGAATTTCACCCGTTCACTTATACTGTCGAGAGATCCCACTCCTCATAGATCTTGGGGACGTCACTGATCAAGCGTTTGGTATAGGCTTGTTTGGGATGCAGAATGACTTCATCGGCCGAGCCGCTTTCGACAAATTTCCCATGTTCCATGATGTAGACGCTGTCAGAAACGTAATACGCCAGGCCAAGATCGTGGGTGATGAAGATAATCGTCATGCCGATCTCGTCACGCAGGCCCATTAACATGTCCAGGATGGTCGCTCGTGAACAAGCGTCGATCATCGAGGTTGGCTCGTCGGCAATCAGAATCTTGGGCATCAACAGGAAGATGCGGGCAATCATGAGGCGCTGCATCTGTCCGCCGGAAAGCTCAAAGGGATATTTGTTGGTTAATTCATCGAACTTCAAGTTGACGAAGCTGCACGCCTCGGTCATCATCTCGATCTTTTTGGCCCGTGGGAAGCTGCGACCGCCGCGCATGTGGATGCAATCCAGCAGGACGGCATCGATTTTGTTGAAGATGTTGTAGGAAGAGAACGGATCCTGGAAGATGGCCTGGATGTTTCGCCAATATTCCAGTCTTTTCTTCTGTGTGCTGATGTCGCGCTTCTGCCCCTGGAAGTAAATATCGCCTTCCGTGGTGCTGGTCAATCCTAACAGCATCTTCGCTAACGTGGTCTTGCCGCTGCCCGATTCACCCACGATAGAGACGACTTCGCCTTCGTAAAACTTAAAATCCACATGATCGACGGCCAAAGTTCTGGTGCGGCCAAAACCGTAGATTTTGGTCACCCCTGTTCCGCTCAGGCATACTTTTCTTTCGTCAGCCATTTCGATAAGCCTCCCGCAGTTCTTTTTCCGAGAAGATGCAACGGTAAGCGCGCCCCCCCTCAATATTACGAAGGCCCACAGACATCACAATACACTCTGGCTTAACGTATTTGCAACGTTCGGCGAACCGGCAACCCGACGGTGGATTTTTCAGGTTCGGCGGCACGCCGGGGATGGCGGTCAGCTTAACCTCCCGCAATCCCTCTTCGGGTACGATGATGGATCCCATGAGGCCCTTGGAATAGGGATGCAGTGGATCAAATACCGCTTCGCGGGCGGTACCTTTTTCCACAATCTGCCCGGCGTACATAACCATAATGTCATCGGTCACGTTGTACAACAGCGGCAGTTCATGGGTGATGAAGATCAGGGAACCGACCAGGCCATCGTGCAATAACTGCTTGATCATCTTGATGACCATTTTCTGTGACGTGACGTCGAGCGCGGACGAAGGCTCATCCGCAATCAACACTTTGGGAGACAGTAACACCGATATCGCAATCACCGTCCGTTGTTTCATCCCGCCAGAAAGCTCAACGGGGTATTTCTCCAGGACTTGTGGCGGAAGCCCCACCGTCTCAAACAGCTTGCAGGCCCGCTCATAAATGGCTCGCTTGTCGGCAGAAGGGTCATGGGCGCGAATCACATCTTCAACAAAACGAATGACTTTCTGGGTGGGGTTGAGTGCATTCATCGCCGCCTGCGGGATATAGGCAATTTCCTTGCCCAAGATCGCTTTGCGCACGTCGTCCGGCTTCATTCCCGAGATGTTGCGTCCATCAATAATGATCTCGCCACTCATATAGTGCAGGGGGGCGAAGTAATAGCCCATCAGGCTGAGCGCGAGCGTTGACTTTCCGCAACCGGACTCACCGGCAATGCCCAACGATTTACCTTCTTCAACCTTCAGAGAGACGTGGTCTACCGCGTAAACACTCTCTCCAAAGCGGGTGATATATCTGGTTGTGAGTTCTCTGACCTCTAGTAGTGTTTTTCCCATGTCATCACTCCCTCAACGCCGGGTTGAATACCTGGTCGAGGCCGGTATTCATCAGATTCATCGAGAAGGTAATCAGGGCGATGGTGATCAGCACAGGAAGGTACGCCCACCACTTCCCCAGGGTATGCGCATAGTAGATCATAGCCCAGTTCATCATCAGCCCCAGTGTTGGCACCTCGGTGGTCCTTGGCCCCAATCCCAGAATGGACAACCCGGCTTCTGCCAGGATAGCGGAGGAAATTTGCAGAATCATCGCCATTACAACGTAGGAAGCGATGTAGGGCAAGATGTCCTTGAGGATGATGTGCACGATGGAGTGCCCGGATAGTTTCGACAGGTTGACGTGGTCGCGGTTGCGCAGGGAGATCACTTGCGCGCGCACGGCCCTGGTTGTCCAATACCAGGAGGTAAGCCCGATCACGATAGCGATTGTCGTGGCGCCGCGTTTGTCTTGCCCGATGCTGAACGAAATCAGGATTAACAACACCAGGCCAGGGATGACGGTAAAGAGGTTGGTGAAGAACATAATGATGTCATCCACCAGCCCGCCGATATAACCGGCCAGCAATCCTAGCGTTAGACCGATCAAGGTGGCGATGATCCCGGCAATAAAACCGATCTGCAACGATACGCGGGCAGCGGTAACCAACTCCGTCAACACATCTCTGCCGAAGTTATCCGTCCCCAGTGGTAAGAAGCGCACGTTTGCCACGCGGCTGACGTTCACGTAGTCAGATTGCGTGATCGTGCTTTTCTCTGTCAGGGCGCCCGTGCTCGCGTCTTTCGCGGCAATGATGGCCGCCTCGGTAGCCAGGAGTCCGCTCAGCGAGGCATTGAGCCGGATGTAGTAGTTACGCTTGGCATTGGTCATGCCGGGGATGTTCACCTTGGGATCAAAATGGGTCTCCCACAAATCCAGGAGCAACGCGGTATCGTCAATATCAATCTCGTCTTCAGGAACCCCACTTGCCACCAGCCAGTCCCGCATCGCTATACGATCATCTTTGCTCAACCTGCTGGCAATGCGCTTGGCAGCCGCCTCCTCCAGATTGAGTGTATATTTGGGAGCAGTTATGCTGTCATAGACATTCACATAGATGCCAGGTTCAAAGAAGGTGCCCTGGGCGATGATGCGCAGGGGAGGATCGGGGACGATCAGGGGATAAATCACCACAATCAACAAGATGCCCATAAGAATGGAAAAACCGAAGACAAACTTACCGGAGTGGAAGACCTGACGAATGGTATGTTTCATAGCCTCATCCCCCCTCAATCTGCCTGCACCGCTTTAATGCGTGGGTCAATGACGCCGTAGAGGATCTCAATGGTGAAGTTGGCGATCAACACCATAATCGTGATCATCAAGGTCGAGGCTGAGATCAGCGGATAATCCTGTCCCATAACGCCGTTCAAGAGGGTGTAGCCAATCCCCGGATAACTGAAAACGATCTCCGCTACTAGCGCGCCGCCGGCCATGGTGCCGATAGCCATCGCCAGGCCGGTGATCTGCGGCAGCATGGCATTTCTAAACACATAGCCGATGATCTTCCGGTCTTTGATCCCCATAAAACGGGCGTACTTGACGTAATCCGCATTCAGCTCGTAGATGGCCATGGAGCGCATCCCAATCGCCTGTCCGCCGATGGAGACCAGGACGATAGACCAGAACGGTAACTGGTAATGGGTAATCACAGACCAGATAAATTTCCAACTAAATTCGGGAATCAGGTCAAACCCATAGCCGCCGGAAGTGGGAAACCATTCTAAGGTCACGCCAAAGATGACCATGAGAATGACCGCCATACCAAATGCCGGGAAGTTGCTCGCAAAAATACTGATAGGCATGAGGACTTTGTCAAAGCCCTTCTTGAGGTAGGCCGCCAACGCGCCGAGCGTATTCCCGATCAGCCAGCCGGTGACAATCGCCGGGAATTGCAGGGCGATCGTCCATCCGATCGATGATTTGATCGCGCTGGCCACGGTGCGCGGATACATACTGATGGAGTACCCAAAATCGCCGCGCAATACATTTCTCACGTAGATGAAAAACTGTTCGACCATGGGTTTATTGGTACCAAACAGTTCGGTATATTGCTGATAAATGGCCCGGACTCCGGTTGCATCGCTCATCCCTTGAGCCATCCTGGAGACGATGGCCGCTACAGGATCTCCGGGCATCAGACGAGGCAAAGTGAAATTCAGAATGAAGGCAAACACTAATGTCACGAGGAACCAACCTAACTTGTTGAGGAAATACTTCCGATATCCTTTCACGCATCACCTCCGTGGCTGATGAACCGATATTGAGTGGGCGCAACGCACTTTGGAAGTGCGTTGCGCCTGTACAGCCATTGTGTTGAGAAAGAGCCATGTTCCGGGTTGGCGGACCATGGCTCTTTGTGTTGCATGACGCTTTATGGATTAACCAGCGTCACATTGTAGAGACAGGCGATACTCCAACCGTCCGTGCAGTTCAGCGGCGGAATGGGCGGGTTGCTGCCGTCATCCTGGTGCGGGAAGTTGGTCCAAACTGTCTCGTTCACAGCATGGAACGACTGCGGGCGGTACATGAGCGTGAAGGAGGGAACATCGGTCAGGTAGATCTTGACCAATTCCGTGTACATTTCCTTCAGTTTGGCGGGGTCGGTTTCGCCAGGGATCGCCTTAATCAGCTCATCAACCCGGGGATTGCTGTACTGCCCCCAGTTACCGCTCCAGTTGCTCGCCAGGCCGATCCACTCAGAGCTAAGCAGGTTGCGGATGCGTCCCCACGGCATGGTGGGGCCGGCGCCGGCGCTCCACATCATGAAGATGTCATAGCCTTCGGGCAGCGGGGCATCCGACTTGGTCACCACGGTCTGATACACGGACCATTCAGGATAGTTGGTGGTGATATCGATGCCGATCTTCTTGCCGGCGGCAGCGACTACTTCAATCGCGGCCTGCCAGTCAGACCACCCATTGGGGCAGGTGGCGACGTAGCTGAGCTTCTTGCCCTTGTACTCGCGCCAACCGTCGCCATCGGTATCCACGATCCCGGCTTCATCGAGCAGCTTGTTGGCGCCTTCGATGTCGTTGCCGGCCCATTGCAGATCCTTGACCGCTTCGTGGTCATACATCGCCTGCTCACCGGGGGTCGGGTTCATGAGCGAGCGTGGCACCTGTTCGAAGGTGGCCGATTGGTTGGTCATAGCGTTGGCAATGATGGTGGGATAGTCCACCGCAATGGCAATCGCCTTGCGCACCGCAACCTGATCCAGACCGTAGGAATTCAGGTTGTAGAAAGCGGTGGGGAGGCTGGCGCCGATGCCGTAGGGCGGTTCAGGCAGGTAGGTGGAGATGGGCAGACCGTATTTCTCCCACAGCAGTTGGATACTGGCGTTGAACTGCTGGCTGACGTCCACTTCACCCTTGGCCAAAGCCACCGAACCGGCGGCGTTATCCTTGAAGATCGTGTGCGCCAGGTACTTCGGAGCCGGGAGTTTGCCCCACATGGAGGGGTCCTGACCCCAGTAGTTATCATCGCGCACGAGAACAACTTTCGTGTCGTCTGCGAAGAACTTGTGATAGGGACCGGAGTAGACGACGTCCTCTGCGGGGTCCGCCAGGAACTTGGTGGCGTCGCCGCCGGAGCGCTCTTCCAGCTTTTGAGTCCAGGCTTTCTGGATGACGTAGTTGCTGCTCACGTAGGCCGCGACGACCAGCGGGTTCACGGCCTTGCCGTTGTCACCCAGTTTGGCCTTGATGACGACGGTCTGCGGATCAACGGCCACGATGTCCTCGATGTAATCCTTGTTGCCGGCGCCGGTGCCGGTGTTGTACTTGACGTGGGTAGCCCAGGTGTAAGCAACGTCTTCAGCCGTCACCGGGGTACCATCGCTCCACTTGGCGGCCTTCTTGATCTTGAAGGTGATCTCGGTCATGTCGGCGTTCCATGACCAGGGGCCGTCGGCCAGCAAAGGATACTGCTTGCCATCGAGCATGTTGTACAGATAGGGGGTCTCAAACATCGTAACGCGGGCGTTGTCTCCTGCGGAAATAGCCATCGCGTTGTTGTTGCTGGATGAGTACGGATTCCAGCCAACGACCGGGCCCCACTGCTGGCCATTGAAGTACATCGTTTCCTTGCGGGGCAGCGTGCCCGCTTCGGCTTCAGGGGTCACCACGACCTCAACGGTCTTCACAACTTCTTTTTCAACGGTCTTCACGACCTCGACTTCCTTGACCGTCTCGACGGTCTCTTTCACCACGACGGTCTCGATGATCTTTTCGGGGGTTGGGGTTGTGCAGCCGGCCAAAATCATGCTCATCACAACGATTACCCCGAGCATCGCCATCAACTTCTTGCGTAACATGTGTCTCCTCCTTCTAAGATTTGAATTTGGGATTGAACTTATACAAAGCTGTGCGATACACTGGTTTTTTTTGTTTTTCTGTTTTTGGGCCTCACCTCCTTTTTAATCAGTGGATATAAACGCTCGTTAAGCCAATTGCTGTTCACCGACCTCACACTTATGATTCGCGCCCACCTATTGGAAGCGCTTCCAACCACATATCTATAATATACCGCTATAATTGTGGATTGTCAAGGAGCTTCTAGGCCTGAATCGTGCGTACAGAATCTCTTTCCAGTAGACGGGGGGGCAGCATCACCCGTACCAATCCCGACTCCGGATATTGCACCCGATTGATCAGTAACTGCACTGCCATGCGCCCCATTTCCGCTTTGTCCACCTGCATTGTGGTCAAGCGCGGGGAGACCCGGCTGGCTAAATCGATGTCATCATATCCGACGACGGAGATGTCATCGGGAATTTGGCGTCCCAGCGAGCGTAGCGTCTCCATCACGGTAATGGCGGTTTCGTCGTTGGCGGCAAAGATGGCGGTGATGTGGGGATGGGCTTCGATCAGGGCTGTGGTCGCCTGGGCGATTTCCGCCGTGTCGATGATATGGCAATTGGCGCAATAGGATTCGGCAATCTGGGCATCGGCGAGCGCCTGCCTGTACCCGCATTGCCGCTCGCGGATGCTGGGATAGGAGGCGTCTGGATGGCTGCCGACAAAGGCGATGTGTCGGTGTCCCCGCCGGATCAGGTACGTCACAGCTTCATACGCGCCTTTCACGTTGTCGGATACCACGGCGTCGTACACGTCCTCGACTGCATAGGCATCCACCAAAATCATGGGGACCGAGTGCCGGGCGACCACCTGCCGCAGTGGCTCGCTCAAAAAGGCGCCCAAGAGCAGAAAGCCCTCCGCCGTGTTTTCCTCCAGCAGAATCCGCGGCAGCTCCAGAGGATAGCTATTTGCATCCACGGTCATCGTGGCGTAGAACAGGTTGAGATTCCGCCGCCGGCATGCCACCTCGATCCCGGCGACAACGTGGGAATAGAAACGGTTGGCCTGCGGTATCAGATGGGGTTCCTCTTTCAGGATGACCCCTACATTCGTTATCGGTAAAGCGGGGAGGCCATTGGCGTTTTTCGGGAAGTATCCGAGGTCTCTGGCCACTTGCATGACCCGCTCCCGCGTCTCGGCGCCGACGCCTGGCTTATCCCGTAGAACCAGCGAGACCGTAGCGAGCGACACCCCGCTCTTTTCTGCGATCTCGGTCATCGTGACTCTGTTGGGTGCTGCCATGCCCTTCTCGTTTTTACTCAAGGTCTCAACTAGAACTTTTATTAGAAATACCACGACTTTTGCGGTTTGTCAAGAAAAGGCGGACCTTGGGTGCATTTCAGAATGGGGGCGACTTTTCTTAAATTGCACCGCAGAGCACGCAGTGTCCGCAGAGTTGCCAGAAATTTCTCTGCGTTCTCAGCGAACTCTGCGGTTAAAGCGGTGGTAAATTTAACCATGCACAGCCGTTGAGATGGCCGAATTCTAACCTTGAGAACTGCGCCGGTGGCGCGAATTCGCCTGGTGCGAGAACTTGCTCCAATCGGGCTTGTCAAACACTTGATATTTTAACCAAATCGGTTATAATAAAAGTGTGTCCCTGGGAACGTTTTTTGTTTCTTGCCTGCCTTGAGGAGATAGCGATGTGCATAAAGCGAGTATTTTTATTGGGCCTTGTGATAGTTGCTGTGTTACTTCATACTCACCCCTTAATGGCACAGACTGCTGGGAATCCAAATGCGAAAGCTCTTGTCCTCGTCAATTCTGTTAGCACTGCCTATGTTGATTTTCAGCATTTCATCCAGCCTTACCTTGACCAGTTGGGTATACCTTATACCGTTCTCGATATTGTGACAACACCGGTTAGTTCTGACATCGCAGACTATGCTGTCATTCTGGTGGGGCATCGCCTGCTTGATGCTGGAGGAACGCCGTATCTGGACGCTACAGAGGAAGGTTACATCTCAAGTGCTGTCGCCAGTGGTACAGGATTGGTGAACTTCGACAATGATCTCTCCGCTGATAACAGCACGGGGCGCTACACCTTTGTCGATACCATCTTTGGCTTCAGCTATACTGCGTCGCCCAGCGCCACGGATGTGAACTTTCCCACGCTCCGCCATTACATTAATGAATTTCATAATGACAACGAAGTGATCGACACCGCGTCGATGACACTGGCAGATGTTACACTTCCGCCTGACGTGATCCCGCTTGCCAGGGTTGGCGCGTATCCCTTGATCGCTGTCACCACATATGAGGCAGGGCGCGCCGTGCAATGGGGAACCTACGATTGGATGTCTCACAGCATCCTTGGGCCAGTTTCTGCTCTCGATGATCTGGTATGGCGTAGCATCGTCTGGGCAGCGCGCAAGCCTTTCGTGATGCAAGGACTGCCGCCTTTTGTCACTTTCCGCATGGACGACGAAGCAGGGCCTTTTACCTGGGTCCATACCGCGAATGAGTATGGTTACAAACCGTGGATCGGCTTTTTTATGAATGCCATCGATGAGACTGAAGCCGCCGACTTGCGCGGATTGGTTGCGGCCGGAAATGCGACGGCTTCCATTCACTCTTTTGACGGTCACAACTGGTTCTATTACGATCATCCTGCCAGCGCCAATTTCCCTGACGAAACCGTAACATCAAATCTCGCTTCAGGGCTGACATGGCATGTAACCCACAACATTCCGATCTCCAAGCTCGTTATTGGGCATTACTACGAACTCGGCAGCAATGTTTTTGCGGCGCTTCGCAACACCTGGGGGGTGGAATTTGTTGGGATGACTATACCACCTGGACAGAATTACGAGGGAAATAACTGGGTGCAAAATGGCCCGTTTCGCCGCTATGAAACAGGCCCTGCTGATAGCAATCGCTCCTCTTTCTACGCGGATTACCTGGAAATACCGGGGCATCCCGAATTGAACAATCAGATTTTCAACTGCCTCTCCGAAGTCCGCGATGTGACAGGTTACGACTGGTATCCTTATGATGATAATGTGCCAGAATCTATCCGCCAGGGTACTGCTGTATTGAACCGTTCGCTGACTTCGATGAAGCTGGCAACGCTTTACACGCATTACGATCAGCTCATAAACATTTCCGATACCAACTTCCGCGCGATGTTAGCCGGGATTAACGCCAATATTGCCGGGTTTAGCCCTGAGTTTGTGACACTGGATTATGCCTGTCAGTACGTCCGGGCCATGCATACTTCAAACATTGCGCAAGCTGATTACAACCCGGCTACACGGCAACTGAGCGTCACTCTCAGCGGTACAACCGATATGGACACCCGGTTCTATGTGTTCACCGAGAGCAGCGGTGTTATCACCCATACCTTTGCCCCTGTCGGACAATTTTCCGGTTCGACGATGGTTGATCTGACCCTGGACTCCACCGTCACCCACAGCCTGTGGGATCTGACTGCCGCTGTAGGCGCCGATTCGGGAGATCCAGCAGCGGTGAATCTGGGCGTGAAGTTCCGTTCATCTCAGGATGGGTATATCACGGGCCTGCGGTTCTACAAACACGACGCCAATCTCGGTCCTCACGTGGGTGTCCTGTGGACCGAGAACGGCACCGAGTTGGACCGGGTTACCTTCACCAATGAGACAGCCTATGGTTGGCAGGAGGCTACGTTTGCCGCGCCGGTCCCTGTTAGCGCGAACACGGTTTACGTGGCATCCTACTATGCCCCCTCAGGCCATTATGCAGCGACGGGTGGATATTTTGATGCGGAGTACATTCATGCACCGCTGACTGCTCCCGCAAGCAGTAGTGTTGGTGGAAATGGGGTCTACCTCTATGGGCCGTTGGCTTTCCCTACGCAAAGCTATAATGCCACAAATTATTGGGTCGATGTTGTCTTTGCCACGAGTATTGCCGCCGATACCTCGCCCCCGCGTGTGATTGCTCAATCCCCGGCGCCCGGCTCGAGCGGTGCAGATATTGGCGGAAACATCACTGCGACTTTCAACGAGAATGTGAATCCAGATACCGTCAGTAGCAGCACCTTCGAGCTGCGCGATCCTTCCAATGCACTGGTTGCTGCGGCTATCTCCTACAATGCCGGTACGCGCACTGCTATCCTCAGCCCGCATGTTCCCCTGGACTACCTCACTACCTACCATGTGACTCTTAGAGGGGGGACGGGCGGCATCACTGATCTGGCGGGCAATCCATTGGCCAATGACGTGACATGGTCATTTACCACGGCCGCTCCCCCGCCTATACAAGGTCCGGGCGGTCCTATCCTGATCATCGCTAATGCCGCTAACCCTTTCACCTACTACTACGCCGAAATTCTGCGTACCGAAGGCCTCAATGCCTTCTATGTTGCCGACATCAGCGAAGTTGACGCCACCCTCTTGGCGGATTATGATGTAGCCATTCTCGGCGAGATGACGTTGACCTCAGCGCAGGTTGTGACGCTTACGAACTGGGTCAATGCCGGCGGCAATCTGATCGCACTACGACCAGATGCGCAACTGGCCGGTCTGTTGGGCTTGAGTAGTGTGGGGACGACACTCTCGAATACTTATCTGTTAGTGAACACCGCCTCTGCGCCGGGCCTTGGCCTTGTGAATGAGACGATCCAATATCATGGTACGGCGGACCTCTATACGCTCAACGGCGCTACTGCCCTGGCAACCCTCTACGCCGATGCCAATACCCCGACCATTTATCCGGCGGTCACCACGCGCAATGTAGGCCCGAACGGGGGACAGGCGATGGCTTTCACTTTCGATCTGGCGCGCTCCATCGTCTACACGCGGCAGGGAAATCCTGCCTGGGCGGGTGACGAAAGGGACGGGGTCTCACCCATCCGCTCGAACGATATGTTCTACGGCGACGACATTGACGATCGCCGGCCCGACTGGGTCGACCTCAACAAAGTCGCTATCCCCCAAGCCGATGAGCAGCAGCGGCTTCTCGCCAATATGATCACGTGGGCGACGCTGGACCGGATTCCGCTGCCCCGTTTCTGGTATTTCCCGCGTGGCGAAAAGGCCGTGGTGGTGATGACCGGTGATGACCATGATAGCGACAATATCCCCACTCGCTTTGAGTATTTCAAATCGCGTAGTCCTGTTGGTTGCTCGGTCGATGATTGGGAATGTGTGCGGGGAACTGTGTATGTGTACCCAAGCAATTTATTTAGAGAGCAGGCCGCTGCTTACGAGGCTGAGGGTTTCGAAACCGCCGTACACTTATCTACGGCTTGTGAAAACTATGCCACGGCCGCCGACTTGGAAAGCTACTACTATGCCGTCCAGTTAAACCTCTTTGCAAGTCAATTCCCCGGCGTATCCGCTCCGGCTACCATACGAGTCCATTGTGTGGTGTGGAGCGATTGGGATTCTCAGCCGTTGGTGCAGTTAACGCATGGCATTAGACTCGACACGACTTACTACTATATGCCTGACTTCTGGATCAACAACCGTCCGGGTATGTTCACCGGTTCAGGAATGCCGATGCGCTTTGCCCGGCAGAACGGTACTATGATCGACGTTTACCAGGCAACTACACAAATGAGCGACGAAGCCGGGCAAACTTATCCTTATACTGTCGATACCCTCCTCGACCGGGCACTGGGGGAGGAGGGATACTACGGCGCATTTGTCGCCAATATTCATATTGACGATCTTCACTCGCAGCTTTCTGCCTCCCATATCGTGACCTCAGCTCTCAGCCGTGGCGTACCCGTCATATCGGCCCGCCAATTGCTGACATGGTGGGATGGGCATAATACTTCGTCGTTCAGAGATCTGTCGTGGAATGACAATGTCTTGAGCTTTTCGGTGAGCGCTGGCCCTGGCGCTAACGGGTTGCAAGCCATGATACCGGTACATTCTGCCGTAGGGCCGTTGACCGGTATCACCCTCAATGGAAATCCTGTATCCTACATAACCGAAACCATCAAAGGCGTTGAATATGCATTGGTGACGGCGAACGCGGGCGTTTACGCCGCCAGCTACATACCGGATACCACGCCGCCGATCATCTCGGCTGTGACAGGAGTGCCGGATGGCAGTAGCAACGCTATCATCACGTGGATGACGAACAAAATGGCGGATTCCCGCGTTGACTATGGGACCTCCCCTACGGCACTGACGAGCAACGTCAGCGTGGGGACAGAAGTGATGGCGCATCGTATCGATCTGAGCGGCTTGTCATTGAATGTCACTTACTACTATCGGGTTACCTCACGCGATCGGTACGGGAATGTCACGACTTATCCGCCGATTGGCGCGAATCCACTCAGCTTTAAGATGCCGCAAGCAACGATGCGGGATACGACGGCGGCCGATTTTGCAGCCGGGACGCTTGGGTGTACTTACGTTGCCGGGACAGCCGATGGAGAATTGATCCTCGCCCCTGTCGTGGGCGCAGAGTTCTCTGGGACGGCACTGCCCGCCGGGTGGAGCGAACAAACTAAGTGGCAGCCAGCCGGGACATCAACGGTGAGTGGCGGACAACTGCTTGCCGATGGTGTTTTGGTTGTCACCACCGCTGATTTCGGTCCGGGGCGGGCGCTGGAGTTCGTGGCTACATTTGGAACGGCGTGGTACCAGCACGTGGGCTTCGGGCAGGATCTGACCAACGGCGACAGCCAGGCATGGGCTATGTTTAGCACGTATGATACGGACAATGAATTGTATGTGCGCACAAAGGCCCCTGGGCAAAATGATGTCCCCGTACCGATTGCCGGTAGCTGGGTGGGCAGTCCACATCTTTATCGTATTGAGTGGCTGGCGGATAGCATCCGGTTCTACATAGATGGGGTACTCCGTCATACGGCAACTGTCGCCATCTCTGCCAATATGCGGCCGGTGGTGAGCGATGATTTTGCCGACGGACCGGTTGTTTCAGTTGATTGGATGCGGATGAGCCCCTACAACACTACACCGTGTACCTTTGTATCGCGCATCTTCAATGCGGGCAGATTGGCGGATTGGCTCGATTTGAGCTGGACCGGAACTCAGCCCGGCGGCAGCACGGTTGTCTTTGAAACGCGCAGCGGCAATACGGCGACGCCGGATGACTCGTGGTCTGTGTGGGGAGCGGTAAACAGCCCGATTGCCAGTCCGGATGGGCAATATTTCCAATACCGGGTTACACTGAGCACAACATCGCCGGATCAAACGCCGTCAGTGGACGATATCATTATCGCCTACGATGATGCGCCCACAGCCATACGCCTGGCCTCGTTTACGGCCACTGCTAAGGACGATGGGATTTATCTGGAATGGGAAACCGCTATGGAGTTGGATAATGTGGGGTTCAACCTCTACCGCAGCGAGGGGGTTGAGGGGCCTTATACCAGACTGAACGCGGAGCTGATTCCGCCACAGAATCCCGGCTCGGTACTCGGAGCGGTCTACACGTGGGTGGACACAGAGGCGCAGCCCGGTATTCTCTACTATTACCGGTTGGAGGATATTGACATCAACGGCACGGCTACGCTCAGCGATCCTATCAGTGTTATGCTTCCGGCGGCTCCTACGGCGCTGCAAGTGCAGTCTGTTGTGACGCGGAGCTCGCTCGGACTGGTTGGACTGGGACTGGTGGCAGTGGTCTTGCTGGGCGTGACCTGCCGTAAACGACGCAGGTAGCCTGCACCGTTTCCTGGCGATCTACAGACACAGCGGAGCACGTGATTCAACGTGCTCCGCTGTGCATTGCCATCGAGAGCACAGCGTTTACAGGCCACCGGCAGCCGTACCGCCGGGTCGCCGATGATGGCATAACCGCGCGCGTCGGCGGCAGGTCGTAGTTGCCGGTGTCGCCGTCGATGCCGTTGAAGTGGAGCAGAGTTTCGTTCATTGAATCGGCTTTCTCTTACTCCGCCGGCGGTTTATCGCCGCCGGTCAACTTTGGGCGTCCCTTGACCGCCTTGGCGTGGCGATTCACCAGTTTCTCCAGTTGTTGCAGGGCGTCGGTCGTCGCTTTGTCCAGCTCGGCCTGCGCCGTGTCGCGCTGGGTGGCCCAGGCCAGGTGCGTCCAGTAGCTGTTGTAGATCACGCCCAGCCAGGTGATGTAGAGCAGGTTTTCCTCGATGCTCTGGGTGGAGCGGGTGATGAAATAGGTGACGAACGCCGCGACGCCCACGCCCAGGAACACCGCGCCGGCCAGGGCGTTGCCTTGCACGGCCAGCACAATCCCGGTGACCACTGTGGCGACACCGACGGCGAACAGCAGCCAGTACATCACCACCGTGGAGTTGTGCGAGCGCATAAAGGCGCGCCGCACGTCGTCGAAGATGCGGCCGTTGTTTTTGTACCCCTCTTTGATGTGCTCCACATAAGCCTGGTAAAGGTCCGGGTGTTGCTCCTTGAGCTTGATCAGCTCTTCGGGAGCCGGGGCCGGGCTGAAGGCATGCGCGAAGCGGGGATCATTCGAATCTGACGTTGACATTGTTTCCTCCTTTGTGGGGTGCGCCACATCGGCGCTGGATAAAGATTGGGGGGCTGCCCCCGATTTGTCCGGCTTGTCGCCGGGTTGATCTACAGCCGCTGGGGACACCAGCACAGGGCGCGGCCTGGCTTCCGCGCTCTCGACCACCGGCAGTCGCACCGCCGGGTCGCCGATGATGGTGTACCATTGCGCGTCGTTGGCGGCCATCCACGTGTGGGCCAGTTGCACGCCCGCCTTGAACTCCGGGAATTGAGCGTCTTCAAGGAGTTGTTTCAAATCTGTGGCGAGTTCGGCGTAGCGCTGGTTGAGATACTCGACGGCTGCGCCGACCGGATACCCCTCCATCAGGCGCTTGAGGGTGCTCTCGAACACCTCGGTCTGCGGCGGGAGCGAGCCGTCTTCTTTGGCCAGCCACACGAACGAGCTGGGCCAGGCGCGCTCGACGTGCCCGATCACGGCCAGCGCGCCGCCCCCAGGCGCGCTCAACATCCGCTTCGGCAGGCCGGCGACAAAGGGGTGGGGCGCCAGTTCGATCGCCGGGCCGGGTGGTTGCCCGATTTGCATCCGGCGCAGGTTGGTGTAGGCGTCGCGTTGGGGCGTGCCGCCGCTGAAGCAGGCGAAGAAGAACGCGATGAGGCCCAGCAGGTTGGCGTCGCCGCCCAGGTCTTGCCCGGCGAAGACGAAGTCCTGGTGCTCGAAGGGGCCTTGTCCGGGCCAGTCCGCGCAGATTAACGCGCCCTGGTAATCCAGCGGCGACAGTCCCTTTTTGTTGTCCGCCCGGACTTGCAGGCCGTGGCTGGCGGCGAAGAGCAGGGCCGGGGTTTCAGCGCCGCCCAACCACCGGCGCAGCGCCGCCTTTTTGGCATCCAGGCCGAGGACGGTGTCGAACTGCCAGTCCGCGCTGCTCTGGCGCAGCGTCTGGTACAGCGGCTTGATCAGGTAATCGAGGCTCTGGTTGGTCGCCGTGTCCGGGTTCTCGTGGGTGACGCCAAAGAACCCGGCCCGGCGCGGCAGCCGGACAGAACCCGACTCTGCCGCCACGACGCTTTCGGCATACGTTCTGTACCCGGCGACCGTCTCGAAGTGCAGGCGACCGACCGCATATTGCACGTCGAGCTGGCTCTGAAACTCGTAGGGAATTTTTTCAGGGCTGCCGACGATGAGCAGGTAGTAGGGGACTTTGTCCGGGTTGGCCGGGCCGGGGCCGGCGCCCTGCCGGGCCAGAAAGCTGCTTTTGGTATCTTTCCCGACCCGGAAGTCGTAGCGGTGATAGCGTTGACCGGCCTGCTCCTCGCGCCGCTTGAGGAGCGGCTGCAAGGCTTTTTCCACTTCCGGGTCGGCATCCTCGGCAAAGATGACGCCCCAGCCGGTTTGATCCAATGCCTTCATGTCCACGCCTTCTTTAACGCCGTAATCCTGGGGCCTGCGGGCGCGGGCTTTCAGCTCGTTGATGTTCGCCGGTTCCTTTTCTTGCCGGATCAGCGCGTCCAGTTCATCGACAGACAGCGGCGGGATGGCGTAGTCGCCGGTGTCGACGTCAATGCCGTTGGCATAGATCAGCGTGTTCATCGTGGCTCCTTGCATATAGTCGTATAGTCGTTAGTCTGATCGTCCTGTGGTCACTTTTATGAGCGGGGTTGAACCACAGGTGCGGTTACATCCTTTTACGGTGGCGGTAACAGGCCGCGCCGCTTCAGCTCGCGCTGCGCTGCCTCCAAAGCCCGCATCGCGTCCAGCCGCAGGAAGGTCAGGTTGGTGTGCCGGACGTTGTCGTGTTCATCATCGCCGTCGACAATGGGTACGCCGCCCCGCCGCAGCCAGGTGGTGATCTGGTTGACCGTGGGCAGTTCACCGGCGTAGCGTTGGTAGTATTCCTGTAACAACAGGATGACGCCTACGGTCACCGGGGTGGCCTGGCTCGTGCCGTGCTGCACCGACTCGCCGTGCGGGCCATTGATGCCGGACGAGGTGACCGGCGCGCCCGGCGCGAAAATCTCGGTGAATGTGGCCCGATTCACGGAGGGGTGCAGCCGTTGGGAGAATGGCGTGATTTGTCCGGCACGGCTGGAGAATGCCTCCGCCCCACTGCTGTAGCGGAATCCGCCCTCGGCCGCATCGTACACTGCGCCAACGCTGACCGTCTGGCGGATGATTGCCGGATAGCCCATCCCCTGCTGGCTGTTGTGCGTGTAGTAATCGTTACCTGCGGCGACGACCACGGCAATCCTGGCCCGGCGCAGTGCGGCGATCTTGCGCTTCATCGAACTGTAGAGGTAAGGGCGATCCTGGACATAGTTTCCGCCGTCGCCCAGCGACATACAGACGGCGCTGATCTTGTATGTCGCGTGATTTTGCAGCACCCACTCCAGCGCCTGTTCCGCCCAGGCGAAGCTGCCGCCGCCGTTGTTCCCCAGCACTTTGAGCGCCGCAACGTGGGCGGCCGGCGCGATGCCGGTGTGGTCGCCCTTACTCAGGATGATGCCGGCCACGTTGGTGCCGTGACCGTTGCTGTCGGTCACGTTGTTGGGATCGCCGCCATAATCGGCGGTAAAGTTGCGTACCGCGGCGATACGCCCGGCAAAGTCCACGTGCTGCGTGTTGAGGCCCGTATCCAGCACAGCGGCGCACAGTCCCTTTCCGCTGACCTGGAAGGTCTGCCGCGCCTGGCTGGCGCGGATAAACGCATCGACTTCGGGCAAAAACGCGGCCTGGGGACTGTCAAACTGCGCTGCGGGCGGCTCGACGGGCTTGATCATTTCGGGAACTCGGACATCCGGCATTGGTACCCTCCTTTGAAAATAGCCACCGAGGACACAGAGTTCACAGAGAAAAATCTCTGAGTGCTCTGTGTTCTCTGGGGCTCAGATTTTCGTCCTCGTTGGTGTGGAATCCCACATGGAGACTCCTCTCTGAAAATAGTTTCATCGTCATTCGTCTTGTAGTCGAATCGCCAATTTGTCGTCCTCGTTGGTGTGGCTTGCCCATAGGGCCTGCCTGGTCTTTCCTCGTATGGAGTCTGAAGGTGTGACCGGGATTGTTGCTTTTCAGGGAAAATACGTAGCCCGGTGCAAAACTGTGCCAGACGCCTGGAGGAAGCGGCTCTCTTCGGCTTGCCGGTGCGTACACTTCAATTATATGTGAACGCACGATAAAAGCAATCGAGAACGAGCGCCTACAACAAAAGAGATTGCACTTCTGGATACGCTTTATCCATAATGAGCAGACTGCTGCGAAAATCGTTAAACAAAACGGTCAGGGTAATGGACACCGCAACGCCCCCAACAAAGTAAGGGGCAAATGCCCAGGCGCTCTGGGGCGTTCCACCTATCAAAAAAGCGGGAATGTGCCAAATCATCCAAATGACGCCAGGAATCAAGCCCGCCCAGAAGGGAGCAAACCGACGTTGTAACAAGGGGAGGGTGAATCCACGCCAGCCAAACTCTTCAATGGGACCTAGAAACAGAGCCAGCGCCAGGGCTGGAAACACCTGATACCAGGGCGAGAAGGGAAACGGCTCGCTAATTGCGCCCTTCAACGCAGCCCCAATGTACATACTGGCGGGAATGCCCAGGATTATCAAAAGCCATCCCCACCAGGGACCGCGCCACAAAGTTAGTCGGCGAAAAAACTACCGAGACTTTTTACCCCATACGTCCGCCATACCAGCAACGCGCTGGCAAAACCGGGTGAGTACACGGCGAGGATGAACAACGGATTGACCATTGATAACTCGCCAAAGAGGCTCATAATCTGGTCAGGGAACAGAATCACAAGCGCGGCTATTCCCTACGTCACACCAAAGGTAAGCGCCAGGAAAGGAATAAGTTTTTTTGTCACAATGGAACTTCCAATTCTTTGTTCAGCGAATCCGAACACTGCCGGACCCCTGATCGATGGTCAAATCGATCTTGTAATCGGCGCCGGCGTAGTTTTTGGTTTCCCACACGCTGTCACCGTCACGCTCGCCGGAGACGAGGGTGAAGCGCGCGTCGGGTTGGAAGCTGCCGCTGCCGCTGTCCACCGTCACCCGCATGCCCACGTTTTCCGGCAAGCTGATGGTCACGGCACCCGATCCGGTGTTCAGCTCGCCGTTGAAGCTGCTCGTGGCGGGCAATTTCAGGTGGACGCTGCCGGAGCCGCTGTCGAGGTTCAGGTAACTGACGCGCAACTGGCTGAAGTCGAGATCGCAACTGCCAGAGCCGGTGTCCATCCACAGATCGTAGGCCACGGCGGGATTGAGTTTCACGTTCCATTTGGCGTTGTCGTCGTTAAAATTCCATTGGCCGAACGTGAACGTGGCGCTCCGGAAATAGCTGTCCAGGACGACTTCGGCGCGACCGTTGGTGTTCGTCACGTGGAACGCCAGTTCGCCGCGGTAGTCGATGTCGGCCTCGATCAGGTTGCGGGAATCCTCCAGGGCGCTCAGGTATCCCGGCGCGCTATTCCAGTCGATGGTAACTTTGGCGCTCTCGACTTTTTCGATGGGATGCTCGAGGTGTCTGGATTGTAGTTTGCTCGATTGGGTCAGTTCGACCAGCGCCGGAATCTGCTCGGCGAAGAAGGCCAGGCCGATCACCATCCCGGCAAGGAGGAGGATGAGCACGCCGCTGGCAATCGCCCCGCCGAGCGAGCGCCGCCCGATGAGCACGTCCAGCCCCAGCGCCACCAGCGCCACCGGCCAGAACCGCCACAGCACGGCCCATCCCGACTGCGGAAACACGCCGAGATTGGAGAACAGCAAGAGCATGCCAAGCCCGATCAACACAACCGGCCAAAAGAACGAGCGCCGCTCTTCTCTGTACTGCGGCGCGCGCGGTTGTTCGCTTTCGACGAAAGGCTGTGGCAGGATCGGCGCTGCGCTTTCGGGAATTCTATCTTCGTTCATCGTACCTCCGTCCGAAATCTGGGGTAGGGGGCGGGTTAGCCCACCCCCAAACCCCTACTTTCCTTTTTAGATATACTGCGTTTGAACGTGGAAACACTTCCCGTTCAACAGTGTATACAGTATACGCAGAGGCGCGGATGAGGTTGCGCGATGGCGCAGGGCGTCAGGGATTGAGCATTTCGACGGTTGAGCGCAGGCCCAATTCATCGATGAGGGCGTTCAGTTCGGTGCGGGTCAGCACGCGGCCCAGGCCGGCATAGGCGGTCAGCGCGGCTTCCATCATGTTCGTGCCGAACGAGCGGCCCTCGTAGCGCGGCGTGGTCGTGATCAGGCGGGTCACGCCGCGCGCGCGCAGCGCTTCGACGTTCTCGGCGGTAGTGGTGTTGGTGACCACAGTTTTGCCGCTGAGGTCTTGGGGCATGTACTTTTTCATAAAGAGGAAATCCCCGGCGATCAGGTCGGCGGCTTGCCAGTAGCGTGTGAACTTCGGCGTGTACTCCTTGCCTGAGCTGCCGTAGAAGATCATCGACATGGGGAAGTGACTGACAAACGGCAGCATGATCCGCAGCGCCAGATGCAGTTGCCGGAGACCTTTGAGGGGGATGGGCAAATCGAGGCCGAACATAAAGTCACCGAAAATGACCTCATCGGCGACGGCGGCGACGGCCTGCGCCAGCCCAGGCCGGTCGACGGCCATCGTCACGAAAGCCTTGTGGAAGTGCGGGACGCCCCCCAACGCCGGCGCTGCCAGCTCGAAAACGCGGCGTTCGAGGGTGTGCTTCAACCCGCTGCCGTCCACCACCGGCGTTTTGTGGACGTCCTGCACCAGCTTCTGGGCTGCGTGGAGCGGGTATCTGCGTTCACCCAGGTACAGATTCAGGTCCACCCCGCCGACGCCCAGCACATCCACGTTGCCATCCAACTCGGCGAACTTGCGCCGCGCCGCTGCCACATCCCCGTCTGTGCCAATGCGTTCCAGGCTGATCGTCTGCCCTTTGAGATCGACGATGACGTGCTTGTTGCGGCTCGAACTTCCCAAACTTACACTGACTGCGCGTTTCATAAGTGCCTCCTGTGATAAAAGTCGAATAGTCGTTGGTCAGATAGTCGCATAGTCAAGAACAAGGATCAATGAATGGAGCGTAAAATGAACATTATGGTTCACTGTAGAATGCCAGACCGATCGCACCCGGCCCGACATGAGTGCCCACCACCGGGCTTACTGGAGAGCGATGGATCACCGGAGTGCCGAATCGCCTCACGAGCATATCTGCTATCTCGTTGCCTTCTTCTTCGGCAGCTACATCGACGATCGCGGCCTCCGCCATCTGTTGGCCTGCCAGGCGTTCCTCCACTATCTCCATCATCCGCGTCAACGCTTTTCGCTTCGTCCGTTCCTGGGATACGGACTCAATCACGCCTTCTCTGAACTGCAATATCGGTTTGATGTTGAGTGCCGTCCCCAGTAGCTGTTTTGCTTTCCCGATTCGCCCGCCGCGCTGCAGGTACTCCAACGTGTCCACCACAAACAGAAAATGTACCTTCTCTCGCATGGCTTCTGCTGCCAAAGCTGCTTCATCTATCGAGCCTCCCGCCGCTGCTACCCGTGCCGCCGCCAGCACTTCCAGTCCCAGCCCCATTGAACTGGATAGTGAATCCACGACGCGGATGTTCATTGTGGGAAGTTGCTCTTGTGCTGCCCGCGCACTGGCGACCGTTCCGCTGATCTTGGAGGAGGCCAAAACAGCCACGATCGCTTCTCCTGCTGGTGCTACATGCAGAAAGAAGTTCACAAACTCTGCCGGCGATGGCTGCGATGAGGTAGGGAGGCTCTTCGATTGTTTTAAGCGGTTGTAGAAAGCCGGCGGGTCTATATCGACTCCGTCCCGGAGTCGATCCTTGTCCCAGAACAACCAAAGTGGGATGACTGCGACGTCAAGCCCTACCAAAGCGGTTTCAGGGATATACGCCGAACTGTCGGTCACGACAACGATCTTGTGAGTATTTACCATTTTTCTACTTCCTTCACAATTGGCTGAAAACTTCCCGAATTGTAGCTCATTATGGCAGTTAGTCGAATTTGAAGGTTCTTGTTATGAGTCGTGTAGCGCAAAAGCGCATCGGAAAATTTGTTCATGGAAATGCAGGGTGGAAATAATTGACGCCGATAACAGGCGAGAATATAATCACGAAGGTGATGGCTTACCCTTGCGAAGGTGTACAATGAAAATGATCCAGGAAACTATTCCACTGCCGACGAATGCTGCTGTCGAAAGTATGGGTGATTCTGTGAAAGCTCATCCCGCAAAATTCCGCTTCATCCGGGCTTTTGACGGAACTCTACGCATTGCGATCAACCCGGTTTTCTTTCATCTCATGGGGAAATTCCGGGGGGCAGAATGGGAAAACAGCAGAATGTCGGTGGTTTATGGCCGCAATGCCCGACGATTGAAGCGATTTTCGTGATGTTTTTTGGCGGACTTGGCTATCTTGCTTATGCCCAGGGGGAGGTTGGGCTTTCCAAAGGGATGGTCGGCGTCGGTGCCTTTTTCTTGTTCGTTTTAGGTTCCTCTATCTTGCGCGCTCGCAAGTGGCAGAAAAGACGGTGATTCCCAATGATAACAATCACGCAAGCCCAGATGTTGCATTTAGAGGATTGTAAAGCCGCCCTGCTCAACTCGAAACTTGGGCAGGTTTACTTTACCGTGGAACAAAACGCCGTCGCCACACTCACGGAGGGCATCACAAAGGGGGAGGTCTTCGTCGCCATAGACGACGATGGCGCGTGTGTGGGCTTTATCTGGTTCATCGAAGACGGCGCGTTTCACAGCTTCCCCTATCTGCACATCGTCGCCGTCAAAGCCGCGTATCGCGGGATGGGCATCGGCCAACAACTCCTGCACTTTTTCGAGGAGACCGCGTTCGCGCAGCACTCGAAAGTATTCCTTGTCGTGGCGGATTTCAACCCCGACGCCAGACGCCTGTATGAGCGTTTGGGCTACCGGGAAGTCGGCGCGATACCGGGGTTGTATCGGGAGGGCGTTACAGAGTACTTAATGATGAAGGTGAACTCATCCTCAAGGGCTGTCTCGGTGCAGAAGGACGATTTGTGATTCTTGAGGTGAGGCCTTGACTGGTACGGAAAACCACCCTGATTACAAAGATCGGGCGCCGCTTCTTGCCCTCATCGGAGTTGGCCCATTCCAGCTTTGCGGAGATGTTGGCGCCGATGCGACTCCCGCCCACCGAAATGGAGATGCTCAAGGGCATGCTGCTTCAAGGCATCCACTGCGTGCCCTTCGCGGGGATTCCCCTGCTCATCACCCTGGGTGTGATTGCCCTATCGCGGCGACATTTTGTGGACTGAACTGTTGTATCTTTGCTCGAAAGTGAGTATACTGAGAGTATCAAATGTATGCGCGGTCTTTTTTGTGCTTTGTGCAGATATGTTAAGCAGCAAGTAAGCGCCTATTCGGTTAAAAGTGCACTACAGTCAGATCAGTTTTGAAACAAGGAGAATATGATGTCATCCAATGCAACATCTGAAACATTGCCCGTGACAAAGGATGAATTCCAGGGATGGCTCCGAGAGGTGGTGCGCGAAGTATTGCGTGAGGAGTTGCGTCCATGGCGGGATGTTGCCGATATGTACAGTAGACCGAGTGTTGGCAAGTCACCTGGCATACTTGGAGATGTCCTGGAAACAGAATTCTTCGGTATGTGGCGTGAGCGTGATGATTTGCCCGATAGTTCAGTTCTAGCCCGCTCACTACGTGAGCAGGCATGGAGTCGTGGTCAATGATTTTCCTCGACACCGATGTGTTGATCGATTGCCAACGCGGATTGCCCGCCGCTGCCGCATGGCTACGTCAAAACGAGACAACTGCCTTTGCTATTCCGGGCATCGTGGCTATGGAACTTGTGGTTGGTTGTAGGGACAAAAAGGACTTGCGAATTACGCAAACATTCCTCAAGCGTTTCACCGTTGTGTGGCCCGATGCGCCTGATATGCTTGCAGCGCATGAATTGTTGATAACCTATCGTCTTGCGTATGGTGTAGGCATCCCGGATTGCCTTATTGCGGCAATGATGATTCATCGCCAAGGACAATTGCTAACTTTCAACGTGAAACACTACCAGGTTTTCCCAGGTCTGGTTGTGCGGAAACCTTATCTGCGCGATTGAAGTTTCAACTGGATAAGACAATACGCTCTAAACACACACGTTGGCTATGGATCGTCTTGCTCCTGCTGGCAACGGTCCTGCGCCTGCCCGCGCCCGATTGGGATGCCGCCGCGCCGGACGTGCGCCTTGCCATCGCCGCGCACCCGGATGAACGCTTCCTGCTCGGCGTGGCGCAATCGACGCCGCTGTGGGGCGATCCCTGCGCGGCCTCGCCGGATTTCCCCTATGGACACCTGCCGGTCTACGTGGCGCGCCTCTTCGTGATGACCGCGCCCAATGCCGATCCCTTGTTTGTGATGCGGCTCTTCTCCGGCCTGCTCGGCGTACTCCTGGTGGCGCTGACCGGTGTATGGGGGCGTGTGCTTGCCGGGCGACGCAACCCTGCCGGGAGGTGGGCTGCACTCCTCGCGGCCGCGTTGATGGCGCTCGCGCCTTTCCCCATCCAACAGGCGCGCTTCTACACCGTGGATGTGCTCGGCGCTGTTCTCGCTTCCGGCGCGATCCTTGCCGCTACTCGTCGCCATTGGACGCTTGCCGGAGCCCTCGCAGGATTGGCATTAGCGTGCAAAGTCTCGTTGACGTGGTGCGCGGTGGTGGTGGTTTTGGGATATGGGTTGTGGGTTGCGAGTTGCAAGTTGCGCGTAGCGAGTTGCGAGTTGCGGGTAACGAGTAACGAGAAACGAGTAGCGAGTAACAAGTGGCTCCCCCCCCTGTCTACCGTCTACCGTCTACTGTCTACCATCTTTATTGCCTTCGCCCTCGCTTCCCCATGGTCGTTGCTGCGGCCCGCGGCGTGTTGGAACGGTCCGGCGATTCAGACGTTTATGGCTTCGGGGCGTTTCGTCTTCCCCTATACACGCCAGTACGCGGGCACGCTGCCTTACCTTTACCCGCTGGCGCAGATGGCGCTGTGGGGACTTGGCCCGCTGACGACACTGCTGGGCCTTGTGGGGCTGGTGTGGGGATTGTGGTACTGGCGGCGCGGGTCGTTGGCGCTGCGCCTGGCTTGCGTCTGGACGCTGCTCTTTTTCTTGATGACTGCCGGCTTGTACGTCAAGTTCCCGCGCTATCTCCTGCCGCTCTACCCGGTGTGGGCCGCGTGGGCGGCGTTGGTGTGTGTGAAAGTGATCGCTGCGCCGGTCGCGCGGTGGGTTGTGGCGATGGCAGTGCTCGTCTCCACGGCGGTGTTGGGATGGGCGCAGGTCTCGATTTACACCGCACCGCACCCGTGGATCGCCGCCTCGCAGTGGCTCTACGCGAACGTGCCTGCGGGGTCTACCATCGCCGTAGAAGCCTGGGAGCACGCGTTGCCCGTTCCACTGTCCGAGGGCGATGCTGGACGCTACACGTCGCTGATTGCGCCGGTTTACGATGAGGAGACGGCCTCGAAGGCCGGGGCAAAAGCCGCCCAACTCGCGGAGATCGCACGGGATGCGGATGTGATCGTGCTGGCGAGCCAGCGCGGCTATGGAGCGCTGGCACGTCAACCTGAACGCTACGCGCAGGCATTAGCCTGGTACGAGGCAATCTTCGACGAGCGCCACGTTATCGCCTTTGGACGCTGCCCGCGTGTGGGGCCGCTGGCGCTTACCGATGACCCGCTGGCCGACGCGGGCCTCCCGTCCCCCCTCTCGCTGGCCGAACGCTGTGGCACGCCCTACGCTCTGCGCCTTCCGCACCTCGACGAGAGCTTCCGCGTCTACGATGCACCGCCGGCGTTGCTTCTCTTGGAGTACGGAGTAGAGAGTACGGAGTGAGTCCTTACTCCGCCCTAAATGCCAACTCCTCGATGTTCCACGTCTCCACGGCGATGGCGTCCGGGCTGAAGCCGGTCAAATCGGCACGTGCCGCGTAGACGCGCGGGCGGAAGAAGAGCGGCAGCGCGGGCAAGTCCATGCTGAAGAGACGCTGCGCCTCGCTATGGGCCGTGACGTAAGCCGGTTCACCGGGCAGAGCGGCGAGCGCCTGATGGCACAGGGCGTCGTAGATCGGGTTGTTGTAGCCACCGAAGTTCTGCCCGCTCCACTGATTCACTTCAGACGAAATCTCGCTGGCAAGATACAGGCCGCAGGGTGGCTGCACGTCGGTGAGCCAGGAGAACTCTGCGAGGTCGAAGTGCCGACCGTACAGCGGCATTCCCGCGCCGTCTTTGAAGAACGTTGCCGGCTCGAGCTGTTCTACTTCCGCCTGGATGCCGCACGCGGCCAGGTCTGCGGCGACCAACGCGCCGATTTGCGCGTGTATGTCCGCCGTAGTGGTGCTGTAGCGGATGTGAAACGCCGTTCCGTCGAAGAAACCGGGGATGCCGTGCGCTTCGCGGACACCATCGCCATCCAGATCGCGCCACCCTACCTCTTCCAGGAGCACCTGACCCTGCGTCGGATCGTAGGGATGCAGGATGACCGCATCGGCGGCGTAGAGCGGGTGTTCGTGAGGTAAGTAGGCATCGGACACCTTGCCCAAACCGCCGGTCACTTGTTCGATGATGGCCTGGCGGTTGATGCAGTGGGCGACGGCGCGCCGTGTCCGCACGTCCCGGAAAAACGCCGGTTGCTCGTAATCGGGGGGCGGGTCGGCGTTGAAGGTCAGGTGTTCCCAGATAGGCCCGCTGATGGTGTACAGGTTGCCTTCCCCGGATGCCGCCATCTCACGCAAGCGTTGCAGGTTACGGTCGAGGTACAGATCGAGGCCCAACACGTCACATTGACCCTGCGCCAGCGCATCCAGAGCGGTATTCACATTCTGGCTCGAGACAAAGCGGAACGTGAGTGTCTCGAAGAATGGCAGCTCCTCCGCCGCGCGAAAATAGTAGGGATTGGGTGACAGCCGGATGGACTGTTCCGGCGTCCAGGCGTCGATGACGTAAGGCCCATAGCTGAGCGGCGTGCGGTTGACGGCGTTCTGCGTCAGCAACTCGGCGGGCGTGTACCGGCTCCAGGCGTGGGCCGGCAGCGGCGTCCAGAAAGCCGTCTGGTAGGCGGGGTCGAGGAAGCCCGGCAGCCCGACCCAGATGACGGTGCGGTCATCCGGCGCGGTGTAGCTGTTCGTGCGCAATTCCAGCCACTTCCAGTTGGGCGTGTCCGCGTGCCGGGCCAGCTCGAAGCTGTAGACGGAGTCTTGCGCTGTAAGCGGCTCCCCATCGGACCATCGCAGGTTGGGCTTGAGGGTGAACGTGGCCTGTATTTGATCCATCGTGAGGGGTTGCCCGTCAAAGGTGACCACGCAGTCATCGGCGCGGCAGCCGCCAGGGCGGACGCGCGTCCCCGTAGCGAGCTTCACCACGTCACCGTTGGCATCGACGATTTGCGCGCCTGTCTCGACGGTAACGGCGGTAATCGTGGCATCGCCATCTGCCAGAGAGGGCAGTTTGTCGAAGATGACAGGCCGGTATGTGTAGCCCACCGTGTCGATAGGCCCGTCGTAGATGGCCTCGCGGATGGCCTGGGCGGCATGCGTGTCATCCGCGTAGAGGTACAGCGAATCTGGCTCTGCACCCAGACAAATGGTGAGCACACGCGGCCTGGGCGTGGGCGTGGGCGTGGGTGACGGGGTCGCCGTCGCGGTCGGCACCGGCGTCGCGGTGGCGGAAGCAGCAGTCGGCGCCGGCGTTGTGGTCGGTGTAGCAGTGCAGGCCGCCAACAGCAGACAAGCAATAAAAAGGCATGTGGCAAGAAAGTATTTCATAGATTGCTCCAAAAGCGGAATCACCAATCTACACGAATTCCCACGAATTGGAAAGCGCAAATTCGTGCAGATTCGTGAGGATTCGTGGTTGGAATTACAACACCGCGCGGGCCATACCGCCATCGACGAGCAGGGTGACGCCGGTGATGTACGAGGCTGCCGGAGAGAGCAGGAATGTGGCAGCGCGGGCGAATTCGACAGGGTCGGCCATGCGGCGTAGCGGGACTTCGGTGGTGATTTTGGCAGCTTCCTCTTCCAGGCTGCTGGTGTTTTGCTCCATACGGGCGCGCAGGATTTCGTTCACGCGCTCGGTGCGCGTCCAGCCCGGCGCGATGGCGTTGACGCGGATGTTGTGCGGGCCGAGTTCGATGGACAGCGTCTTCACCAGGCCGATGACGGCGGTGCGCAGCGCATTGGAAATCGTCAGCCCATCCAGTGGATGCCGCACGGTGACGGAGGTGTTGGCGAGGATGCTGCCTCCGCCCTGCGCGCGCATCAGCGGGACGACGGCATACGCCAGCCGCAGCGTGCTCTGGATGGTCAGTTGAATGCCGCTCTCCCACTGTTCCATCGTCAGGTCCGCAAAATGGCCCGGCGCCGGCCCACCGGCATTGATGAACAGCATATCGATATGCTCGAAGCGCGTGATGGTCTCGTCGACCAGACGCCGCACGTCTGCGGGGTGCGCGACGTCGGCGACCACCGGCAGCACCGTTGCGCCGGTTTCGCGGGCCAGCGTGCGAGCGGCCTCCTGGATCGTTGCGGCGTTGCGGGCGCAAAGCGCAATGTGCGCCCCTTCCCGCGCCAGTGTCTGCGCGACCGCGTATCCAAGCCCGCGGCTCGCCGCGGTAACGAGCGCCGTTTTTCCTTTCAGCATCAGGTCCATAGTGTACCTCAACCGATTTTGGATTTTAGATTTTTGATTTTTGATTCTTTCACTCGTCTATCTCGAAGCGCAACACGGTCGTACCGATGCGGATGCGATCGCCAGTGCTCAGTGGCATAGGATGCGTGATGCGCTGTTCGTTGAGGAAGGTGCCGTTGTGGCTTTCCAGGTCTTCGAGCCACCACATCTCGTCACGCCACAGAATCAGTGCATGATGGTTGGACGCAAAAGCATCAGCGATGATCAGGATGTTGGTGTGGCTACGGCCGATGGCGGTTACGGGGCGCAGCGTCAAGCGTCTGCCCTGCTCTTCGCCTTCCTCGATGATGACGTGCGCGGGCGTATGCGCGATAACGGGCGGTTTCTCGTGCTGGCGCAATCCCTGCCAGAGGATGTAGAACGCTACGCCCAGGAAGAGGTAGAGCAACAGCGCCAGTCCAAACCGCAATGCCAGCAGTAGTTCCGCCGTCGCGTTTTCCATATTTAGGGCCTCGTCGCCGGATAAGCGCGCGTATCTTCTTCTGTGGCGGGCGCGCTCGCCGCCTCCTGGCGCTGGTCGCCGATTTCCTCGCCGTAGATCAGATCGACGCCGGAAAGTGAGATGACGTCACCGGGGCGGAGTACGATTTCCTGGATAGGGAAGCCGTTGACCGTGGTGCCGCCGCGACTACCCATATCTTGCAGAATGTAACGGCGATAACGGCAGCGCAGTTGGGCGTGGTAGCGCGACACGCGCAGGTCTTCGAGGATGAGGTCGTTGTCGAGCGCACGCCCGATGCGCACCGTCGGCTGGGTCAGCTCGAAGGTGTGCGCACCCTGGACGATCAGGTAGGCTCGCAACCCGTTCAAGTCCTCCTGTTCGATGCGCTGGCGGATTGATTCCAAATTCAGATCGCGGGTAGGCTCGTGCTTGGGGAGCGCGCGGTCGATCGGCGTAATGCGCACGGCGCGCAGCGGCAGGTCGGGGCTGGGTTCCAATAGAACCGCGGGTGGCTCCATCAGCCGGATGTGCATGCTTTCGGCCAATGCCTGGAGATCAACGGCGAGTTGCGCATCCATATCCGGGTGATGGCGTTGCAGCGCCGCTAAATCTTCTGGGTTCAGGGCGACGCGATAGCGCCCCGGCACTTCCGGCACGCCGTCGGCGCCCAGGCGCTCGCCGTCTTCCAGCGCCCGTGCAAGGTGGCGCGCCACGTCCTGCGCGAACAGCCGTCCGGCAAACAACCGCACGAACGGCGCTTCGACCAATTGCTCGATCCAGCTTTCGAGACGCATCAGGCTTTTCATACATGGCGATTATAGACGCAAACCGGAGTGCGGCAAGCGCCTTTTAATGGACGCAGATTTCGCAGATGAACGCTGATCTTGTTGCTTCGCTTACGTTATCTGCGAAAATCCGCGCAAATCTGCGTCCAAAGGAGGGGCCAAGCGCGTGGTTGACATGAACGCCACTCGGCGTACACTAGGGGGTTGGAGGTGAGCCACATGACGGATTCGACAACCAAACCGGTGCCCTTCCTGACCGATCCGACAGGCCGCGAGCATTTGTTAAACGGTGAGACCACGACGATTGGGCGCGCGCTGGAAAACGACATTGTCATCACCAGCAAGCGTGTCTCCCGCGAGCACGCGCGCTTGCGCCGTGACGGCTGGCGCGTGATCCTCGAAGACCTGGAGAGCACCAACGGCACGTTCCTCAACGATGAGCGTGTGCTGGAGCCGGTCGCTCTGCATGACGGGGACTGCATTAAAATCGGCGATGTGGCTTTGACTTTTCACGATCCCGACATCACCTACCGCGACACGTTTCTGCCGACGTTGGAAGTGGATGTGGCGGCGGGTGTGGTGCGTCTCGACCGGCGCGTGATCACGCTTTCCTCCAAAGAATTCGTTTTACTGGCGTATCTCCATGAACATTCCGGGCAGGTTTGCTCTAAGGACGACATCGCCGCCGCCGTCTGGCCCGAATATCAGGCGGACGTCTACGACTATCAGGTGGAGAATCTGATGCGGCGGTTGCGCGCCAAGCTCGAACCTGATCCTGCCAATCCGCAGATGTTGCTCACCATTCGCGGGCTTGGTTATAAACTGGTGGGGCGCGGATAGTCAATTGATAGATACCGAATAGGTAACGCCGCCGTGAGTCTGCTATCCTTGTCGCAGGATGGTGAATGATGATCAACAATACGATAAAATCTCATTCCCCTGCGATAGCCCCGGCGGCGTTAAGTTTCGAGGGGGAAAACAATTCAATGGCAGTGGCTTCTTTGGAAGGAAAGACGCTCGGTAAATACCGTATACTGGAAGCGCTTGGGCGGGGCGGGATGGCGCGCGTCTATCGCGCCTATCACCCGCAGCTTGATCGCTATGTGGCGATCAAAGTTCTGCGTTCCGACCTGATGGACGATGAGGCATTCGGGGCCGACGCCTCCGTCGACGAGACGTGGCAGGCGCGCTTCCAACGTGAAGCACAGTCGGTGGCGGCGCTGCGCCATCCCAACATCGTCCAGGTTTTCGACTTCGACGTACAGGACGACGTGTACTACATGGTCATGGAGTTGCTCGAAGGCGATACGCTCAAGACGCGCCTCAACGACTACCGCGTGCGCGGCGAGCACATGGCCTGGGGCGAGATCGTGCGCATCATGCTCGATGTGTTAGATGGGCTGGCCTACGCTCATAGCGAGCGCGTGATTCACCGCGACATCAAACCCGCCAATATCCTGCTGAGCCGGCGTGGGCAGGCCGTCCTGGGCGATTTCGGCATCGCGCACATCATCGGCGGCACGCGCTACACCGTCTCCGGCGCGCTGATGGGCACGCTGCATTATATGGCCCCGGAGCAGGGGATGCAGGGCTTGTGCGACGCCCGCAGCGACATCTACTCGCTCGGCATCGTCTTCTACGAAATGCTGACGCAGCGCACGCCCTTCGACGCCGACACCCCGCTGGCGATCCTGATGAAGCACGTCAACGACCCGTTGCCGTTGCCGCGCCGCATCAACCCGGACATTCCCGAACCGTTCGAACGCGTTGTTTTTAAGGCATTGGCGAAAAAGCCAGAAGACCGTTACCAAAGCGCGGTGGAAATGGCCCAGGCGTTGCGTGCTGCTGCCGAAGAGTCGGGAATCGAGTTGCCGTCGCGCATCTCGCTGCCGCTCTCGTTCACGACATCGGACGCCCCTGCGGAAGCGGTGGCCGTCATCTCCGGCGATACGCGCCGGGTGATGGCAGCGCAGCGGCCTACCGCCGATCTTGCGTTCGCCAACGATGAAACCGATATCACGCTGGGGCGGAAGCGGCTCCAGCCGCTTGGGGCAGAGACGCCCGTTCCCTCTGCCGCTCCGGTGACCCAGCCGGTTGCACAGGCGGCGGTGAACGTGGCAGAGTCTCCCGCGCGTCGCGCGCCGCGGCGCTACGGCATCGGGCGGGCCGTTCTCAATGCTTTTTTGCTCGTCATGTTTGGCAATCTGCTGATGCTCTCGGTTGCCGTACCAACCGATAACTGGCTGATTTATGAGCTGGGTTGGCCGGTACAAGTTTTCCTGGGAGCATTGGGATTGTGCTTCATTATGTACGCCACCGGCAGTCTCTGGATGTTGCCTCTCATCGGCCCAGCGCTGACGGTCGCTGTCTTCTTGACGTATAGCGCACTCACCAACAACTGGACGCACTGGCAAACCTCGTGGATCATCCTGGTGTGGGTCATTGTCATTTCGTTCGCCCTCCCGGTCTGGATAGCAAAGAAGAAGACGCTCGCGCGCGGGCTAGGGCGCATCTTTGCTGTGGTTCTGGGCCTCATTTCGATTGTGCTGATCCTGGCTGTGTTTTTGTGGATCACGCCCCAATACTTCACGGCGCTCCTCAACGCGATTTTTTAGGTCATACAACCTGTGCTTCGAGGGGAACGCCAGTTCCCCGCTTGAGGTTCAGGCGCGGATCTGGGGTTACACCACCTATGCTTCGAGGGGAACGCCAGTTCCCCGCTTGAGGCTGAGCCGAGTCAGCAGACGCGGATCTGGCGATCCGCTTGAAGCGTGGGAGAACGCGGATCTGGCGATCCGCTCGAAGCGAGCGGGAGAAAGGGTGGGGGAGTGCGATTAGGCGATTTGCTCGAAGGTGGTACACAACCTGTGCTTCGAGGGGAACGCCAGTTCCCCGCTTGAGGTTCAGGCGCGGATCTGGCGATCCGCTTGAAGCGTGGGGGAACGCGGATCTGGCGATCCGCTCGAAGCAAGCGGGAGAAAGGGTGGGGGAGTGCGATTAGCGATTTGCTCGAAGGTGGTACACAACCTGTGCTTCGAGGGGAACGCCAATTCCCCGCTTGAGGTTCAGACGCGGATCTGGCGATCCGCTTGAAGCGTGGGAGAACGCGGATCTGGCGATCCGCTCGAAGCGAGCGGGAGAAAGGGTGGGGGAGTGCGATTAGGCGATTTGCTCGAAGGTGGTACACAACCTGTGCTTCGAGGGGAACGCCAGTTCCCCGCTTGAGGTTCAGGCGCGGATCTGGCGATCCGCTTGAAGCGTGGGAGAACGCGGATCTGGCGATCCGCTTAAAGCTTGAGTGACAGTGAGGAGAGCGATAAAAGATGACCACGGAATGGCGACCTGACTTTGATCCAGCGTACATGTACTTCATCACGACCACTGCTGTGCAACGTTTGCCCCTCTTTCAGCGTGATGTTATCAAGCGCCTGCTTGTTGATACGCTGGATTGTATGCGCCTGCGGGAACGGTTCAAGTTGTACGCCTTTGTCATCATGCCCAATCACATTCACTTGATCATTCAGTGCAGCGCCGACGACCCTTACGATGACGTCATGCGTGATTTCAAGAAGCACACTGCCGACCGGTTGATCCGCCAACTGCAAGCCGAGGACAATCAACCGGCCCTGGCGCGTCTGGCTGCCTTGGTCGCTCGCCCGGAGCGGCAGCAGTACGTTGTCTGGGAGGAGGGGTATTTGGCGAAGGCAGCCTACTCGGCCAGGTTCATCCAACAGAAAATGAACTACATCCATAACAATCCCTGCCAGCCGCATTGGAATCTGGCAGAAAGTCCGGTGGCTTATCTGTGGTCCAGCGCACGCTTCTATTTGAGCGATGGGCGCGCTATCATCCCGCTGGATGATGTGAGGGCGGCATTGGCTTGAGGGACGCGCGGATCTGACGATCCGCTCGAAGCACACGGATCTGGCGATCCGCTCGAAGCACGCGGTTCTGTCGTTCCGCTCGAAGCATGCGGATCTGACGATCCGCTCGAAGCACACGGATCTGGCGATCCGCTTGAAGCGTTTTTATGCTTTAGCGCATGCTCAAAGTAGCTTGTCTTGAATCCACTACAGCCATTCGATAGCCAACTGTTAGCTATCGAATAGGCATTTCCCCTCTCCTTCTGCTATCCTATAGTCATATTCACATTAAGGAGGAAAATCATGGATAAGCGAGTTTCAACGTTAGTCGGTCTTTTTCTGATTCTGTTGGGCGGGTTGCTGCTGATTTCCAATGTAGTGCTGCCGCTGCTCGGCATTCGCTCCTGGTATTGGAGCATCTGGCGGCTGTGGCCGGTGCTCGTGGTTGGGGTGGGGGCGTTCTTCATGCTGATCCCGTTGCTGTGGCCCCACAGACGTGGCCTGGGTGCGTTCTTCATTGTTGGCGCGCCGGTTCTGGCGACGGGCGGCATCTTGCTTTTCACCAGCGTCTTCAATGTGTGGGGGGCCTGGTCGTGGCTCTGGCCGGTGGAAGTGTGGTCCGTCGCGCTCGGTTTTACCCTGGCGGCGTTCTTCATGCGCAACGTCTGGCTGATGATCCCCGCCATCATCATTGGGATGAATGGGCTGTTGTTCCAGTTCTGCGCGCTCACCGGCTGGTGGGGAGTGTGGGCTGTGCTGTGGACCATCGAGCCGCTCTCGGTGGGGCTGGCGCTGCTGTTCGTTCACTTCCGCAAGCGTCGCCCGGGGTTGATGGTCGCCGGGACGATGCTGTGCGCGATTGCCGCGGTTGGGCTGATCGGGATGCTGGGACTGGTGGCTTTGCGGCCCGGTTGGTGGGTGCTCAACATGGTCGGGCCGGCGCTGTTGGTGGGGATTGGCGTCTTGCTGCTCTTTTCCAATGCGCGCCCGCGCCTCGATCTACGCGAAACGGTCTCTGAGCGTTAAAACGATTAGAGACAGAAGGGGAGATATCCAATGAAAAAGCAGAATCTGGCGATTGTGTTAGTTATGGTGATGCTTCTCCTGAGCAGCCTGGCGTGTGGACCGGCAAGTTCTGGCGTCGTCTATGGGTCGGGGCGCATCGATACGGAAACCCACGCGCTCAACAACGTTACAGGCGTGGAGTTGGTCACCTTCGGCGACCTGACCATCGCCTATGGCGACAAAGAGGAATTGCGCATCGAAGCCGAGGACAACCTGCTGCCGTACTTCGAGATCACCACGAGCGGCGGGCAGGTGCGGATCGACAGCCGGACGTACACGGCGCTGCGTCCGACGAAACCCGTCCGCTTCTACCTGACGGTGAAGGCGCTCGATACGATTGTGCTCTCCGGCAGCGGCGACATCACCGGGCCTGACCTGGACGCCGAGTCCATCGCGGTGACCATCTCCGGCTCCGGCAACATCAACCTGGGCGATCTGCAGGCGACGACGACCACGTTGCGGATTGGCGGCTCCGGTAACCTGCGCGCGGCGGATTGCACGGCAGCCGATGTGGACATCCGCATTGGCGGTTCCGGGGATGTGGATTTCGACAGTCTCCAGGCCGACACGCTGGATGTATCCATTCCCGGTTCGGGCCAACTCGACATTGCCAGCGGCAAGGTGGCGCAGCAGACTATCACCATCAACGGCTCCGGCGATTATCGGGCCAGGAACGTGGAAAGCGATACGGCTGAGGTCGACATCTTGGGCAGCGGTTCGGTAACGTTGCGGGCGCGTGAGTCCCTCGGCATTTACATCGCCGGCAGCGGAGACGTGGCCTATGCCGGACACCCGTCCATCGATCGGCGAGTCACCGGGGCGGGGAGTATTACAAGCCTCGGCGAGTAAGCCTAGATGGGATGTTGTGAAGCGTGATGCGGGATAACTCTATCCCGCATCACGTTTTTCTGCGTCCGATGCTGGCAACTGGGGAAAGAGGTACTGCGCCAACAGCGTCCCGGCGTACTGGGCGGTCAGAAACTCCACGAAAATGGATATTTGCTCAACGTTGCGCGCCGGCGTGAGGATGTTTTGCATATCCTTGTCGAGGTAGAACAGATAGAAGTAGCCAATGGCCACCACGCCAATGGCCGTCGTCGCGCCGAGGCCGAAGAGCACCTCACCGTTATCTTTGCCGTGCGCGACGAACCGTTTGACCGTGACCCCGGCCGCCAGCCCGCCGATGGTGGCTCCAAGCATCCCTAGCAGTGTGTGCCCAACCACGTGGCCGGCGACCCCTTCTACCAGGCTCACCCCAAGCATCACGACGATGGGTAAGACAAGGGCCAACCAGATACGCCGGCTTTGGTGCGCCGGCATAGCCGTTGCTCTGGCCTGGAGGGGATCGCTAGATTCCCCTTTGTCCACGGTGTTATTGACGTTCATCGGTCGATAGTGCCGCCGCCTTCCGGTGTTGAACGATGCGCCACACACTTTCGGCAATGACACCGAGGCCGATCACGATCCACAAGCCGCGCGCCCATCCACGCTTTTCCGTGGTCGCCATCCCGGCGAGAAAAAGTACCATGCCCGCGTTCAAGGCCAGCGCGTAGCCCAGTTCGTTGACGATATGGCGGACTTTGACCTTGCGCCGACCGGCTTCGTAGGCGGCGTAGCTCCACACGGCCAACAACACCGCGAGTCCCAGAATCCACAAGCTGTTGGAAAACACTCCCCAGACGTCGATCATAATTTCTCCTGACGCCGGAATGTTTTAGATCGCCTCGGCGACAATGCGGCGTGCCCTTTCGTTCCGGGGCCGCGCGCTTTCTTGGAGTCGGCGTTTGCCTTCGTGGGCCAGGTCGATAATGCGCTGCATCACGCGCTGCGATTCTGCCCGCACATGCGCGTGATCTTCGACGTCCCCTTCCAGGTGAATCGGCTCGCCTACGGTCATGCGGAACGGCCCGCGCAGATACCATTGTTCTGGGTAGGTTTCGCCCTTAATTTTGGCCTCGATGACGTGCAACCGCTCGCGCGCGATATGGATGCCTACCGGGATGATGGGCACTCCTGCGCTTAAGGCCAGCCGTACTGCGCCGGTGCGCGGTGGGCAGAAACCGCCGTCAGTGGGGCTGATCTGGCCTTCGATGAAGAGCGCCACGGTTTCACCGGCTTTCAGTCGTTGCAAGGCTTCATCGAACGCGGGGCGTCCTGCCCCTGGCGTTACCGGAATGTGGCGCGACCGTTTCAGGTAAAAGCCGAGTATGGGAACCAGAAAAGCTAAAGAGGTAATCAGAATTGCCATCGGGCGTGAGGAGAGGAGGGAGATGGCGAAGGGATCGGTAAAGCTTGGATGGTTTGCCACAATGAGTTTTGGACCGGCGGGCAGTGGCGCTTGCCACAGAATCTCGAGATCCATAAACAGCCGCGCATACAGCGCGATCAAAACACGACCTGCAGTATAAAGTACACCTCGAATCACAGTTTGTCTTCCTATCCTTTTTCTAATTCTTCTCCCCTATCATACCATATTTTTGTAGTCTGTCAGGTTGACAAAATGCCCAGGGTCTTGTCATTCTTGCTCCGAGGGGAACGCCAGTTCCCCGTTTTAAGCGCATAAGACGCGGACCTGGCGATCCGCGCGAAGCAAAAATAGGGAACTGTGACGAGAATGATAAGACCCTGACCAAATGCCTATGGCGTGTAGACCTGAAAACGGTCGAATGTGAACACCGCATTGCCGGGGGTGATGAAGAGCACCGAAAGCCCGATTTCTCCATCGGCTAATTGCGCATCCTCCACTTCGGCCACCGTTGTGCCATTGACACTGAGGGTGAAGTGTGTCCCCTTCGCCAAAACTGCCAGTTGGTTCACGTCGCCAGGACGAATCGCCAGTGTCCCCGTCCAATCGATGACGGCTTGCCAGGCGAAGTTGTACCACAGGTTGAAGTTGAAGAAGCCGTCATCGCGGATGCTGAACAGGTAGTAGTTCCCCGCATTGTGGCGAAAGACCACGCCGTAGCTGGCATCCGGCGGCCCGCTGACCCTTTGGGCGTCCACCGTCAGGTAAAAGTCGGACAACGGCGCGACTTCGGGTGTGCACCAGCGCCCGACGCTGCGCGCGGCGGTGATGTCCCACATATACAGGCCGTCAGTGATCACGCGCGTCACCGTCCCCCAGTCGTTTTCGTAACTGCCGACGACCCATGCGTGTGCGTTGTCGTTGAAGTCATCGTTAAATGCCAGCGTCCACCCGCCGGGGATGGTGGAGACGGCAGCAGGAGGGAGCGTTGGGCGCGGCGTGGGTGTTTGTGTGGGCATGGCGGCACTCTCCGGCGGCGATACAACGCCGGTTTCTGGCGTTGTGCTGCTGGTTGTTGCCGTCATCATTGGGACGGCAGTTGCGGGGGGAGGCGCTTTGCCGTCTCGTGCATCGAGCCACATCCGCCCCGCTACGCCGAGAAGACCGGCGACGGTCAGCATGACCAGGCCAATCAGGACCAGCAGCGCCCGGTTGCGCAGTCTTTCGCCCCGTGACGTGATCATCAGGCGGGCGGGCTGGACTTCTTCGATGGCGCTCAGGGGCGTTTCGTCCAACAGGGCGGCGCGCATCGCTGCGGCGCTTTGAAATCGCTTCACGCGGGGCAGTTCCATTGCGCGGACGATGGCGTTCTTGGTGGTCGCACTGACGCGCCCCAGTTCCTTCACCGGGGCGAACTGGTAAGGGTTGGACGTGCGTTCTCCGGCGGTCTGCGGGATTTTCCCTGTCAGCGCATGGTAAAGCGTCGCGCCGAGGCTATAAATGTCGCTGAGCGCGTCGATGTGCCACGATTGCAAGCCCCAGCGTTCCGGCGGCGCGTATTCCGGTGTCCCCATCACCCGCGTGGCGGCCCAGGAGCGCGGATCGTTGGGATCCCAGAGCTTCGCCAATTCGAAACCGACCAGCACTGCCTGTCCGTCAGGACGGAGGATGATGTTTTGCGGTTTAATGTCGCGGTGGAGCACGCCGTGGTTGTGGCAGAACTCCAGCGCGTCCAAAATCTGCGTGGCCCAGGCTTTGACCTGTGCTTCGGGCAACGGGCCGACGCGGGTGATACAGTCCGCCAAACTCTCCCCTTCCACGAAATCCATAATCAGGTAGGTGTTGCCGGAATCCTCGATGTGGAAAAAATCGTGCAGCGTCGTCATAGCCGGATGGCGCAGGGTACGAAGAACCTGCGCCTCGCGCTCCAACTCGCGCCGCAGCCGCTCCAAAACGGCGCCATCCAGGTCGGGTTGGGGCGTCAGCTCTTTGACCGTCACCGGCATATTCCGCTGGGTATCCCAGGCGCGATACATCGCGCCCATCACGCCGAATTCCAGCAGGCGTTCGATCCGGTAACGGTTCTGTAATAGCGTCCCTGTGGTCAGCATAATTCTGTCTTGTATGGTGTTGTGGCATTTGCGCCAGGATTTTTACCACGGAGTCACAGAGGACACAGAGATTCAACTGAAGGAAACTCCGTGCTCTTTTGTGTCTCTGTGGTTTGTTATCTGCGTAGCCAAACTTGCTCAGGTCGCATCTCTTAAAACAACGTAGCCTGTTCTAACTGAGTGTAAGGGATGTTGAGGTGTTCGTAGGCCAGGCGGGTCGCCACCCGTCCGCGGGGCGTACGCCCGATGAAGCCGAGTTGCAAGAGGTATGGTTCAACGACATCCATAATCGTATCGGCGGCCTCGCCAACCGACGCGGCGATGGTCTCCAGTCCCACCGGTCCGCCGTCGAACTTCTCGATGATGGTGTGCAGTACACGACGGTCGAGGTCGTCCAGCCCGCGCGCGTCGATTTCCAACAGCGCCAGCGCCTCGGCGGCCAGGTCGCCGGTGACGACGCCGTCGCCGCGCACTTGCGCATAGTCGCGCACGCGGCGCAGCACGCGCAGCGCTACGCGCGGCGTCCCGCGGCCCCGACGGGCAATCTCGGCGCGGCCCGCCGGTTCCAGCGGTATTTTCAACGCCCGCGCCGCGTTTTCAACGATGCGCTCTAGCGACGCCTGGTCGTAAAAATCCAGGCGGTACGTTGCGCCGAAGCGCGTGCGCAGCGGCGCGGAGAGCAGCGCCAGCCGCGTTGTCGCGCCGATCACGGTGAAGCGCGGCAGACTCAGGCGCACCGTGCGCGCCCCCGGCCCCTGCCCGATGACCAGATCCAGCGCGAAATCCTCCATCGCCGGGTAGAGGATTTCCTCGACCACCTTCCCCAGGCGGTGAATCTCGTCGATGAACAGCACTTCCTTCTCGCGCAAGTTGCTGAGAATCGCCGCCAGATCGCCAGCCCGCTCGATCGAAGGGCCGGCCGTGATGCGGATATTCGCGCCCATTTCGTTGGCGATGATATGGGCTAAGGTTGTGTTGTGGTTATAGAAGCCATTTGCCACGAAGGCATGGCCAATGGGCACATGAAAATCGTAAACTGGCGCTCGTCCCAATGTAATTGTCTCTGCCGGATCCCAATAAATCTGAGGATTGCACAAAGCGGTCAATGTATCCATTTCAGGCGATGTGTGCTCTTCTGCGCCGATAAGGGTGAGATATTCTTGCAATGTGCGGCGGGAAACATTCCGGTCCCCTGCCCGGATGTGATCCAGGCGTTTATATAGTTCGTGAGTATGGGGTGCCGTTTGTTTGATAACAGCGCGCAACGCCTCGTGTACACAGGGGATGATGTCACTTCTTGACCAGCCCAAGGTTGTTTCAGCTACAGCTTCAGCGCGTTGACGTTTGCGACTCAGCGCAAAGCCAATGCGCTCATGAAATCGCTGTGCATCTTGTCCGCCGATGAAGAGATTGTAATGCGGTTTGGTTTGCACGTTTTTGATGTTGCAATGGGCGATAATCCCCATATTTGCCAATAAAAGTTGTATTTGTTCGACCAATCTGCGTGAGCGTGAGCTGAACTCCACGTATCCTTCAGGCCAGACGTTGCCATCGCTGTCGAATAGTCCCTGCAAACAGGCTTTAACCACTTCAACCGGACTATTCATAATTGCTGCGGGGATTTCTTTGTGCGCCGCGGTTGTCGCCAGCAGTCCGATTGACAGGAAATAGCGCCCAATGTTCATCGGGAATGAGATAAAGGGTGTGCGTGAGGGGGAGCGTTTGATCGCAGGTGTGTAGTTGAAGGCGATTTGGGATAGGGCCTGGATTTTATCCAGCAGTTCGTCATCTGTGTTATGAATACGGCAAACGCCAGATTTTTCAAAGTGTCCATCGCCGATGAGCAATCCCGCAAGATAGGCTATCTCCGGTGTGATTGTTGTTGGAAATTGATACCCTTCTACGTGATAGATTTCAGCGGGAATTTCCACTTTGAGGCGTTGCGTTTTGACTCGTCGCCCGTCGCTCAGTATGAGTCCTAACGCTTTGGCTATTATTTGGGGCGTTGGCGAAGATTCCGCCTGGCAGGCGTAACGTAGTTCGACCGCGCACGGAGGGCGGCCAAGCTGTTTTGTTAAGGCTTGATGCACAAATTGCACTTCCCGTTCTGCAACGCGATGTCGTTGCTCACCGGAAGCGACAGCCATTTCATAATTGACCGGCTGTGGCGGTCCCCATAGTTGCGCATCGTAGTTGATTGCAATCCAGTCCTCACAGGTGATAGCGTCCAAGCGTTTCCACTGCGGCCCAGAGGGTGTAGCAACAATGATAGCGTGATTGGGTGTCCCTTCGATGCTGAAACCCGAGCGGGTTGTTATACGGATTGTGTCTTGTATACCACTGCTATAAATGTGGGATGTGGGTTCTAATCCATTTAATCCATAAATTTGCAGTTGATGCTCAACGTAAGTATCATCTTCTATGCCTTTGGGTATGATTGTATCGAAGGATATCCATCCGGCTTCAGTCAAAATATAACTGTCTGCCGTGATACATTTCCCAAGACCGGGTGGCCCGTAGAACAGTGCGTGCTCCATCGGCTCGTTGCGACCTTTCGCGGCTTCGATGAGGATGCGCAAGTTCTCGCGCACGCGGTCCTGACCGATGAGGTCATCCAGCCGTTGCGGGCGCAATGCCCGATCCAGCATCACTTCTTCCGGTTCTACTTCTGGGGAGATGGTTCGTCGTTCGTTCATAGGTTAGCGTCTCAGCGTGTTAGCGTCTTAGCATATCAGAGAATCTTGCATCCTGCGTCTTGCATCTTGCTATCTTCCCATGTTTTGCTCAATACGCAACCCTTGCGAAGGTTTCCTAACCTTCGCAAGGGTAGTCGAACGCTTATGGCTCCAGCACCCCCGCCTGCCCTTCCACGGTGATGATGACCTGTTTGACAGTACTGAATTGCAGCAGCGTCTGCTCGATTTGCTGGCGGATGAGCGACATCCGGGCTGCGTTGCCGGCATTCGCCAGCAGTTCTTTCGAGAAATCCGCGCGCGCCACGCCGTTGACGATCGTGAGGCCCATCACCCGCACGCGCTCGCCCCAATCCGCGCCGCGATTGGCCGCCGTGAGCACTTCGGCAGGCAAGGGGATGGCAGTCTCGAAGCCGTCGAGGTTGTCGGGAACCGGCCCCCACAGCAGCGCCTCAAGCGAAGCCCGTCCGATCCCCAACGTGCGCGGGACGCGAATCGGCTGCGGCGTGACCTGTTCGTTGCGCACCCAGTAGACGTTGACGCCGAGCGTATTGGCGTCGTTGGGATGCAGCACGGTCAACGGCTGCCGTGCCAGGAGCTGCCCTGCCAGATTGTGGATGTAGAGTGTCGCGCCTTGCGTCAGCGGGTGCGGGGGGCGTGGATCGGCGACCCAGTCCATACTGATGACTGCCAGCCCGCGCCCGTCCTTTCCGGGTAACAGCGTGACCACGTGCGCGAACTGCGTGCCATCGTCCCAGGTCAACGTCACATTGACCTGCTCGCCTGGCTGCCCCACGCGCGCCAACACGCGGGTGGGGATCGTCACCTGGGCCAGCGGCGCGGGCATTTCGACGTAGCCACCGCCGGGGAACCCCGCCAGCGTCACCGCGACAGAAGCTTTGGCAATATCGCTGCCGTCTTTGGCGCTCACGTCTGCCACTTCGACGCGACCCGCGCCCGGCACACCGCCGTAAGCGAGGCTGCCTTCAAAGGTCGCCGGGCCGCCATACTCGCCTTGTGTCATAATCGGCGCGACGCCGCACAGTTGTCCCCACGCGTCGTACACGCGCACGACAAGTGTTGCCTCGAACGGCGTTAACGCTGCACGCCCGCGCACCGTCAGGGGATTGCCGACCGTTTCACCGCTCTGCGGGTAGTCCAGGACGATGACCTGCGATACTGCTGCGCCCGGCTGTGGGGTGAAGGTGGGTTGCGGCACAAACGTCGGCGTCGGCGGAACGGCTGTCTCCGGTTCCACGATCACCGGAGATGGTAGCACATCTGGCGAGGGCGAGGCCAGGCCGGGGATCGGGGTGGGCGTTCGCCCGATGAGGCCGCAGCCGGATAACAAGGTCATACATATTAGAATACACATAGCTCGCAACATTGCACGCATAATTGTCCTCCTGTGTGCTGCTTATTCCAAATGGTGCGGAATTTGGGAGAGGATATGCAGCGTCGTCTGCGGTCCGTCAAGTAAGAGGATAAGTTTGTTAAGCGCCGTCCGTCCAAGGATGATTTCTTGACCTTGATCATCACCGACAACGACGATGCCTGGCAAACTGAGCGTGTCAATGCAGATGTCAAGAAGATATGTGTAGATGCGCCGGCGCTCTCCCCATTGGCTGCGCAGGTAAGCTTCATCCCAAATTGGTGCTCCAAGTCGTCGCAAATACGCAACCGGTATAAGGGTTGCATCTGCGCCCGTATCTACGATAGCCGGGACAGGACCAACTGTGTTGTTGTCACCGGGTAGTCGAAGTGTGAGAGACAATACTGGAGCGGATGGGTTATATGAGGTGCTGTAAGGCACTTCAAGCATCGGCGGTCTCCATACGCTCGAGGCGAGGAGTGAGGATGAGGAATTCACGTGGCTGGCGCGCTGCGGCTTCGGTAATCAGAACGGGAGTGTTTGGATATCGACGATGGATGCGTATAGCAAGCGCGCGTTGGTCAACATCGTGATCTACAACCTGACCTTTCAACACGGCGACATACTCCCCGGCATAAGCAGCGCGGTCGGCGTCAGAACGTGCGTGCCATGCCGTAGCCTCTGTGCTGATGCGGGCTTCCCAGGATCGATCTTCCTGGGCTGGTTCGGCAAGCGGCGCCGTCTCTAGGGGTGGAGCCTCATTGACAATCCACCTGATCAACTCAAATCGTTGAGCCGGTGTAAGTCGCTTTACAAGCGGTCTGAGTGTCTCTATAACGTGTGGTGATAACATGGTTGGCCTCCTTCAACAGGATGCGTTTGAGTGTTTTCGTTCCTCATGCCCGAAGTATAGAGGGAAATCGCCAATTCGACAAGTCACTTGTCGCCTGGCCTGGTTGGGGTATGATAGGGGACTTGTGGAGGTAAAGTGATGGGCACGCTTAAGGCTTTTTTGCGGACGATGCGTCCGAAACAATGGATCAAGAACGGTGTGATTTTTGCGGCGTTGGTTTTCGATGAGAAGCTGCTCAAGTGGCAGTATCTTTGGCCGACGGTTGTCGGTTTTGGGTTGTTTTGCCTGATCTCCGGCGTTGTTTACACGATCAACGATGTCGTGGACCTGGAAAAGGATCGCCAGCATCCCAAGAAGCGCAATCGCCCCCTTGCAGCGGGACAACTTTCACCCAAACTGGCGCTCGGCCTGGCGATTGGCATCGCTGTTGGATCGCTCATTCTCGGTGTGCTGCTGAATCCGGTTTTTGCCGCCGTGCTGACCGGTTATCTTGCCTTGCAGGTCGCGTATTCGTTTTACCTCAAGCATATCGTTCTCCTGGACGTTATTGCCATTGCGGGCGGTTTTGTACTGCGCGTAGCCGCCGGTATTCCTCTTGTGGATGCGGAACGTTTTTCGCCCTGGCTTTTTATTTGTATGACGCTTCTTTCGCTTTTCCTGGGATTGGGCAAGCGGCGCGGCGAACTGGTTCAACTTGGCAGCGAGGCCGGCAATCATCGCGCCAGCCTGGACGATTACAATCTGACGTTGCTGGATCATCTCCTTAGCATCGTCACCGCTTCGATGATTCTGGCTTATGCGCTGTATACCTTCTCTGCCCCCAATTTGCCGATGGGCTACTGGATGATGTTGACCATTCCTTTCGTCATCTACGGTACATTTCGCTACCTGTACCTGATCCACGTGCGCGGTGTCACATCGGCGCCTGATGAAGTTGTCCTCACCGACCGCCCTCTGCAGGTCGATTTCGTTCTCTGGGGATTGACAGCCATGCTGATCCTGTATCTCGGAAAGTAGTCGGATAGTCGTTAGTTGGATAGTCGGGTAGTCGCATAGTCGGGTAGTCGTTAGTCTTTTGCCTGGTCTGGATCGCCAGATTCAGGTTAATCACTAAATGCTCTGAGGGGAACGCCAGTTCCTGGTTTCGGTCTGGATGGCGATTGGAACGAAATTATCCGTGAGGACAAGGGCGAATTTGGCCTCTGGGACAATGACAAACCGCACTCTCCCGATTAAGATAAAAATGAAGGTAGTAGTCAAACACTGCATTATGTAGCGCAAAACTGTCTGACTACCAGACTAACGACTATCTGACTATCTTAAGGAGGGCGGAGCGATGTTGCAGCAACTTTTACTCAGTCTTGTGGCGTTGAGCCTGTTGTTTTCCCCGTGGCGCGGGCCGGTCGCCAAATCGTATAGCGCCGACCGCTTCGATGTGGATGTGGTCGTACAAGCCGACGGTTCATTGGAGGTGACGGAGCGGCTGACGCTGCGGTTTGTCGGCGGGCCGTTCACCTACGTCTACCGCCACCTGCCTGCTGCATATACCGACGGCATCGACGTGATCGGCGCAAGCGTGGACGGCGTCCCGCTGTCCGAAGGGAAAGAGGCCGGGCAGGTCGAGATTGTCGGGCGCGACCCCGTCAAAGTCACCTGGCACTTCGCGCCGACTTCCGACAGCACGCACACTTTCGCGTTGACCTACCGGGTGTGGGGTGTGATCCGCAAGGAGACCGATGCCGATGTCCTTATCTGGCAGGCGCTGCCCGACGAGTATGAGTACAGCATCGCCGCCAGCACGATTCGCGTGACGTACCCGGAGACGGCCCCGCTACTCGGCGCGCCGGAAGTGCAGCAGGGCACGGCGACGGTTGAGCAGAGCGGGAACATGGTCACATTTGATGCCCGTAACCTGAAGCCGAACAGCACGCTCATCGTGGCATTGCGCTTTGGCGCGGGCAGCCTGATCGACGCGCCGCCGCAGTGGCAGACGCGCGCTCCATCCACCGACCAGGGCGGACTTGTGTTCGCTATCATCGGTTCTGTGGTGGTGGCTATCGTTGCCATCCTGTTTGCGGCATTTGTGAGCCGCGCCCGCCTCCCGTCCTCTGCCCGCGGCGAAACGCCGTTGACGCAACCGCCGAGCAGTTTGCCCCCCGCCCTTGCCGGTGTCTTGATGCGCAATGGCAATGTGGACACAGGCTGGGCATGGTCTTATGCGCTGGGTGCGAGTTTTGATCTGGCGCGGCGCGGCATCATCACCATCGAAGAAATGCCGGGTCGCTCGTGGTTTCAGGGGCGTGATTTTGTCTTCCGGCTTCAGGCTGCGACGACGTCTTTGCGTCCGCATGAGCGGGGCGTGGTCGAGATGCTCTTCGGTGACAAGTCCGGTTTCCAGTCTGAGGTGCGTTTGAGCAAACTTCAGAACAACCTGTACCGCCGTCTCAAGCCCTTTTCCGATGCCTTGAAGACGGAGTGTACTTCTCTGGGCTTCTTCGACGCGGAACGCCAGCGCCGTCGCAATGCAATGATGGTGTGGGGTGGACTCTTGATGTTCTTGGGAATCGCCTTGATTGTTGCCGCAGCAGTGCTCATCAGTTCGTGGGGGGGGCTGCCACTGTTCGCGGCGGTAGGTATATCGGTGTCAGGGATGGTGTTGATGATCGGGGGGGCGTTGTTCCCTGCCTTGAGCGAGGATTACCAGCAGACGGCGATGGAATGGAAGAGCTTTGCCAAGTACCTCGGCGACGTGGTCCGCCGGCGCGACACATTGGTGCACCGGGATCAGTTCGAGGGCTATCTGCCCTACGCGGCGGCGTTTGGTCTGGCGGAGCCGTGGGCACGCTATCTTAAGAAGCACGAGGACATCGAGGTGCCGGCGTGGTTCCGCGCGCTGGCTACGGCCGAAGATGGCGGGCGCGGCGCGTTCGCGGCGATGGTGGCGGCTTCCAGTTCTTCGGGCAGCGCGGGCGCGGGTGGCGCGGGTGGCGCCGCCGGTGGTGGGGCGAGCGGGGCCGGGTAGCAGATTGTCGTTTTTCGGCTAGAATAGGCCTGACCGCACACATGCTTGCCGGTTGAGCGATAAAACGAGCGTCGAATATCCCTTTTGCGCTTTAGCTTGGCAAGGTCAGGTGCAACACACACGGGCGGGATTTCCCCGCCCGTGAATTCTGGTTATAGTCAGCAGATTAAGGGTTCGTAAAAGTATAACTTCCCGAAGCTGTGGCCGGTCTCCGACCGCGCCAGCGTGGGTCAGGTATCGGCGGGCACGGTCAGAGACCGGCCCGAGCGGGAAGGGTAGTGGAGATAATCGTGAAACGCTCGGCTCACTCTCGTTGGTGGATGGAACGCGCGCTGCTCCTGCTGCTGTTGCTCGTAGGAGCAGGCTTGCGGCTGTGGGACGCCGGCCGCACGCCGCCGGGCCTCTATCACGATGAAGCGCAGAACGGCCTGGATGCGCTGACAGTGCTCGAAACGGGCGAGGCGCCGCTGTATTTCCCCGCCAACAACGGGCGCGAACCGCTCTTCATCTACCTTGTCACGGCGAGTATCGCCCTCCTCGGACGCAGCCCGCTGGCTGTGCGGCTGCCGTCGTTCTTCGTCGGCTTTCTCACCCTGGCGGCGACTTACGACCTGGCGCGCGTGTTGTGGGGACGCCGCGCCGGACGTTGGGCGCTGGCGGTGCTGGCGGTGACCTTGTGGCACGTTCACCTGAGCCGGATTGGATTCCGCGCCGTCTTGCTGCCACTCTTCACCGCCCTCTTTCTGGCGCAGCTCGCCCGTGGCCTGCGCACTCCCGAATCCACAATCCACAATCCACAATCCAAAATCGGAAATTGGATTGCCGCCGGAGTTTTGTATGGCCTGAGTTGGTACACGTATATGGCTGCGCGCTTTACGCCGGTTGCGTTGGGCGTGATGGTCCTGTACGGCTTGCTTTTCCACCGCAAACAGACGCTGCGAGCCTGGCGCGGGGCGCTGGTGTTTTGCGGGGTCGCCCTGCTCGTCCTTGCGCCGCTCGGCGTCTACACGTTGCGCCACCCCGATGTGGTGCTGGCGCGCACCGGCCAGGTGATGATCCTCAGCCCGGAGATCAACGGCGGGGACTTTTGGGGCACGCTTGTCCGCCATACTTTGCGCACGGCAGGGATGTTTTTCGTGCGCGGCGACCGCATCTGGCGGCACAACCTGGCGTGGCGGCCCGTGTGGGACCCGGCGCTCGGCCTGGCGTTTCTGATCGGCGTGGGCGTGGCGCTGGCGGGATTCCGCCGCAATGCCGGGGCTGCGCTGGCGCTCCTGTGGACATCGGTGATGACGCTGCCCACCCTCCTCGCCGAAGACGCCCCGCACTTCCTCCGCGCCGTCGGCGTGCTCCCTACGGCTGTGCTCTTCCCGGTGTTGGGCTTGCTGTGGATCGACAAATGGCAAATGGCAAATGGCAAATCGGTGAGGCATGAATCACGAATCATGAATCATGAATCACGAATCGCCCGATCCTGCCCCCGTCTACCGTCTACTGTCTACTGTCTACTGTGCCTCGCCTTCCTCTCCACCACCTACGACTACTTCGTGCGCTACGCGAACGCGCCGTTGGCCTATCACTGGTTCGAGGCAGGGCCGGTGGCGATGGCGGGGAAGATCAACGCTCTGCTGGGTGAGGGGTGGGACGGGGCGAAGATGCTCCACGGCCCGGCGGCGGAGCGGCGCATCTACATTGACCGCCAGTTGTGGGATTCCTGGACGGCGGTGCCGTTCCTGGTCCCCGAAAAAGCTGTGCGTGCGCTCTCCGTCCCAGCGGCGCCTGACCCTACGCTGAATTTAACATTCATCGTGTGGCCTTACCGTAATTGGGAATTGGACGTGTTCTCGCACATCGTGCGTCCGGCGTACTTGCGCGTCGAGGCAGGCCCGCAGGCGCAGGGCGACAAGGACGAACAGCCGTTCACCGTCGCCATGTTCATCCACGCCGACCCACGCCCCGCCGTGCCGGAGCCGGTGACACGGTTTGCGGAGGGCATTATCCTGCGCGCCGCCCTTGTGTACCCTGGCGATGCGGGCGCGACGGTGCGCCTCTGGTGGGAGACGGACGCGCCGCTCACCGCCGATTACACCGTCTTCGTCCACTATCTGCGCGATGGCGCGGTTATCGCGCAGCACGACGGCCAGCCCGGATACGCTCACCTGCGCACCAGCGGCTGGGTCGTCGGCGACCTCATCCTGGATGAACACCCGCTGTCCGGCATCATCCCCGACCCCGCGCGCGACAGCCTGCGCATCGGCCTCTACCGCAGCGACACGGGCGACGCTCTCTCACGCCTCGACGACGCCGGCAATCCCGCCGGCGCTTGGGTTGACCTGGGCGTGGTGTTGGCTCCATAGAGGAATTGCGAATGAGCGAATCGGCGAATCAGCGGATTAACGAATTACGTTTTACGCTTTACGTTTTACTCGCCCTCCTTGCCGCCGCGCCACTGTGGGGTCCGGGGATGGTCAACACGCGGGGTGGGGGGGATAGCCCGTTCTTGCTCCAGCGCACGCTCGACATGGCGGAGAATCTGCGTCACGGCATTTTCCCGGCGCGCTGGATGATGCACGCGGCTTATGACCTGGGCTATCCGTTCTTCAACCACTACGCGGCGCTGCCCTACTACCTCTCCGGCGGATTGACGGCGCTCGGCCTCAGTCCCCTCGTGGCGATCCAGGCCACGCAGACCTTCGGCTTCGTCCTCGCCGCACTGACGATGGCGCTGTGGGCCGAACGCACGTTCAAGAGCCGGGCGGCGGCGTTCGTGGCGGTGGCGGCGTACACCTTCGCGCCGTTTCACCTGGTCAACGTCTACGTGCGCGGGGACTCGCTCTCCGAATTCTACGCCTTCGTCTGGTATCCCCTCATCCTGTGGACGCTGGACCACCTCGCCGAACGCCCCACGCGCAGACGCATCCTCGCCGCGTCTCTGGCCTACGGCGCGCTGATTCTCACCCACAACACCTCTGCCCTCGTTTTCTCGCCCTTCGCGTTGTTGTACGCTGTGGTGCAAATGGCAAATGGCAAATGGCAAATGGGCGAACCGGCGAATCCAGAACCCAAAATCCAAAATCCAAAATCCAAAATCCAAAATCTAAAATACCTCATTGCTCCATTTGTGCTTGGCTTCCTCCTCACTGCCTGGTTCTGGCTGCCGGCGATTGCCGAGACGAAATACGGGCAGATGGGGCCGGAATTCACGGCGGGATATTTCCACTACAGCAACCATTTCCGTGGTCTTGACCTGGTACAGCGGACGTTTGCCTTCGACTATAGCGTCGCCCCGCGCCCCGAAGATGCCGGGCCGTTTGCGATGGGCCTGGTGCAGGCGGGGCTGGCGGTGGTGGGTGTGGCGAGCTTAATCGCAAATGGCAAATGGCGAAGGGCGAATCATGAATCACGAATCATGAATCATGAGTCCCCAATCCCCGATCCGCACTCCCGCCCCGTCTACCGTCTACCGTCTACCGTCTATCTGCTCTTCTCGCTTGCCCTCGCCACGTTTATGATCACACCGCTCTCCAAGCCGCTGTGGGATTACCTGCCACTGTTGGAAATCACGCAGTTCCCGTGGCGGTTCCTTTCGGTGCAGGCGCTCTTCACGGCGCTGGTCACGGGGGCCATCGTCAATCTGCAAATCTTCAAGTCTCAAAATCTCAAAATCATTCTCGCGGTGGGGTTGTGCGGGCTGGTGATCGCGGCGGCGTTGCTGGATTTGCACCCTGAACGGCTGTTGATTGACGACGAAGATGTGACGTGGGATAACCTGGTGTTCTACGAGACCTTCACCGGCAACATCGGCACGACGATCCGCTACGAATACCTGCCGCGCGACGTATCCCCGCGCCTCTACATCTCCGAGGCCGCCGTGGACGGCGACCTGCGCCCGATTGCGGACGGCGGCGGCCTATTGCACTGGGAGCTTGTAGAACGCACACCCGTCAAACAGGTGTGGCGCGTGAGCGTGGAGGCGGGCGGCGCAACCGTCGCCTTCCCGTTGAATTGGTGGCCCGGCTGGCAAGCCAAGATTGGCGACACACGCGCCGAGACCTTCCCCGTAACCGGCTCCGGGCGTCTGGCCGTCTCTCTTCCCGTCGGAGAACATACTGTTACTCTACGCTTGCGTAACACGCCATTACGAACGGTCGCCGAAATCCTATCGGCATTGACGATTGCGGGGGTTGTCGTGTGGTTGTATGCTCGAAAATCCACGCGGCAGTTCTCCGCCCCCCCGTCTACCGTCTACTGTCTACTGTCTACCTTCGTTATCTCACTCGCACTTCCTGCTCTCCTGCATCATGCCTCCTTCTCCCCCGCGACCTTCTTCGACTTCAACCAGATGCCCTATCCGCACGCCGGGCCGGTGGAATTCGGCGCGGCGCGATTGGAGGGCATGACGCTCTCGGCGACGACGGTGCAGCCCGGTGAATCGCTGACCGTGCAGCATACCTGGATGGCGCCGGCGACCGCCTACCTGACCGGCACGCTGCGGCTGGTTTCTCCGGCGGAGCCGCGCCACGGCGTCCCCTATGCGCTTGCCGAGACGACGTTCGCATTGCCGTGCGATGGCGATTGCGTGACAACACTCATGATGCCGGACGATCTCTCTCGTGGGCTGTATCTGCTGGAAATGCGGGTGGGGGAGGATGCGATCTACGCCGGGGCGGTGCGCGTGCTACACGGTCCAGCCCGGCGGGTGGATGCGCCGGTCTTGGCCGAATTCCGCGATATGACGTTACACGCTGTTGAACCGCTCCAGCCTGATTCCACCACGCTGCGGCTGAAGATGACGTGGTCCACGCCGGGAACGCCGCGCAATTGGAGCCTGTCGCTGCGGCTGTTGGATGCGTCGGGGCGGCAACTCGTCCAGCAGGATATCCAGCCGGGATACGGCTATCTGCCGACGACACTGTGGCGGCCCGGTGAAATCATCACCGATTACCCGGTGCTCACGCTGCCGGAGGGCCTCGCGCCCGGCGACTACACCCTGCGCGTCATCACGTACCTGCTGGCGACGATGGAGGGCGGCGGGCAGGCCGACATCCCAATCCGCCTCACGACGCCGACGCTTTATGATCTGCGCAACGCTTGCTGTGAATTGACCCGCCGGGGCGCGACGATTTTGTGCCAGGCGGGCGGTGTGGCGCTGCTCGGTACCGATCTGCCGGAGCAGCTTACAGAAGGAAACGCGCTCGATTTCCACGCGGAATGGAACGCTGTCACTGTGCCGACCGCCAACCTGACGGCGCGTTGGGAGGTGCTTGATGTGCTGGGTAACGTCGTGGGCAGCACGGAGGGCTTGCTCGCGCCCGGCTCACGCACGTCTGAATGGCCCTGGCACACCTGGGTGCGCGCGCCGGTCCACATCGATCTGCCGCCTTTGTTGTCGCCGGGCGCATACGATATGCGGCTGACGCTCCTGGATGAAGCCACCATGCAGTCTGAATGTACGTTCCGCGAGCGGCTGACGGTGACGCCACGCCCGCGCGTGTTTGAGTCGCCGGCAATTTCACACCCGTTGGCGGCTGACTTCGGCAGCGAAATCCGGTTGCTCGGCTACGGTATGCAGCGTGAAGGAGATGTGGTAACATTAGTCCTGTGGTGGCAGGCGGCGACATCGCCCGCGCGCGATTACAAACGCTTCGTTCACCTCTACGACCCGGCGACCGAGAACATCGTCGCGCAGGACGACGCGATGCCGCGCGCGTGGACGTATCCGACAACGTGGTGGGCCGCAGGTGAGGTGGTCAGTGAGACGGTGACGCTGGACATAGGCGCCGTTCCGCCAGGCGACTACCGGCTGGGCGTCGGCTGGTACGATCCGGCGACACTCGACCGCCTTCCCGCCACCGACGCCGCCGGGCAGCCACATCCACTGAACCGCGTCACACTCGACGTGACAGTGAAACGTTAGTAAGGAAATTTCACCACAGAGACACAGAGGACACGGAGTTTTTATGATTTTTCTCTGTGCTCTCCGTGTCTCCGTGGTTGTTTTGTAGGAGGAATTATGCCAGACGCGACTTTTCATTTTCCGCCGAATTTTCGTTGGGGGGTGGCGACATCGTCACACCAAATCGAAGGCAACAACACGAACAACCAGTGGTGGGCCTGGGAACAGCAGGAAGGGCGCATCAAACAGGGCGGCAAATCCGGCCTGGCCTGCGATGCGTGGCGGCATCCGGAGGTGGATTTCGACCGCGCCGCCGCGATGGGGCTGAACGCGATGCGCCTCTCCGTCGAGTGGAGCCGCATCGAAGTTGCGCCGGGTCGCATCGACACGGCGGCACTGGATCGCTACCGCGAGATGCTCAAGGGCCTGCGCGAACGCGGCATCGAGCCGATGGTGACGCTGCACCATTTCTCCGACCCGATCTGGCTGGCGAATGAGGGCGGCTGGCTGAACGTCAACATCGTCCAGTACTTCACCCGCTACGTCGAGCAAGTGGTGCGCGCCCTGGGCGAGTTCACCAACCTGTGGTGTACGATCAACGAGCCGAACGTCTACGCCTACATGGGCTATATGTCGGGCGTGTTCCCGCCGGGCAAGCAGGACAGCCGCATGGCGTTTGCCGTGATCCGGGCAATGCTCCAGGCGCACGCGGCGGCCTACCGGCGCATCCACCGCGTGCAGGAGAACGCGCAGGTGGGGCTGGCGCACAATCTGCGCTTCTTCGACCCCGCCCGTCCGCGCAATTTGCTTGACCGGCTGGCGGCGTGGGTGCGGGATATGGGCTTCAACCAAACAACGTTGAAGCCGGTGTGGAACGGCTGGTGGGTGCCGCCGACGGGCTTCGGTCCGGCGCTGACGCTGCGTCACACGCTCGACTGGATCGGCCTCAACTACTACACCCGCGATCTGGTGCGCTTCGACCGTTCGGCGAAGGCCGATTTTTTCGCACAGACGATGCACGATCCCAAAGCCGAGCCGCTGGATGGCAATTACGGTGAATTGTACCCGCAGGGGATGTACCGGGCGCTCAAACAGCTCGCGCGGATGGATATTCCCATTTACGTGACCGAAAACGGCATCCCCGACGCGGATGACGACCAGCGTCCGCGTGCGCTGTTGCTACACCTGCGCGAAGTGTGGCGCGCGTTGCAGGACAACGTCCCCGTGCAGGGCTACTACCACTGGACGCTGACCGACAACTTCGAGTGGGCGGAAGGCTGGACGCTGCCCTTCGGCCTGATCGAACTCGACCCGCAGACACAGGCCCGCACACCGCGTCCCAGCGCCGATTTGTACGGCGCCATCGCACAAGGCAACGCCATCACCCCGGAACTGCTCGACGCCTACGCGCCTGAACTGCGCAAAGTGCTGCTGCCGGGATAGGGGCAACGGATTGAACGGATGAAACGGATTTTTCTCAATCATCCAAACAATCCGTGAAATCCGTGTACCATTCTTATCAAAACAGCCCAAGGACAGGGCTGCGAGCATAACAAGATGAAAACAACAGACCTGGATTACACGTTACCTGAGGACCTGATCGCGCAGACGCCGGTGGAGCCGCGCGACAGTTCGCGGCTGTTAGTGCTGCACCGCGCCGATGGGCGATTGGAACATCGTATCTTCCGGGACATCGGCGAATACCTGCGTCCCGGCGATTTGCTTGTCGCCAACGAGAGTCGGGTGATTCCGGCGCGGCTGTTCGGCCACAAGGAACCCGGTGGCGGCAAAGTCGAAGTGCTGCTGTTGCGCAAGATAGCGGAGACGACGTGGCGCGCCCTGATCGGCGGGGCGCGGACGCACGTGGGAACAAAGGTGCGTTTTGAACCGCACACCGCGGTGGGCTGTGGCCGGTCTCCGACCGTGCCACTGACGGCGGAAGTGCTCGAAGTGGGTGAGCGCGGCGAGCGCACGCTGATTTTCTCCGAACCGGTGGAGGCGTATTTCGACGTGCTCGGCGAGATGCCGCTGCCGCCTTACATCCACGAACCGCTGCGCGACCCCGAACGCTACCAGACCGTTTACTCGCACACGTTGGGCAGCGCGGCAGCCCCCACCGCCGGGCTGCACTTCACGCCGGAGCTGCTGCTGGCGCTGCGTGACCGGGGTGTGGGCTTTGCCTTCGTCACGCTGCACGTCGGGCTGGATACCTTTCGCCCGATTACGGAGGACATCATTGAAGAGCACCGCATCCATACCGAATGGGCCAGCCTCAGCCTGCCCGTTGCCGAGCAGATCAACCGCACGAAGGTGATGGGCGGGCGCGTCATCGCCGTGGGGACAACGAGCGTGCGCGTGCTGGAGACGGCGGCCCGGCGCGGCCTGCTGCAAACGCCGGACGATGCTCCTGGCGGCGCGTGCCCCTGGCGTCCGCTCGCGCCGTTCGAGGGCTTCACCGACCTCTACATCACGCCCGGTTTTCGCTTTCGCGTCGTGGATGCGCTGATCACCAACTTTCACCTGCCCAAGAGCACGCTCCTGGCGCTGGTGATGGCCTTCGCGGGTGAGGAGAACATCCGCCGCGCCTACGCCGAGGCGATCGCGCAGCGCTACCGCTTCTTCTCGTTTGGGGATGCGACGTTGATGTTGTGAGTCTCTTCGCGCCGCCACGCTTCGATAAGCAGCAGCCCGATGCCGGCCATGATGGCGACATCCGCCAGGTTGAAGATGCCCGTGCGCACCTTGCCGATCCCGATGTTCAGAAAATCCACGACTGCGCCATTGTGAAACAGGCGGTCGATCAGATTGCTGAACCCGCCGCTCACGATCAGCGCCCCGGCGATGACGCCCCACACGCTGAGCGAGTGCATCTTCAAGGTAAAGATGAGCGTCCCCGCGAGCACCAGGCTGTTGAAGACGATGAAAATCCACACCCGCGCCGTCTCCGGCAAGCGCGCGCCGAGGCTGAGGAACGCCCCCACGTTCTCCGAATAGCGCAGCATCACCGTGCCGCCAAGCATATAGATGGTCGGCACGCCCGCGAGATGCTGTTTGGCAATCGCTTTTGTTACCTGGTCGCCAGTCACGCATACGCAGAGGATGATGAGGATCAACAGAATTTTGCGATTGGTTTTCATCGTTTTACCATGGCTCACTTTGTTGAACGTGGATTATAGAGTACCTCTGTATCTTGACAAGGGCAATCGGCCATTCCTGACCGTACATTCTACGACGAACGGAGCGGGAGGTTGTATCTCTCTCGCTTGGGAGTATCATAAGGCTGAAACTATTTCTATCAAATCTGCCCGACAGGGATTGTAGAGGTTACTATGCTAGACGAAGTGATGCGCTTGATCAAAGCACGCCGCACCATAGAGGCAATCAAGGTGTACCGTGAGCACACCGGATGCAGTTTGAAGGAAGCCAAAGACGCCGTCGAAGCGTTGGGGCGCGGGGAGGCAGCCCCTTCTGCGCAGCCGCGATCGCGTTTTACGCCGCCCCACACCGGACAGCTTGAATCCCTGGTCTATGCTGGTCAAAAAGTCGAGGCGATCAGGCTTTACCGTGAGCAGGCGGGATGCAGTTTGCGCGAAGCCGTAGACGCCGTCGAAGCCTTCGAGCGCGGCGAAACGGCTTCACTGGCTTTCGTTCCACCTTCCCCTCCCGACGCCCAGTCGATCATTGCGCAGATTGAGGAATGGGTACAGCGCGGTAATAAAATCAACGCTATCAAAGCGTATCGGGAATACACCGGTGTTGGTCTCAAAACCGCCAAAGACATCATCGACGCTATCGGGCGCGGCGATGCCGACGGCTGGCAAGCGCAACTTGCCGACTTCGACCTCGAACGCGTCCGCCAACTGATCCGCGCGGGCCGCAAATCTACCGCTGTATCCTGCTATCAACAACAACTCGGCCTTGCCGTGGACGAGGCGCGGGCAATTGTGGACGCGCTGGAAGCCGCGATGGCCGGAGAAAGCGACGTTTGACTGTGAGTGAAGCCGCATTGGCCAGGTCATAGCTCAACTCATAACCCAAAACTCATAATTCAATACCAAAACAGGAGGACCAAAATGGATTACACGTATTTAGACATCGCCAAGATGATCGATCACTCGTTGTTGAGTCCCACGATGGACGTGGCGACACTGGAAAAGGGCATCCTGGTCGGATTGGCTTACGATACGGCGAGCATTTGCATTATGCCCTACTATCTCAAACGCTGCGCGCAACTGCTCCACGGTTCCACGATCAAAGCCAGTACCACCATTGGCTTTCCGCACGGCGGGCACACTACGGCGATCAAGGTGGCCGAAGCGGAACAGGCGCTGGCGGATGGCGGGCAGGAGCTGGATATGGTCGTCAACATCAGCAAGGTGCTCAGCGGCGATTGGGATTACGTGCGCGCCGAAATCAAAGCGGTGGTGGACGTGACCCATGCGGCCGGCCAGAAGGTTAAAGTCATCTTTGAAAACTGCTACCTCACCGATGAGCACAAAATCCGGCTGTGCCAAATCTGTGGCGAGGTGGGGGCGGACTGGGTGAAGACCTCGACCGGCTACGGCACCGGCGGCGCGACGCTCGACGACCTCAAGCTGATGCGCGCCCATTCCCCGGCGCACGTGCAGGTGAAGGCCGCGGGCGGCGTGCGGACCTTCGACCAACTGCTCGAAGTGCGCGCGCTCGGCGTCACCCGTGTGGGCGCATCGGCGACGGCGAAAATTCTGGACGAGTGCCGCGCGCGGCTGGGGTTGGAGCCGATTCAGATCGCGGATAAAGGCACATCCTCGAGCTATTAGAGTTGTTCCCCAATAGCGTCAATCAGAATTAGGACGCAGATTTTCGCAGATTCACGCAGATTCTTTGTAAATCTGCGAAAATCCGCGTGAATCTGCGTCCGAACCTTTATTCAGGAACAGGTCTAATGTTGCCTTGGATGATTTTGGGAGGTTTTTTTGAGTTTGTGCCTGGGTTCAGAATTCTTCTTGTGACATTTCAAAGCCCGACATACTGCCCTAATTGCGGCGTGAATTTACAGTGAATCCTGATAGCTTTGTATAGTGAGTTCCAATGGACCGTGAAATTTTCGAATCCTGGGTGGCGGAGGCGCTGGATGCGCTCCCTGAAGCCTTTCGCAATCGGCTGGAGAACGTTGAGGTCGTCGTGGAAGACTGGCCCGACCGTGAGACACTGCGTCAGGTCGGGCAGCGCAATCCGGCGGGATTGCTCGGCTTCTATCACGGCGTCCCACAGACGCAGCGCACTCACCATTACGGGCTGGTGTTGCCGGATAAGATTTCCATCTATCGCCGTCCCATCGAACTGCACAGCCGCACCCCGCGCGAGATTCGTGAGACGATCCACCACGTCTTGCGCCACGAAATCGCCCATCATTTTGGGATTAGCGACGAGCGGTTGATGGATATGGGCGTGTATTGAGGTAAACCTTCAGCTTTAATGCGAAGATAGCGCGCTATTAGCAAAAACGTCCAGTGTGCCGGTTGCCACTGGACGTTTTGATTGACCGCGTGCTGACGGTGCATAAAAGGATAACTTCCCAGGGTGTGGCCGGTCTTCGACCGCGCCACCGTGGGGCGTTGTCAGACCCTTACGGCGTGATGTCGCCATTAAGCGCCGTCAGGTCTTGCAGCGCCGGGATGTAGTATTCTTCCAGATATTCCTTCACCATGCGCCGCGTCGAGAAGTGCGGGCCGACCGTGCGAATGGCTTCTTTCATCATCGTCACCCAGCCGCGCGGGACGTCATCGCGGTCACGTTTGTAGAACAGCGGGACGACTTGTTCTTCCAGGAGCCGGTAGAGCGCATCGGCGTCGGCGTCATCCTGCAGGTTAGGATCGTCGTACTCTTGCCCGGCATCAATGGCCCAGCCATTGCGCCCATTGTATGCCTCGGCCCACCAGCCATCGAGAATGCTCAGGTTCAGAACCCCGTTGAGGGCGGCTTTCATCCCGCTCGTGCCGCTTGCTTCCATTGGCTTGCGCGGCGTGTTTAGCCAAACATCGACACCTTGTACCAGATAGCGGGCGACATGCATGTCATAATCCTCGACGAAGGCGATGCGTCCACCGAACTCCGGGTTGCGCGCGATGTTGTAGATTTGTTGCAGCAGTAGCTTGCCGGGATCGTCGGCCGGATGGGCCTTGCCCGCAAAGACAATTTGCACGGGACGGTAGCGGTCATGGACAAGCGCCTTTAGCCGTTCCAGGTCGCGGAAGATGAGGTTAGCGCGCTTGTACGTGGCAAAGCGGCGGGCGAACCCGATCACCAGTGCATCCGGATCGAGGAAAATGCCGGAACTGAGCAATTGATCGGGAGGCGTGGCCTGGTTCATGCGCGCCTCTCTCGCGCGCTCACGCATCGCCGCAAACATCTTGCGCTTCAGAAAAAGGTGGGCATCCCAGAGCCGTTCATCCGGGATTTCTTCGACGCACGCCCATAAAAGCGGGTTATCCTGGCGCGCTAACCAGTCCGGGCTGAGATAGCGGCGATAGAGGTTGTGCATAGCTTCGCCCGTCCACGAGGCCAGGTGAATGCCGTTGGTCACGTGACCGATGGGGACTTCATCGACCGGTTTCTCCGGCCAGAGGCTGTGCCACATCTTGCGTGAAACTTCTCCATGCAAGGCGCTGACGGCGTTGGCACGCCCGGACATCGTCAAGGCCAGTTTTGTCATATTGAACGTTTCCTCGTTGTTCATCTTGTGGCTGCCCAGCCGCAGGAATTCTTCCCGATTCAGGTTGAGTTGCGGCCAGAACTGATGGAAGTATTTGTCGACCAGGTTGAAATCGAAGGTGTCGTGACCGGCCGGCACCGGCGTGTGGGTGGTAAAGATTGTGCCGGCACGCACGCGCTTACACGCTTCCTCAAAGGACATGCCCTGGGCGATAAATTCGCGGGCGCGTTCCAGCACCATAAACGCCGAATGGCCCTCGTTGATGTGCCACACCACCGGGTTGATGCCCATCCGGCGCAGAATCTGCACGCCGCCGATGCCGAGGATGATCTCCTGTTGGATGCGCATCTCGCGGTCACCGCCGTACAGGCGCGCCGTCAGTTGGCGATCCCAGGGCGCGTTTTTCTCGACATCGGCGTCCATCAAATAGAGTCGGGCACGTCCCACCAGCACTTCCCAGATTTGCAGGTAGACGTCGCGGTCCCCCACCTTCACCGCAATAAGTTGGTTGTCGCCGTTGCCGTTCATGGCCGGGCGCATCGCGGCTTCCTGGGTGTTGAGGGGGGGGTAAATCGCCTCCTGCCAGCCGCTGTGATCCAACCGCTGGCGGAAATAGCCTTGCTCGTAGAGGAAGCCCACCGCCACGAAGGGCAACCCCATGTCGCTGGCTTCCTTTGTGTGATCGCCGGAAAGCACGCCGAGGCCGCCGGAATAGATGGGGAGTGAGATGTGCAGGCCGAATTCCGCCGACATGTAGGCGATGGGATTCTTGCTGTACCACTGCATACTGCCGTGGGTGTCTTTGTCCATTTCCATCATCACGGCGTCGAAATCGCGCAGGAAGATGGGGTCCTTGGCTAAAGCGTCAAGGTTTTCCTGCGGAATTTCCTGCAGAATGCGTACCGGATTGTGACGGGTGGTCGTCCAGAGGGTACGGTCCAGTTGCTTGAAAAGGTCGCGTGACGCGCGATGCCACGCCCACCACAGATTGTAAGCAAGTTCCTCAAGCCGCGCCAGACGCGGCGGTAATTTTTCCTTTAGACTCGATGGTTCAACTTTGTTCATAGCCACTCTCTATTCCTCAAATTCACAGTATCAGAAATGTTGAAAAGGTTATTCAATCCCCTTCAGGCGATGGATTATCAAGGGCGCGGTTTTCCGCGCCCCTGATATGGTCAAAGCTTTATGGTCTGATCCACAAAACCAGCACAAACATAATCATCGCCACAATACCAAATTCCCATAGCACCCGCCGGGTCATCCGCCCGAGCAGATATTGGTAGCTCAACCCGCTGAGAAGGTACAAGGCCAACGTCAGCATTGTGGCGGCGGTCCATGTGGAGACAGGCCAGTATCCCAAAACCCAGGCCAGCTCGCCGACCAGCAAGGCGATGATCCCGCTGAAGAGCAGAACTTTTGTCCACTTGACCCCGCTGGCGCTCAATAGATCGCAGGCCAGCAAGCCCATCAAGGCGAGCATGGCCGGGCCGGTGATCAATGCGCGTTCTTGCGCCCGCAGGATGATGCTGGCGAGCGCGAAGCCGAGCAGGTAATCGGCGATGTTGAGCAGCGTGCGCGCGCTCGTATAGCCGGGGCTGTCCGGCGAGAAGGCGCGATAACTCAGATGCATCAGCAACCCAATGATCACACCGCCGATCAACAACGTGACCAGCCAGACCGGCCACGAAGCCGCTCGGATCAACAGCAATGAGGCCAGTAGCGTCCCCAGGGTGGGGGTGATGAGCGAGAAGATGAGCAGCCGTTCCTGGCTTTCGTGCAGTGGATGGCTCTGAATCAACGAGAAGGTGCCGGTGGCAACCAGGCCGACCATCAGCAGCGTCAACAGCCAGTCCCCGCCAAAGGTGACCTGTAACGGCGATCCCAGGATACGCCGCACGCCCCAGGCCAGGGTGGGTAGCTCTACGAAGCGAAACAGCGTGGCGCTTGCCAGCGTCGCTGCCAGGATCACGCTGAGCCGCTCGCGCTCCGGGTTTTGACTTTCTCCTCTTGTCATAACCATGGCGCTATTCTAACGCGCGGAAGGCATTTGTCAACTTATCGTCAGGATTACTTTCACCGGGGGACGCCCTCTGGCACTGTCGAGGGCGTCCCATCGGGAGGCCACGGGGGACATTTACTTCAGGTCGCGGGTGAGAATATCGAGGAATTCATAATTGGTGCGCGTCCGGCGCATCTGTTGCAGCAGCGCCTCGGTCGCCGCGGTGATGTCGTAACCGGGCGTGGTGGGCGTGCCGGCCATCATCTGCGACAGCATGCGGCGCAGCAACCACACTTTGCGCAGTGTCTCCTTGTCCAACAGCAATTCCTCGCGCCGCGTCCCGGAGCGCAAAATGTCGAAGGCCGGGAAGATGCGCCGTTCTTGCAGCTTGCGGTTCAGGTGCAGTTCCATGTTGCCCGTGCCTTTGAACTCTTCGTAGATCATATCGTCCATGCGGCTGCCTGTATCGATCAGGCACGTGGCGAGGATGGTCAGGCTGCCGCCCTCTTCGATGTTGCGCGCCGCGCCGAAGAATTTCTTGGGCGGATACAGCGCCGCCGGATCGAGACCGCCGGAGAGCGTGCGCCCGCTGGGTTGCACCACCAGGTTGTACGCGCGCGTCAGGCGGGTCAGGCTGTCCATAAGGATGACGACGTCGCGCCCGATTTCCACCAGGCGTTTGGCGCGGTTCAGCGCCATCTCCGCCACCTGGGTCTGGTGCCCCACTTCTTCGTCAAAGGTGGAGCTGCTTACCTCAGCCTCCACCGAGCGGTCCATGTCGGTGACTTCTTCAGGACGCTCCCCGATGAGGACAACCATCAGGTGAACATCGGGGTGGTTTTGGGAGATCGCGTTGGCAATCTTTTGCAGGACGGTGGTCTTACCGGCTTTGGGTGGGGAGACGATGAGGCCACGCTGCCCCAGGCCAATCGGCGCGACCAGGTCCAATAACCGTTCCGTCAGATTGTGCGGGTCGTTGGTCAGCAGGATTTTCTTCTCTGGGAAGATGGGGGTCAGGCGCTCGAAGCGCGGGCGGCGTTTGGCCGATTCCGGATCCATGCCGTTGACCGCCTCCACCCGCAGCAGGCTGCGATATTTTTCCGTCTCCTTGGGCGGACGAACCTGACCGATGACCATGTCACCGGTGCGCAAACCGAAACGGCGGATCTGGCTCTGAGAGACGTACACGTCTTGCGGGCCGGGCACGTAGCGCGCAGAGCGCAAGAAGCCGATGCCTTCATTCGTGATTTCCAGAATGCCACCGCCAAAACTGAACCCTTCACGTTCGGCCTTGGCTTTGAGTAAAAGAAGGATCAAGTCTTCTTTCTTCCGCCCGCTGTAGCCAGAGACTTTGTAGGTACGGGCCAAATCTCGCAGTTCCGGCAGCCGCATAGCCTCCAGCGCATTCATGTCCATTTGGCGCAAGATGTCGGATTGATCTTCAATTTCGAGGATAGCGGCACTGACGGGTTCGACCAATTCTTCCTCAGCGCCTTCTTCTGTAAGAGGAGCGCGGACGATCTCCTCTTCATCAGGATAGTACTCCTCCATCGTATCAAATTGCTCACCGGCAGCTTGCTCTGGAGCTAACGGCATCCGGTCGACCGTTTCCGTTACACTCCCCGTGTCCATGACGTCCTCGTGTGCGATGTCCTCGTGTGCGACGTCCTCATGTGCGATGTCCTCGTGCAGGAAATCAGCGTCTGCGATGGGTGTATCTGCCATTGCCTTTTGCGCAATTTCCTCGTCTGCAGGGGGAGTTTCTTGTTCGGACCACTCCGTAGCGTCGGCGTATACAGCAGAGTGATTTTCGAGTTGTAATTCTTCTTCTGGATCCATGGAATCCTCCTTAATAGTCCTATGCTGGTTCAAGCATGTCGGCTTTTAAGCCCATAATGTGGCTATAGCCCAGGTCACAAAGCCTACCCAGAGCAGGCTATCGATACGGTCAAAGACACCGCCGTGTCCAGGGATGAGCGTTCCGGTATCTTTGACCCCTACTTCACGTTTGATCACCGAGACAAAGAAGTCACCGCCCGTAGTCAGCGTCGAGATGATTGCGCCGAGCACCAGGCCCTTGAGCGGCGTCAGGCTGGGCACGCCGGACGCAACGGTGGGCCACAGCCAGCCGAGCAGCAGTCCGGTCAGCATGCCGCTGATGACCTCCCCGGTATACCCTTCCCAGCTCTTCCCCGGGCTGATGGTGGGTGACATTTTGTGGCGTCCCCACTTTCGCCCGACGAAGTAGGCCATCGATTCACTGATCCACACGATGGGCAGCGCGGTGAGTGTCCACCACAGCCCATCGGGGAGCGCGCGCATACGCCACAGATAGGCACCACCGATGCCCAGATACATCCCGCCCGCGAGGGTGAGCGCCCATTCCGCCGTTGGATCGGCAACTGTGGGGTGGCGATGCCGGCGATAGAGAATCCACCCGGCTGCTATTAACGTCAGCCCGGTCAACCCCGGCCCGAGCCACATGCCATCGCCCCACAGCGCATCGGCGATCCACAAGAGAATAAACGCGAAGATGCACGGCAAGGCGAGGGTGTACGCTTTGCGCTTGAGCATCTGGGTGTATTCGACGGCAGCCAGCAACGTCAGAACACTGACTAAAAGGGCGTAGGGCCATTGCCCGATAAGGATGATGACGATGACGATCGGTAACAGTATAGCGACGCTGATGACTCTGGTTTTCATAAGAAATTTGATTTACCTGTATTTTAACCCTGGTGTGTTGGATTTGGGTATCAAAAATATCGATGTGGTCAGGTATCAAGGAGGATGAGAGGTTCCCCCAGGTCCAGAAGGCGTCCTCCGTCTGCGGAGGACGCCCACCATTAACGGAGGGCGCGCGCTGTACTTTTTTTCAGGTGTTCAGCCCACCGTAGCGTCGGTCTCGCTGGCTGAATGTTTGCAGCGCCTTGTAAAGCTCATCCTTGTCAAAGTCCGGCCAGTAGACGGGTGTGCTGTAATATTCGGCATAAGCGCCTTGCCAGAGCAGGAAATTGCTCATCCGCATCTCCCCACTGGTGCGGATTACCAAATCGACATCCGGCAGGCCTGCCGTATACAGGTGTGCGTCAATCAACGCTTCCGTAATGGCTTCAGCCGGAATCCCGGCTTCAACGATGCGACGTACCGCCTCGACGATTTCCTGGCGTCCACCGTAGTTGAACGCAATGTTGGCGATCAATCGGTCATTATTGCGCGTCAGCTCTACCGCAGCTTGTATCTGTTCTTTGAGGTCATCCGATAGGGGTGTCAAATCCCCGATATGCCTTAATTGTACACCATTTTTGTGTAATTCGCCAACTTCTTTTCCTAAAGCGTCGCGCAGGATGTTGAGCAATCCGCGCACTTCCTCGGCCGGGCGGCGCCAGTTCTCGGAGGAAAAGGCATATAGCGTCACAATCGGCACGCCGAACTCTACCGAGGCACGCAGCACCCGCCGCAGGTTTTCGACGCCGGCTCGATGCCCCGCCAGACGCGGCAAACCGCGCTGGCGTGCCCATCTCCCGTTACCATCCATAATCATGCCAACGTGTTGGGGCAGGCGTTCCAGAGGCGGGTACGCGACTTCTCGCGCGTGATCGTCCGAGTTGCTCATGACATCTCCATTTGCTTATGCGTCAGCCCGTGCGTTGCTGTGTGAAGAGAGGTAGGGAATGAAAGAAACAGGAGCGCCAGGTGGTACAAAACCACGAGAAGGCTGGCAGCGGGAGTCCCCTCCCCCTGCCAGCGCCGGATTCAGATTTCCATAATGTCTTGCTCTTTACGAGCACCAACTTCGTCAACCTTCTCTGCAAAGCGGTCGATGAGCTTCTGCAGTTCATCCTGCCCGCGTTTGAGGTCATCCTCAGAGATGAGCTTTTCGCTTTCGTATTCGCGCATTTCTTCCAGGGCATCGCGCCGGATGTTGCGCAAAGCGACTTTGCTTTCCTCGACGCGCCGTTTCACCACTTTGACCAGCTCACGGCGGCGTTCTTCCGTCAGGCGGGGGATGGGGATGCGGATGACGCGCCCATCGTTGCTGGGGTTCAGGCCCAGGTCCGCCTGCAAAATGCCCTTCTCGATAGCCGCGATAGACCCGGCGTCGTAGGGGCGGATGAGGAGCAATTGTGGCTCTGGCGCAGAGATGACGGCCAGTTGGTTGAGGGGAGTGGGGATGCCGTAGTATTCCACCATCACCCGTTCCACCAAAGCCGGCGACGCGCGCCCGGTGCGGATGCTCTTGAAGTCTTCTTCTAACGCTTCCACGGTCTTGTCCATACGGACTTCGGTTTCGCTCAGCAGTTCTTTGATCATACTATCTCCTTACGTCTTGGGCAATCCGTTGGTGGGGTTCAGTCCCCGATATATGTCCCGCCGGACTCACCACGCATCACCCGTTCCAGACTTCCTGGTTTCCAGAGATTGAGCACGATGATGGGAAGCTGGTTCTCCATACAGAGTGTGATGGCGGTTGAATCCATCACATGGGATTGCAGGTTCAGGGCTTCCAGATAGGTCAGCCGCTCGAATCGACGTGCTTCAGGATTTTTGATCGGGTCATCGCTGTAGACCCCGTCCACTTTGGTGGCTTTGATGAGCAGATCGGCGCCCGTCTCAGCAGCGCGCAAGGCTGCGGCAGTGTCCGTGGTGAAGTACGGGTTGCCGGTGCCCGCGCCGAAGATGACGACACGCCCCTTTTCGAGGTGTCGCATAGCGCGCAGGCGAATGTACGGTTCGGCGATCGCCCGCATTTCGATGGCCGTTTGCACGCGTGTGACGACGCCTTCGCGTTCCAGCGCGTCCGCCAGGGCCAACGAATTCATCACCGTGGCGAGCATCCCGATCTGATCCGCGCGCGCCCGGTCCATTCCATGGGCCAGGCCGTCGATACCGCGCCAGAGATTGCCGGCGCCGATGACAATGCCGATCTCGATCTCCTGGGCATGGATCGCCGCAATGCGCCGGGCGACTTCCTCGGCGCGCTGGGGATCGATGCCAATGCCTCCTGGATTGGAGAGCGACTCTCCGCCGATCTTAATGATGACTCGTTTGTATATAGAATCGGTCATGCTGCGCCTCCGCTCGACAAAAAGCTGGGGCGATTGCCCCAGCTATGGCCCCGGCGACTACCCCAGGCTTTCCCCCAACTCAAAGCGCGCAAAACGGCGCACCACCATGTTCTCCCCGGTCTTCGTGATTTGCTCCTTGACCAGCTCATCGATCGTGCGAGGGCGTTCTTTCCCGTCGTCACGAATGAATTGCTGCTCCAACAGGCAGACGTCCTTGTAGAATTTATCCATTCGCCCTTCGACGATGCGATCCACGACGGCTTCAGGCTTGCCTTCTTCCAACGCCTGGGCGCGATAGAGCTGCTTCTCGTGCTCGATCACGGACGCGGGGATATCTTCCCGCTTGACGTATTGCGGGGACATTGCCGCAATTTGCAGCGCAATATCGTTGACCATCCCCTTGAACTCATCGGTGCGCGCGACGAAGTCGGTCTCACAGTTCACCTCCAGCAGCACACCGATGCGCCCGCCGCCATGGATGTAAGAAACGACCAGTCCATCTTTCGCCTCACGATCGACACGCTTGGCAGCTTTTGCCAGGCCCTTCTCCCGCAGATAGTCCACCGCCTTATCGAAATCGCCGCCAGAAGCCTCCAGAGCCTTGCGGCAGTCCAGAATCCCGGCCGCGGTCGCCTGCCGCAGCTCTTTGACCATTTCAGTTGTGATTTCCATTTTACGCTAACTCCTCGTCGTCGAAATCTTCGTAGAGATCGTCCTCGTCTGCGAGGCCCTCGCCTGCGAGGTCCTCGTCTGCTTCAAATTCATCCTCAAGTTCTTCGTCGTCAAATTGAATCTGCCGCAGGCGGGCCAACGTCTCGGCGCTCAGGTATTTCTCGTCCTCGGCGTAGATCTCTTCTTCCGGGGCGCGTTCTTTGCGCAGGGCCAGCCCTTCGAGCGCGGCGTCGGCGATTTTGGACGTCATCAGCCGGATGGCACGAATGGCATCATCGTTGGCCGGGATCACACAATCGATCTTCTCGGGATTGCAATTGGTGTCGACCACGGCGACGATGGGAATACCCATACGGTCGGCTTCTTTGATCGCCGTCTCTTCACTTTTGACATCGATGATGAACACCACAGCGGGGAGCTGTTCCATACCCCGCAATCCGCCCAGCCGCGCGTTGAGCTTTTCGATTTCCCGGTTGAGCATCAACGCCTCTTTCTTGGTCAGCAGGTCGAATTCGCCGGCATCGCGCCGGGCTTCCAACGTGCGCAAGTGTTCGATGCGCTGGCGGATGGTACGCCAGTTGGTCAGCGTGCCGCCGAGCCAACGATGGTTAACGTAGGGCATGTTACAGCGGGTCGCTTCCTGCTGGATGCTTTCTTGCGCCTGGCGCTTGGTGCCGACGAAGAGCACTTGCCGTCCTTCGGCGACGGCATCGCGCACCATTGCGTAAGCCCGCTCCAACCCTTTGACCGTCTGTTGCAGGTCGATGATATGCACGCCATTGCGCTCGGTGTAGATGTAGCGTGCCATCTTGGGGTCCCAGCGCCGCGTGCGGTGCCCGAAGTGAACCCCTGTCTCCAATAACTGCTTCATTGTAACGACTGCCATTGTTGTAAAGAAACCTCCTATGATTTTTGTTATGGGCCTCCGCGCCTTCATCCCCGGCGAGGACCGGAGTTTTTTTCCGGCACACCCCCGTCAAGTCCGGTCGCGTGTGTTTTCTAGGCATAGCCCAGGTGGTCATTCTACCATAAAACCATGATCCGGCAACCTCGAAAATTTCACCACCACGGGCTTTATCATGCTTGTCACAGTTCCTGTATTTCGCCAGCTTAAAACGGGGAACTGGCGTTCCCCGTGGAGCAAGAATGATAAGGGTGTGTTTCAAATGAGTTGAAGGGCTGGCACGGTCAGAGACCGGCCAGAGCACGCTGGGGCCGGTCTCCGACCGCGCCCCCCAACGAAATGAAATACACCCGAATGATAAGACCTCGCTTCATCATCCAGTTGGCAGATTTTAGAGACTCTGGTAAGATAAGCACGATGCAATTTTGCTGTTCAATCCTGTTTCGGGAGTCGCCGGATGCCATTTGATGGAGTGCCACAACCCTGGCTGTGGGGATACTTTCTTCCCGTTGGCTTGTTATTGCTGACGTGGGGGGGATTGCCTCCCCACAAAGCGCGCCGTGTGACGCCGCTGGCGGCGTTGGCATTGGCGCTGGCGGTGCTGGGCTATTGGGCTGTCGGCTTTGCGTTCCACCTCGGCGGTGCGCAAGCCGTGCGGCCTGATGATCCTGCCCTTTCCGGATTGCGGGTGCTGTTCCCATTGATTCCCAGAGACGTGGGCTGGGGCTTTGTGGGACTGTCTGGCTTTTTCCTTTCCGGCCCGGAGATCACGCCCGCGGTGCTCGGCCTGTTCCTGGCTTACCTTCCTCTGCTGGCCGCGGCGGTGCTACTGGTGACGTTGGCGCTGGCCGATTGCCGTGGCTGGGTGATGGTGAGCGCGGGGATGCTCGCCGGCGCGCTTGTTTTTCCGGTGGCAGCGTGCTGGATGTGGGGGGGCGGCTGGCTGGCGCACCTCGGCGACACGCTGGCGCTGGGGCACGGTTTCGTGGACTTCGGCGGCAGCGCCTTGGTGTTGTGGCTGCCCGGCGCCTTGGCGTTGGGCGTTTTGTTGTTCCAACCGCGGCCGGCGTCGGAAGCGCAGCCCGCCCCGCCGCCGGCTTATTTCCCCCTGCTGGCTAATCTGGGCGTGCTGTTGATGGGCATCGGCTGGATCGGCTGGACGCTTTCTGCCCCTTTTCACACCGGCGGTGCGACGTGGGATTGGAATCGCGCGGCGCTCTCTGCGTTGCTGGGCATGGCCGGCGCGACGTTGACCTCCCAACTGTATGCCTGGCTGGTCACCGGCGAGTTGGAGTCGCTGTTGGCGGCCCGCGGGTTGGCGGCGGGATGGGGCGCGGCGCTGGCGTCGGCGCCTTTTGTGCCGCCCTGGGCTGCGCTGGTGATCGGGCTGACAGGCGGGTTATTGTTCTCTTTTATCCTGTATTTGACGAACGTTGTCATGCGCTTGCGAGATGCAGCGGCGACTGTTGCATTGGGCCTGGTGGGCGGACTATGGGGCTTGCTCGGCGTGGCTCTCTTCGCCGATGGGCGCGCCGGTCAGGGCTGGAACGGCGTGACGACCGCTTCTGGCAACGGCGGGGTCATTGGCGTCTTCTTTGGCGGCGGCGCCGGACAGTTGACGGCGCAACTTGCCGGCATTGTGGCAGTCGGCGTCTGGGGGCTGCTGTGGGGTGGAGCGTTGGGCTTGATCGCCAACCCGCACCTGTTCCGGCGTAAGCATGCGCCGGTCACCGAGCCGGTGACATCGGCTGAGGCAGTCCTGCCGCCCGCCGGCATGTTGCCGCCCACCGACATCCTGGCGGCGGAAGCCGGCGAACCGGCGTTGGCGGAACCGGTCGTCGAGGAAACGTCACATCTTGTCTCTCTTCCAGAGGACGATGGCTTCGCCACACCGCCTCAGGAACCGGAACTCACTTGATTTCCCAATTTGCAGGAATGGGTGTAGATTGTGACTGATGCTTCAGGGGCCTGCTCATGCGTGTGATTGCCGGAAAGGCGAAAGGGCGTAAACTTCAGGCGGTACCCGGGCCGGGGACGCGCCCAATGACCGACCGGGCGAAATCCGCCTTGTTTAGCATCCTGGGCGATGATGTGTTGGATGCGAACTTTCTCGATCTCTTCGCCGGAACCGGACAGGTGGGCATCGAAGCACTCAGCCGGGGGGCCAGGCGTGCCGTCTTCGTCGAATTGCAGCACGCAGCTCTCCGCGTCATCCACAGTAACCTGGCATTGACCAATCTGGCGGGGCAGGCGGAGGTCGTGCGTGACGACGTGTTTCACTATCTTGCCGCTCCCCCGCGCGCTTTTGACTACATTTACGTTGCACCGCCGCAATATCGCGGCTTGTGGATTCAAACATTACAAATGCTGGATGCCTTACCGGGTTGGTTGACGGAAGATGGGTGGGCCATTGCCCAGATCAACCCGGTGGAGTACGAGCCGGTTGCGTTGCACAATTTGAGCCTTTTCGATCAACGCAAATACGGCAGTGTCCTCTTGTGCTTTTATACATTGCGTGCCGAATAGCGTTTCATCTGTCAGTTTATTCACGGCTCACATCAACCGGGCGGGGTGTTGAGTGAAACGGTATACCATTTTGTTTTTGACGCGCTATCGCTCGCTAGAACCGCAATTGTTATCGGGGCTGAGCGCACACTACACGGTGAGTGTGGCGCAGACGCGCCGTGAAGCCATCGCTGCGTTGAGCGCGCAACCGATCGATTTAGTGCTGGCCGATGTCCCGACCCTCCGTTTCGACCTGGGCCGCTTCTGGGACGATGCGCGCTCCAGAAACGCCGATATGCGTTTTTTCCTCTTGCTCGAAAAAGGCACCCGACTTGACCAGGTTCCGCGCTCGCATGGTTATCTCCGCTATACCTTCTCGCTTTCCCAACTGTTGCGCCGTCTGGCGCGGGTGTTACCTACCCATCAAGGCGAAGTGGTTGCCTGGCGCGGGTTAAGCCTGGACATTCAAGGGCATTTCTTGAAGTGGGACGTCCGGCAAGTTGCCCTGACGCCCAAACAAGTGGCGTTGGTGCAGGCTTTCTTGCGCGCTCCGGTGACGCTGCTCTCGCGCGCTCAACTGATGCAAGATGTCTGGGGCACCGATTTTATGGGGGATACCCGCACGCTGGATGTCCATATCCACGGGATGCGCAAACTGCTCAAGCGCCTCCAGGCTCCCTTTGAGCTGGAAACTGAGCGCGGCAAGGGCTATCGGTTGATTTGCTGCTTGCCTGAATTGTCAGATACTCCGTCGCCGAAGACATAGCACTTCATTACCGGCCTTGTCGTCGCAGTTATTAGGACTAATGTACTACCTTATTCCCTCTCAGAGATGCTTGTGTTTCCCGAATGAGGGTATATAATTAATCCGTATTGTTGCTTCAGGACTTGGGTTGTCTTCTGTTGGGTTGAACTTCTATTGTTGCTGAGCTTATAGACATACAATTTTGCTCTGCCTGGTAGCCAGGGATGAGGGGTATCTTTGCGTTTGGTTTGTTCCTACCATTGCGGGGTGTTTTGAAGAGATGCCAGGTGCTGAGGCATTTTATGCAAGCAGGCAAGTAGCGGGTTGCATTGTCGCTCCGGTTATTAGATTGACGGCCAGGGAACTGTTTTCGTACCCTCTATAAGGATCCCGCACCAACAAGCGGTAAGAGTCCATCAACAGTTGACTCTACTGCAAAAAGGGAAATTCACCACAGAGGCACGGAGAACACAGAGGAATCTTTATTTTTATCTTGAATGAAATTGATTTTCCGGTTAGCAATATCAATTTTATCAAAATACAGTTAAATAGAACTCCGTGACCTCTGTGTCTCCGTGGTGAAAATCTTGGTTTTTTCAGTAGACTCACAGTTGAAAGGCTATTTTTCGTAATCCGTTTCATCCGTTGACATTCTCAAGGGACTTCTCAGACGAAAACCTTGTATCACGGAGACACGGAGAGTACAGAGGTTCTTTCGAATTCTCTCTGTGTTCTCTGTGTCTCTGTGGTTAATTTTTTAAGGAGGTGATGCCTATACAGATAACATAAACACCGAAAAGGCTGGGGTAAAAGATATGCCACGTTTTTTGCTCCGTAACGATAATTCACTGTTTTGAATGTGAGGAGGGATTTCTTTCATGCATACGAGATGGTTTAACTTTCTGGTGTTGTTGTCCTTGGTTTTCGGACTCTTGCCGGTGACGGCGGCGCAGGCGGCGTCCGAGACGTCGCCGTTGGCGCAACCCGCAGCGCAAGCAGGCGCGGATATCGAAGTGGAACCCGCCCTGCGTCTTCAACTTGCAGCAGACGAGACCACGGGCTATCTGATCTATTTCAAGGAAAAACCGGATCTTTCTCCGGCTTACAAAATGGATTGGATTGCCCGTGGTCGTTTTGTGGCCAACGCCTTGAATCAAACAGCATTGCGCTCACAGGCGCGAGTGCGCGCCTACCTGGATGCTCAGGGGGCGAAATATAAGGCGTTCTGGATTGAAAACGTGATTTCGGTCGAATCCTCGAATCGCGCCACGTTTAACGGTCTGCTGAATTTTGCCGAAATTTCGGCCATTCGTCAGCACCGTCAACTTGGGCTGATCGAGCCAACTCAGGTGCAGGCCCCGTCTGCGCCGCAGGCGGTTGAACCCAACATCGCCCATGTTGGCGCGGACCAGGTGTGGGCGCAGGGGTACACCGGCGAGGGCATGGTGGTGGCCAACATTGATACCGGTGTGCGCTATACGCATCAGGCGTTGGTCAATCACTATCGCGGTAACCTCGGGGGTACATTCGACCACAACTACAACTGGTGGGACCCTTACGGCGACCATCCCACGTCACCGGCCGATGACAACGGTCATGGCTCCCACACAATGGGCACGATGGTGGGCGATGATGGCGGCGCTAACCAAATCGGCATGGCGCCGGGCGCGCAGTGGATTGCCTGCCGCGGTTGTAATACCAGCAGTTGTGCAGATACAGCTTTGCTGGAATGTGCGCAGTTTATCGCTGCGCCGTGGGATTTGAACGAGGCGAATGCCAATCCCGATAAGCGCCCTAATGCGGTGAACAACTCTTGGGGTGACTGTAGCCAATCTTACGACCCCTGGTATCAGGATGTGGTGAACGCCTGGCACGCCGCCGGGATTTACCCGGTTTTCTCCAACGGCAATGCCAGCAATTGCGGTTATCCGGAACCTCCGGGACTGAATACCGTGGGTAACCCGGCGCGATACGGCAACGTCACCGGCGTCGGCTCCACCGGGCGCGACAACGGGCAGTACGCGTCGCACTCCAACTGGGGGCCAACGGACAACCCCGATACAGTGAACCCGCATCCGGGTTGGGAAGACCTGAAACCGCAAGTGTTGGCGCCGGGCGTCAACATTCGCTCTTCGGTCAACACCGGCGACACGGCCTATCAAGGCGGATGGAGCGGTACCTCGATGTCTGCGCCGCACGTCACCGGCCTGATTGCCTTGATGTGGCAGGCCGCGCCGTGTCTGGTGGGTGATTATGCGACGACCGAAAACATCATCGAGAACACCGCGACTCCCATCCCCTATGATGACGGCACCGGCGGCGGCGCGCACGTGCCGAACTATGCGACCGGCTGGGGCGAGATCAATGCCCTGGCGGCGGTGCTGGCTGCGGCGGATGAGTGTGGCGACAGCGCCATCACCGGCCGGGTCACCGATGCATCCACAAGCGCGGCGGTAGGCGGGGCCAAGATCATCGCGAGCAACGCGACCGTGCAACGCAAGGCCACCTCGGATGCGGCCGGCTTCTACGCGATGACCGTCTTTTCGGGCACCTACACCCTGAGCGCTTCGCGCTACGGCTATCAGACGACGGTGGTTCCCAACGTGGCGGCGACGACCGGCCAGACGACAACGCAGAACATCGCCTTGACCCCGGCAGCGTTCTACGAAGTTTCTGGGAAGGTGACGGACGCAACGACCGGCTGGCCGCTCTACGCGCACATCACCATCAGCGGTGATCCGGTAGATCCGATTGCGCCGGATAACGCGGTGTGGACCGATCCCGCGACCGGCGAATACAGCGTGATGCTGGCCGAGGGCGTCACCTACACGTTCAAAGTTGAAGCCTGGGTCGCCGGTTACGATGCAGCGACCGGGGCGGTTGGCCCGTTGACGCAAGATGCTACGGCGGACTTTGCTTTGCAAGCCAATATGTCAACGTGTACAGCGCCTGGTTACTACTTTAGCGGCGGTCTGATGGCGAATTTTGAGGATAAAACCTTCCCACCGGCCGGTTGGACCGTGGTCAACAATGGCGGCTCTTGCACGTGGCAGAGCGGCGCTATCGCCGACTACGGCAACTATACCGGCGGCGACGGCAACTACGCCGATGCCAATAGCGATGCCTGCGGCCCTGGCACCACGATGAACACCGACCTGATCTCCCCGCCGTTCGACGCCTCTGGTCTGACGCAGGTGAACCTCGCATTTGCCTACGATTACAACAACTACACGAGCGGCGAAGTGGCGGCGGTGGATGTCAGCCCCGATAATGGCGCTACCTGGGTAAATATCGTCACCTGGGGAACCGATCAGCGCGGCCCGGCGACGTTCACACAGGATGTCACCGCGATTCTGGGTGGCTCTACGCAGGCGCGTGTCCGTTTCCACTACTATGCCCCCAGTTGGGATTGGTGGTGGCAGGTGGACAATGTCGTGTTAGGCAATCCGGTGTGCAATGCCCCTGCCAGCGGCGGTCTGGTCGTCGGTAACGTCTATGACGAGAACTACCCGACCGTAGCGTTGAACGGCGCGACCGTGGCCAATGCCGGCGGCGAAACGACGGCTGTGGCAACTCCCGGCGATCCTGCTGTGGACGATGCTTTCTACACCTTCTTCGCGCCTTCTGGCCCGCAGACCTTCACCGCCACGATGAAGGGCGGCTACGGCCCGGACGTGGCGACGGTGACGGTGGTGGATGGCGACACGGTAGAACACGACTTCTTCCTGCCGGCCGGTCTGTTGAGCGCGACGCCGACGGGCCTGAACGTGACCGTTGAGCTAGGCTACACGGCGGCGCGGACGTTGACCCTGGCGAACGCCGGCGGCGTAGGCGCGGCCTTTGAGTTGAAAGAGCGTAAGGGGAATGTTGTCCCCATTCACATCGCGGCTTATACCGGTGCTTTGCCGCCGTCGGATGTGCCGGTTTCTACCGGCAAGGCCCCGCAAGGGAAAGCATCCACGGATGAGTCAGAAGCGCTGGTCGCTGCTCCGTTGGCAGATGCCGTCCCGGCCTACGCGATTGACCTCTTCACCGGCAACCTGGTCGCCTTCATGAGCGATACGCCGGGTACCTGGACGGTCATCGGCAATACGGGGATCGGCGGACCGTTCGCCGGCGACTTCTTGAACGGCGATTTCAGCCAGATGTATGTCCTCGATTACGATACGAACGGCTTCTACGTCGTCGACACTGCCACCGCCGCTGCCACCCTGGTGGGGACCAGCGCGCCGCTGTCGGGGCATGTCTGGACCGGCATGAGTGGCTCTGTGGACGGCACGCTGTATGCCGCTTCGACGAACGGCAGCCAATCGTATCTCTACACGATTGACCCGGCTACCGGCGTGGCTACCGTGATCGGTGAAATCACCAATGCCCCGGTGATCATTGACATTGCCATCAGCGCCGACGGCAATATGTACGGTGTGGAGATCATGAACGATGTGTTGGTCTCCATTGACCCGGCAACCGGCGCCGGCACGGTGATCGGTTCTTTGGGCTTCAACGCCAGCTACGCGCAGGGCATGGATTTTGAAGAAGAATCCGGCGTGCTTTACCTGGCGGCCTTCAACGTAGGCACCTTCCAGGGCGAATTCCGCATTGCCGATACCGCCACGGGGAATACCGTTCTGGTGGGTGGCTTCCCCGGCGGCGCGGAAGTGGACTGCCTGGCCTTTGCGACGGGCGGCTCTGCGGATGTGCCGTGGTTGGCGGAAGTACCTACAGCCGGCAGCGTGCCCGCGGGTGGCAACACCGCTATCAACGTGGACTTCGATGCGGCTTATGTGGATCAGCCCGGCGAGTATCACGCCGATCTGATCGTCAAGAACGACACGCCCTACGGCAAGTTCAGCGTCCCGGTTACGATGACAGTTACTGCGCCTAAATCCTGGGGCAAGCTCACGGGAACTGTCACCGGCCTGGGCATCTGTGACAACCATCCGGCCCTGCTGGAAGAGGCCGAGGTGCGCGTGGAAAGCGCGACCACCGGCCAGACCTGGCTGGTCGAGACCGGCGCGGATGGCAAGTATCACCTGTGGCTCGACCAGGCGCACAGCCCGGTCACCATTACCGTCACCGCGCCTGATTACTTCGGCGTGACCGGCGGTGTGGTCGTGCGGCAAGATCAAGTCACGGTGGTGGATTTTGATCTGCGGCTGCTCAAGCCTTGCCTCAGCTACAACCCCGCTGACTTCGAGGTGACGCTGCCGATGGGTGAAAATACCGACCAACAGCTCACCCTGAACAACACCGGCGCAGGGACGGCGGAGTACGAGTTGTTGGAGATCGTCGGCGGCTTTGTCCCGATGCGCACGACGAACGCCGTTGTCAAGTATCTGTCTATGCCGGCTGCGACGAACGGCCCTGTCAATGCGATTCACAACGGAACGCTCTCCAACGCCGAATCTCGCGCTCCCTACATCTACTACAGTGGCGCGCCGCAGGCCGTCAGCATTATCGCCTACGCGGACGACGACCAGCATAACCCGACGGCGGTGGAAGCGGCCTTGCAAGCATTAGGGCTGTCTTACACCTTCTATGGTTACGATACTACGGGGAACAACCTGTCCGCCTTTGTTGCTGCTGTACAGGCGGGAGGATGGGACCTGGTCATCTACGCCGCCGATAGCTGGGCCTTGATTGACGCCAGCGACTATCAGGCGGTGGCGGATCATATCAACGGCGGCGGGATGGCGATCGCGCAATCCTGGGCCATCGGCTACGACGCCGCACATCAGAACCACGTGTTGTGGTCGCTCTTGGGCGGCTCTTACGCCGGTTGGCTCACTTCGCCGGCCAGCCTCTACTGGTGGAACCCCGCGCATCCCATCTTCTCCGGCGTTCCCGAATTCACCAACCTGGACAATCTTGGCTACTCGGCCTATGGCGCGCGGATGAACCTGGTCGGCGATCCCGATACCGGTCTGGGCGGCTTCACGACTGCGCCGGCCGATGGTCAGGCGGGCGTCATTTTGAGCAATGCCAACCGCACCATCTACAAAGGCTTGACCGACAACCTCAATAGCGCCGATGTGGACAGCGACGGCGCGTGGGACGTTACCGAGTGGTGGACGAACGCCGTCAACTACATCCTCAACCCCGGCATGTTCGGCGGCGGCATCCCCTGGCTGACCGAAACCCCGGTCACCGGTACGGTAGCGGCCGACGCGAACGCCGTGGTGGACCTCACCTTCGACGCCGGCGTGCCCGAAACGATGCAGCCCGGCACGTACTACGGGCAGTTGAAGGTCAGCAGCAACGCGGCGAACGAAGTCGCCAATGTCCCGGTGACATTGACTGTCACGCCTCCTGCTACCTGGGGCAAGATCGCCGGTACCGTCACGGGCCTGGGCTATTGCGATTCCGCCACGCCTGTCCCGCTGGAAGGCGCGCTGGTCTACATCGAGACGGCGACCGGCTTGCTGTGGGAACTGACGACCGACGCCAACGGCGCGTATGTGTTCTGGCTGGATGCCGCGCATGGTCCGGTCACCATCACCGTGCAGGCCGACGGCCATATCACACAAGTCTTCAATAACGTCCCTGTGACGGCCGGTCAGACCACGACGCGCGATGCCGCGCTGCGCTGGAATCAGCCGTGCCTCTCGGTGGATCCTGCTTTGTTCGACGTCACGGTGACGCTCGGCATGAGCACGACGCTGCCGCTTTCCCTCATCAACCAGGGAGCAGGCGCGGCGACTTTTGACATGGTTGAGGTGAATGGCGGGATGATGCCGTTCCGGTTGAACACCACACGTCATCGCCTGGCGAGCAGCGTTTCCCAGGTGACGCCAGATGAAGGCGCGCCTCAGTCGTGGGCGGCGTATGTCGCCTCTGGCTTGCTCGCCCCCGCAGCCCAACCTGTGGCGCCGGTTGTGCCGGCCGGGGCAATCCAGGGTGTGGACTTCTACTACGACCGCGGCGCGTTCAATGCGGATTATCCCGGCTTGCCGGTTGAGGGATACGAGAACGGCACAATGGCTGCCGGAACCCTGGATGCCATTCCTCACCCGCTGGACGAGTTCAGCGACAACGCCTACTTTGACCCCGGCGATATCCTGCCTGGGATTCAGTTCTGGGCGACGAACGATCACTCTGGCGACGAACTTGTCGTGCTTGGTGCGAACTTCATGGGCAACCCGAGCAAGACGGCGGCAGCAAACTACTTTGCCGATAGCTTCCACATCGTGTTTAACCCGCCGGTACTGGCTGCCGGTATGGACTTGCAAGAATTCATGGGCGGCTACTCGTGTCAGGTGGATGTCTTTGATGCCGATGGCGTGTTGCTCGGATCGGATGTGGCCACCTGTGACGAAGCGGGTGTCTTCTGGGGGGTGGCCTCGGATACCAATCTCATCGGCGAGATCGTGATCACCTCACTGGCCGGCGGCGCTCAGGGCGCCGATAACATCGCCTTCGGTGGCACGTTGCCGGAAATCCCCTGGCTCTCCGAGAACCCGGAATCCGGTACCGTAGACCCCGACAGCATATCGGATGTAGACCTGACCTTCGACGCCGGTGTGCCCGAAGTGCCGCAGCCCGGCACCTACTTCGGCACCCTCGCCGTCAACAGCGACGATCCGGTCAACAATAAGATCGTCGTCCCGGTCACGATGACCGTCGTTCCGCCCGCAACGTGGGGCAAGCTGATGGGCACCGTCACCGGCCTGGGCTACTGTGATGCCGATCCGCATCCGTTGGCCGGCGCGGAGGTGCTCGTCGAGAGCTGGATGACCGAGACGGTCATGCTCACGACCACCACCACGCTGCTGAATGAAGGTTTCGAGGGCACGTTCCCGCCCGCGGGGTGGACGTTGTTTGAGAGCCAGGCCGACGATCCGGGCTGGCTGCAAAGCGCGACGGCGCACTCTGGCAGTGGCTCGGCCTGGCACAATGATGACAATCTTGCCGCGTCTTCTGATGCCTGGTTGATCTCACCGCAGGTGAGTGTGCCCGCAAGTGGGGCGATGCTTAGCTTCTGGGAGCGCGATTTCTACAGCCTTGGCAGTTACTACGTATACCACGGTGTGCTGGTGACCACGGATGCCAACCCTGATCCGGGTACAGCAACGTACACTGAGTTGTACAGTGGCGATGTAGGAACGACCTGGGCGGAGAACACGCTGGATCTCAGTGCTTACGCCGGTCAAAACATCTACATTGCTTTCCGTTACTCGGGGGACTATGCTGATGAATGGTACGTGGATGACGTGCTCGTCACAGGAGAATCCGCCAGTCTGACGGTGGTTCCTGTCAGTTGGGCACTTACCACCGACATCAGCGGCACGTACCAGGTGTGGGTGGACGAGATGTACAGCCCGGTCACCATCACCGTCGCCTACCCCGATTACCAGAAGGGTGAGGCTATCGCGGTGATTACGGGCGGCAACACCACCACGTGGGACTTCGATCTGCGGATGTTGGCCCCGTGCGTTCAGGTGAACCCATCGGCGCTGCACGCCGAACTGGAGCTCGGCGCGACCGCGTCTACGGTGATGACCCTCACCAACACCGGCGTGGTAGATACCGACTGGACGCTCTTGGAAGAGAACCTCGGCGCGCCGACCGTTACGCCGCCGGGCGTGGTAGCGTTGTTTGCCGAAGACTTCGAGGGAGCGTTCCCGCCGGCTGGATGGACGCGCGTGGAGAACATCGGTTCCTGCGATTGGGAAAGCTCCGCCACAACCGGTTACGCGAATCAGACGGGCGGTTCCGGTCTATTTGCCGATGCGAACTCGGACTGGTGCGGCACCGGGATGGATGTCGAGTTATGGACGCCGGCCATTGATCTCTCCGCGGCTGCCGCTCCTGTTCTGAGCTTCCAGAGCGATTTCAACGACTACGGCGGCTCGGACGATGGTTACGTAGATATCAGCACAGATGGCGGCGCTACCTGGACCAACCTGCTGCACTACGATGGCGTGGATGTACGCGGTCCATATCTGGAGCAGGTTGATCTCTCCGCGTATGCCGGACAGCCCGGCGTCATCATCCGCTTCCATTACGTGGCCCCAGATTGGGACTGGTACTGGCAGGTGGATGATGTGCAGATCGCGGATGTTGATCCTGTTGTTTGGCTGGCCGAGAATCCCACCTCCGGCAACCTCGCCGCCGATACCGGCGTGCAGGTGGTGGACGTGGACTTCGACGCCGCTGCGGTCGCGCAGCCCGGCGATTACGTCGCCAACCTGCGGGTGAACAGCGCCGATCCCTTCGCCCCGACCATCGTGCCGGTGACGATGACCGTCACCCCGCCCGCTGACTGGGGGCAGGTCAACGGCGTGGTCTACAGCCTGGGCCGTTGCGACGCGGAAATGAAGCCGCTGGCAGGCGCGGAAGTCGTCATCTGGGATGATGGCGGCAGCGCCATCGCCACCGTGACCACCGACGCGGCCGGCGCCTATCACTACTGGCTGCCCACCGGCGACTACACCCTCACCGTCACCGCAGCGGATCACGTTCCCGCTGCGCCGGCGCCGGTCAATGTATCGGCTGCCGGTGTGGTCACTCAGGACTTCAGCCTGTTCTGGATTGGGCCGTGCGTCAGCGCGGAAACGGTGGAATACCACCTGACCCTGGCGATGGGGATGAGCGGCACGCTGCCGATGACGCTGACCAACACTGGCCTGGGCAATGCCAACTTTGCCCTTTCCGATGTTCATGTCGGTTTCGTCCCCTCCGGCTTGCTCATGACCACCCGCCCGGCCCCGGCCTATCCGCCGGTCAGTGGCGGCGAAGTCGCAGAGCTGGTAGGGACCGAAGCGCCCAAAGTCACAACGCCTGTGCCTTCGGCGATTGGGCAGACCTCTGTACCTTACGCTCCTGTGGCGGCGCTCTATGACAACGGTCCGCTGGTGAACAGCCCAGGGACCGGCGCGGGCGGTGCGGACGAGAGCATGTTGCAAACTGTCAGCCTGGGTATGGGGACGTACGGCTTCGGACATCAGGCAGCCTATGGCTACCGCGTCGCCGATGACTTCACTGTGACCGGCGGCGGCTGGTTCGTGGATACCATCACCTTCTACGCCTACCAGACCGGTTCCGGGCTGGTTTCGACCATCTCGGCGGTCAACCTGCAAATCTGGAATGGCGTCCCTGACGCGCCGGGCAGCTCTGTTGTCTTCGGTGACCCGACGACTAACCGTCTGGTGAATACCACCTGGTCGGGCATCTACCGGGTGAGTGAGACCAGCTCTGGCGATACGACGCGCCCGATCATGGCGAACACCGTCAAGGTCGGCGTGATGTTGCCGCCGGGCACGTACTGGCTGGATTGGCAAGCCGACGGGACGCTTAGTTCCGGCCCGTGGGCGCCGCCTGTGACCATCAACGGCCAGGCCACCACCGGCAACGCGCTGCAATATCTGGGCGCGTGGGGCGCGGCGTTGGATACCGGCACCGGGACACAACAGGACTTCCCCTTCGTCATTGAAGGCGCGGATGCCCCCTGGCTCTTCGAGATTCCGGCGACCGGCATCGTACCGGCCGGCGACCACACCGTCGTGGATATCCTGATGGATGCCGACTTTGTCTCGCAACCGGGCGAGTACTACGCGCAGATCCTGCTGGCGACGAGCGACCCCGGTATGATGGCAACTTATCCGGCAACGCTGACCGTCACCGTGCCCGACACCTACGGCCAGATCACCGGCACCGTCATGGGCCTCGGCCCGTGCGACAACCCGGCGACCGCCGTGGCGTTGGAAGGCGCGGAAGTCATCGTCGAGAGCGCGACGCGCACCTGGACGCTGTTCACCAATAAGTCCGGCGGCTATAGCCTCTGGCTCGATGCGGCGCACAGCCCCGTCACCATCACCGTGAACGCAGCTGGCTACCTGGCGGAAAGCGTCGCCGGCGTTCCGGTTGCCGCCGAGCAAACGACGACCCAGAACTTCGGCCTGAGTCCTGAAGCACCGTGCCTGAGCGTTGCGCCGACCAGCATCCACGAGACCGTCACGTTGGGCGACAGCGCGCAGGTGCCGATGACCATCGGCAACACGGGCACGGCTGATCTGAACTGGGCGATCTCCGAGACGGGTGGCGGTTACACGGCATTGCGCCCTGCGCCGGCTGGCTTCGCGCAGGCAGGCCTGGCGCCGGCTCTGGCAGCGACTACGGTATCGCCCGCAAGCACCGTCGTTGTGGCTCCGCAACCGGCAGCCGTCAACGCTTCTGTGTTGTGGGATCAACCGGTAAGCGCCAGCAACACCAACGCTTACGCCAACCAGGACTTCGAGACTGTCAACGACGCTTACGATATCTTCATCGCCGACGATTTTGTCAATGGCGAGGCGTGGAACATCAGCACGATCTTCGTTCCGGGCGGTTTGTGGAACGGGGGCACCTCGTTGATGAACGCCACGACGCTCAATTGGCAAATCTACGCGGATGATGGCGGCAAGCCGGCCGGCGACCCGTGGGGCAATGGCGCAGCGCCCGTATGGGCAGTATCGCTGGCGCCGACCGATCCGCAGGTCGTCATCAGCATGGGGACGGATGGGTTGATGGGTAATACCACCGTCAATCTGAATGTTCCGGCGCTGATCCCGGCGGGTCACTGGTGGCTGGTCTTCTACCCGAGCATGGCGTTCAGTACTGGCGGGCAATTCGGCCGGCAGTGGTCGGATACCACCAACGGCGCTGTGGCTCAAGTCGTCAACCCGGGCGGCGGGTTTGGCATCCCGACCACCTGGAGTTCGGCGCAGGCAGCCTGGGGAGTGTCGCAGCAAGATTTCGCTTTCCGCCTGGAAGGTGAGATCGCGGATGTCCCCTGGCTCTTCGAGGATCCTCAGTCGGGTATGACTCCGGCCGGCGATACCTCTACGGTCACGATCACCCTGGATGCCGGCGTGCCGGAAGTCACCCAACCGGGCGACTACTTCGCTGCGCTCAACGTCAAGGGCGACAACGCGACCGTCGCCGTGCCCGTCACCATGACCGTCGCGCCGCCCGCGACATGGGGCAAGCTCACCGGCCTGGTGCAGGGCCTCGGCTACTGTGACGTGATGACGACGCCGCTGGAAGGCGCAGTCGTGTTCGTCGAGAGCGCGATGACGGAGTGGGTCACCTACACGGTGGACTCGGTCGTGTACGAGCAGGACTTCGAGAGCAGCGGCGGTGGATATACGCACTCCGGCGTTCAGGATGAATGGCAATGGGGTACGCCCACGGCCTGGCCTGGGAGTTGCGCTTCGGGTGCGTACTGCTGGGGCACCGATCTGGCCGATACCTACAATGCTAACGCGGACCAGACGTTGCTCTCGCCGGTGATTGACCTGAGCGGTGTGACTGCCGGGGCGTCGTTGACGGCGAGCTGGCAGCAAGCCTGGTACATCGAATCGGCGACCTGGGACCACGCCTATGCGGAAGTCAGTATCAACGGTGGGCCGTGGGTGCAGATGTGGGCGCACACCGGCAGCACGGTCCAGACATCCTGGACGGGGATGAGCTACGACATCTCTGCGGCGGCGGGCGGTACAGTGCAGTTCCGCTGGCGGCTGACCAGCGATAGCTCGGTGCAGTACCCCGGCTACTACGTGGATGCGGTGCGCATCACCACCCCGGTCGAAGTTGTTGAACAGCGCCCGATCAACTGGACCTTGACCACCGGCGCCGACGGCATGTACGGCTGGTGGTTCGACTCGGCCTACAGCCCGTTCACCGTCACCGTCTCTCACGAGGGCGGGCACGAAGCGTTGGTCTTCACCGGCGTCAACGTGACCGGCGAAGCCGTCACCACGCTGAATGCTAACCTGCACTGGCTGCAACCGTGTATGTCGGTTGCGCCGGATGCGCTGGCCTTCAACGTGCCGATGGGGACGGCGACCACGGTGGCCCTCAACATGGCGAACGGTGGCGCAGCGACCGGCTCGTTCTTGCTCAACGAGTGGAGCCTGGGCTTTGACCAACTTGGCCCGTTGGCCGCCGGCGGCCCGGATAACTTCGGTTATCGGTATGCCGACTCCAACAGCGTGGGCCTCGGTCCGACCTACGGCTTTGTGGACATCTCCGGTGTGGGGACACCGGTTGCCCTGGGCGACAATGACTATGCTGAGGTGAACATCGGCTTCAACTTCAAGTTCTACGGCACGAGCGCGATTACACCTAACCACTACTCCAAGCTCTTCGTCGGCAGCAACGGCTTCCTGTCCTTCGGGGCCGGCTCCACCGACCTCAGCCCCGACCCGGTGTTGCCCAACCCGACGTTGCCCAACAACCTCATCGCCGCGGCCTGGGATGATCTGGTGCCGGGCACCGTCTACGTCCAGAGCTTCGCGCAGTGTCCGTACAACCCGGCGGCAACCACCGTGGATGCCTGCTTTATCGTGCAGTACACCGACTTCACGCATAAAGACGGCACGCCGGCGGGCACCTGGGAAGTCATCCTCTTCCGCACCGGCAGCATCCTGATGCAGTATGCGGAGGTGAACGCGCCTGACGCGACCACCGGTATCGAAGGCCCGCTCGGCCTCGACGGTCTCACCTACGGGCCGACCCTGGTGGATGAACTGGCGATCTGCTTTGCCTATCCGGGCGAATGGCTCGACTGCCAGGCCACACAGGTGCCATGGTTGACAACCAACGTAACGGAGGGCGACATTGCGGCTTACCATAGCCGGACAGTCCAGGTGACGTTGGACGCGCGCGTGCCGGAAGTCTCCGCGCCGGGGACCTATATGGCCGAACTCTGGATGATGACCAATGATCCTCATCAGGCGTTCACCGTCATCCCGGTGACAATGATCGTGGCGCAACCGGCGACGCTGACCAAGCTCGAAGGCGTCGTCACCGGTTGGTCGCAGTGCGATGCCGTCAGCCAGACCCTGGCCGGCGCGCAAGTGGCGATTGCGACCAGCTCGGGCGATAACTTCGTGCTGACGACGGACGCCAACGGCGCTTACAGCGCATGGGTCAATAACGGCGATGCTTACACCATCACCGTCTCTGCCGCCGGCTACGTGCCGGTGACGGTGACGGGGATTGCGGAGACGGTCATGCTGCCGCGTAACGTGGCGCTGCGGGCGGATGTGCCGTGCATCAACCTGTCCCCCGTCAGCTACGACGTGACGCTGCCGAAGGATCGCACGACGACCCGAGTCCTCACGATCCAGAATACCGGCGCGGGCGACTTCGCCTACAACAATATCCTCGGCTCCAGCCTGTGGCTGTCGGTGGCGCCCAAGACGGGCCTGGTACCGGCAGGGAGCAGCGTGCCGGTGACGGTGACGTTTGACGCGACCGGCCTGGTTGCCGGTGATGTCTACTCCACCGTGCTGGAAGTCGTGCACGCGAACCCGGCTGTGGCGCGCCTCTTCGTGCGCCCGGTGCGGTTGACGGTGCTCGATACCCCGCAGTTGCTCGTGGATGTTGTCAAGACGGCGTCTCCGGCGGATGTGGTCTTGCCCGGCGGCCTGATCACCTATACCGTGACCATCACGAATGGCTATGATCGCCCGCTGGACCTGACCGCGACGGATCCAATCCCCGCCAATACCACCTACGTCCTGGCGAGCGTCTACGGCGGCGCGACGATCCAGGATCCGCCGGCCACTCTCGTGACCTGGGCCGGAACGTTAGCGCCTGACGCGAGCGCCACCTTCGGCTACGTCGTGCGCGTGGGCGAGGACGTGGCCCGTGGCACGCTGATCACCAACACGGTGACGGTGGCAACGGACAGCCTGACATTCAGCGATGATGTCGTCGTCCTCGTTGGACCGCTGCAACAGTACATCTATCTGCCGCTCGTTCTGCGCAACGCGCAGTAAGTTGTAGCTGGTTGCTTTCTCAAGAGGGCCATCAGGGCTACCCTGGTGGCCCTTGTTCCATGATGTTAAATGGGCTGGAGGCCCGTTCGTGTGTGGAACATCCTTGAGCGGGCGCGGTCGGAGACCGGCCCGAGCGGTTCCCAATGACCTTGCTGTGGCCGGTCTCTGACCGTTGCTGTGGCCGGTCTCTGACCGCGCCACCGCAGGGTAATGGTTGAGCGGGCGCGGTCGGCGACCGGCCCGAGCGATTCTCGATCAGTGTCCTATATTCTGCGTCGGTGCGACATTGGACTTCACACTGCTCAATGGTATAGTACGCTGATTCACATTTCCAAAGTCGTAGAAAGGAAGCATAATGTTCACAAAGAGAAATCTGTGGTTTTTGTTGGTCGCGTTGCTCGTGGGGGCAGCTTTGCCGCTGGGTGCAGCGCGTGCGGCGGATGTGGCTGTTCCTCCTTCGCCTATGACGCCTACGGTGGGCTACGCCGAGCGCATGGACGTCTCACCGGCGCTGCGGGATATGCCGGCTCTGGCCGTAGATGGTAGCCAGCAGCCGGTCGATTGGGGGTTGCGCCTGCCAAAAATTCTCCAATCGAGCAGCGTGCAAGCACCAGACCCTATCCGGCAAAGCGTGACCGGCCCCGCCGCCATGCCCGCGCCGCTTGCCAGCTTCGACGGCCTGGGCAACATCAACGGCGCCCATCCGCCCGACACGCAAGGCGATATCGGCTACGATCCGGCGACCGGCAAGAAATACTACGTGCAGTGGGTGAACCTCTCTTTCGCCATCTGGGATGTGACCGGCACGCCCACGCAAGTCTATGGCCCCGTCAACGGCAACACGCTCTGGCAGGGTTTCGGCGGTCCGTGTGAGACCACCAATCACGGCGACCCCATCACGCTCTTCGATCCCATCGCCAATCGTTGGCTGATGAGTCAGTTTTCCGTCAATGGGCCGTATTACCAGTGTATTGCCATTTCTCAGACGGCCAACCCGACCGGGGCCTGGTATCGCTACGCTTTCCAGGTGAGTGCGACCAAGATGAACGACTATCCCCACTTTGGCGTCTGGCCCGACGGCTATTACATGACGGTGAACCAGTTTACCGGCGGCAGTTCGTGGGGCGGGGCGGGGGTGTTTGTCTTCGAGCGCAGCAAAATGCTCGTCGGCGATCCCACCGCTTCGTTTCAGTTCTTCGATCTCTATAACGTGAACTCGAATTTCGGCGGGATGCTGCCCTCTGACCTGGACGGCAGCACGTTGCCACCCGCCGGTGCGCCCAACTACTTTGCGGAAGTGGACGACAGCACGTGGATTGGGCCGAATGACGCGATGCGTATCTGGGAGTTTCACGTGGACTGGGCCAATCCCAACAATACAACGTTTGGGGTGAACGGGCAACCCAACGCTGTCTTGCCGGTGGCGGAGTGGACGCCGTTGTGCATCAACACGCGCGCCTGTATTCCGCAGCCGGGTACCACGGTGAAACTGGACGCTATCGGCGACCGGCTGATGTACCGGCTGGCCTACCGCAACTTCGGCGATCACGAGGCGCTGGTGGTCAACCACACCGTCAATGCGGGGGGCAACCTGGCCGGTGTGCGCTGGTACGAAGTCCGCGACCCCGGCGGGACGCCCGTGATTTATCAGCAGGGGACGTATGCCCCGGATTCCACCCACCGCTGGATGGGCAGTGTGGCGATGGACGGCCAGGGCAACATGGCGCTTGGCTATAGCGTCTCCAGCAGCAGCGTCTACCCCTCCGTGCGCTACACCGGGCGGCTGGCGAGCGATCCACTGGGCACAATGCCGCAGGGGGAAGCCTCGTTGGTCGTCGGCAGCGGGTACCAGACCAGCCCCTACAACCGCTGGGGCGATTACAGTATGTTGGGCATTGACCCGGTGGACGACTGCACCTTCTGGTACACGCAGGAATATATGGCGACTTCCGGCTACGCGACGTGGTCGACCCGTATTGGCTCTTTCCGCTTCCCTAACTGCCTGGGAACTGCGCCGGGCACGCTGCGCGGCCTCGTGCGCAATGCCACGACCCTGGCGCCGATCGGCGGCGCGGCGGTGGAATCCGTCTCTTCGACGGGCGATGTGGAGGCAACCACGAGCGGCACGGACGGCAGCTATGCGTTGCTCCTCGATGCCGGCATGTATACGGTGACGGCCCGCGCCTACGGTTATTTCCCCTACACCGCGACCAATGTTGAGGTCAGCAGCGGCGTGACCACCACCCTCAACCTGCCCTTGTCGCCCGCGCCCACTTACGTCGTGTCCGGGACCGTCACCGATGCGCAGACCGGTTGGCCGCTCTATGCGCGCGTCAAGGTGAGCGGCACGCCCTTCAACCCGCCCGCGCCCAACGATGTGGTGTGGACCGACCCGGTCAGTGGGCGTTACACGCTCACATTGGCGGCGGGGATCACCTACACTTTCGAGGTGCAGGCGTGGGTTTCCGGCTATATCCCCGCTAAAATAACGGTTGGCCCGTTGAACGCTGCTGTAACGCGCGACGTGCCGTTGTCTGCGGACACGGTGGCATGTACGGCGCCGGGCTATGTCGCTACCCGCAATGGAACGACGGAGTCTTTCAACGCCGCTGTTTTGCCATCCGCTTGGTCGCTGGTGGATAACGCCGGTACCGGCGTGGTATGGCGCTTCGACGACCCCAAGCCGCGCGGCAACCTGACCGGCGGCACAGGCCCCTTCGCCATCATTGACAGCGACTATGCCGGCGCGAAAAATGTCGATACCGTTTTGCGCTCGCCGGCGCTGGACCTTTCTGCCCTGACGACGGTGATGCTGGAATTTAAGTACGACTTCCGCTGGTATTCCTATGGACTGAACGAAGTCGCCGATGTGGACGTGAGCAACAACGGCGGGGCAACCTGGACCAACGTCTGGCGACGCAGCGGCGCAAACGACCGCGGCCCCAAAACCGCGCGCGTCAACATTTCGGCATTGGCGGCAGGCCGCCCCGACGTGCAGGTGCGTTTCCATTACTACACGGCCAACTACGAGTGGTGGTGGCAGGTCGATGATGTGTTCGTCGGCACGATCGCGTGTGTGCCCATGAGCGGCGGTTTGGTGGTGGGCGAAATTACGGATGCCAACACCGGTGCGGCTGTAGCTGCGGCGGTGACGAACGACGCGGGTTACGCAACGACGGCCAGCACGACCTCTTCTCCCGGCGCAGGCGCGTTCTACACGCTGTTTGCCCCTGCCGGAACGCGCGTCTTGACGGCCACGGCGACCGGCTACGGCCCGGCTGTGGTCACGGCGACGGTGTTGAGCAGCGCGGTGACGGCGCGCGACATGGCCCTCGCTGCGGGAGTGCTTGCCGTGACACCGCAGCAACTGGCGCTCACGTTGACCGGCGATATGACGGCTACGCGCGCCCTTACCCTCAGCAACAGCGGCGGCCACAGCGCCGACTTTACCGTGCAAGAAGTCAACGCGCCGTATACCCCCATCACCGTCACCGGGCCGTTTGCCGGGATGGTGCGCCGCGTTGCCCCGAAATATATCCATGCCCTTACCGCCGTCAATGTGCGCGAATATACGCCGCCCGATGCCCCGCTGTTGGATGCCGGTGCCGTCATCCAGACGTGGGATAGCGGTTTGGCTGCGCCGTGGGGTATCGGCTATGACCGTCTGACCGGCCTTCTGTGGGTCGGCGATACCCGCTTCGGCGGCGGTGAGGACCGCAACGTCGCTTTCCGGCCCGACGGGACGCCGACGGGCGCCTCTATGCCAACCGCGCCGTGGATTGGGCTTTTTGCTGCCGATCTCGCCTACAACCCCCTGGCGGGCACCTTCTGGCAGGTCAACGTCGGTGACGACAACTGCATCTACGAACTCGATGCCGCCACACAGACAGCCACCGGGCGCGCCCTCTGTCCGCCCGTTGGCGTCTCCCAACGCGGCCTGGCTTACGACCCCACGACCGATACGTTCTACAGCGGTTCGTGGAGCGACCAGATTCTCTACCACTTCGACGCCACCGGACGATTGCTGGATTCCTATGACCTCAAACTGAATATCGCCGGTCTGGCCTACAATCCGGCGACGCGCCATCTGTTTGTTATGTCCAACGCCGCGACCGGGCGCGATGTCTACGTGCTCGATGTGGCGGCGGGGTATGCCGTCGTCGGCGGTTTCGACATTGCGGGCCTCGGCAGCCTGGAGCAGGCCGGCCTGGCGTTGGATTGCGACGGCAACCTGTGGACGGTCAATCAGGCGACCGGGCAGGTGATTCAAGCCGTTTCGGGCGAGACGGGCGTTTGCGCGTGGGAAGAGATTGCGTGGCTGACGACGGAGCCGGTCAGCGGTACGGTCGAGAGCGGCGGCGCGCAGGTGGTGAGCCTGCACTTCGACACGACTGCCCTGGAAGCGGGAACGTATCCCGTCTATCTGCGCGTGGCTAACAGCACACCTTACGGCGCGTTGAACGTTCCCATCACGCTGACGGTGATGCAACTGTACGGCGTGTCGCTCGCGCCTTCCACCGCTGCCCGGAGCGGGTTGCCCGGCGCAAGTGTGCCGTACACGTTCACGGTGACGAACACCGGCTCGGAAACCGACGCCTTCACCGTGACGCTTTCCGGCAATGCCTGGCCCGCGACGGCTGCTGCGACGGTCGGGCCGCTGGCCGGCGGCGCAAGCGCGTCGCTGGTGGTGAACGTGACCGTGCCCGATGTCGCGCTGTGCGATGGGCTGGATACGCTGACGGTGACCGTCACCTCGCAGGGGAATCCCAATCGCGCTGCCTCCGCGACCGCCACTACGTCTGCCAGGGCCGTGTACGCCGTGCAAGCGAGCCTGGCTGCGACGGCGCTGTGGGCGGATCCCGGCGCGTCGGTGAGCACGGCGCTGTGGGTGACGAACACCGGCAACTGCGTGGATGCGTTCGCCATCACGTCGGCGAGTCCCTGGCCGGCATCCGTCGCGGCGACAACGGGCGCGCTGACGGCCGGCGCCGGCGTTGCTCTGCCGGTGACGGTGACCGTTCCGGCGAGCGCCCTGGCCGGTGACGCCGCCGTGACAACGCTGACGGCAAAATCACAGGCGAATGGCGCCATTTCTGCAATCACTGCGCTGACAACGACGGTGAACGCGGTTTATGGTGTGACGTTGTCGCCGCCGTTAGCGATGGGGAGCGGGCAACCCGGCGCGACGGTGCTTTACACGTTGACCGTCGCCAATACGGGCAACAGCGCCGACACCTACACGCTTTCGGTCTACGATGCGTTGTGGCCGACGACCGTCGCGCCGCAGACGGCGGCCCTTGACCCCGGCCAGACCCAGGTGGTGACAGTGACGGTCTCCGTGCCGCTCGCCGCGACTCCCACGCTGGATACCGCGCGCGTCGTCGCTGCCGGTACAGACGTCACGGCGACCACCATCCTGACGACCGTGCTGGACTGCATCCCCTTGACCGGGGCGCAGTTCACCTACACGCCGGCGCAGCCGTTGATCGGACAGACTGTGACCTTTACCGCGACGGTGGAGGCGGGCACACCGCCCATCGTCTACACGTGGGACTTCGGCGACGGCGGTATCGCGGTCGGCGATGTGGTCACCCACACCTTCACCGCCGAAACGGCGTTTGTGCCTTACATGGTGGTGATGACGGCGACCAATGCTTGTAGCCAGCTCCAGGTGTCGAATATCGTCGGCGTGCGATTGTATCAAGTGTATTTACCCCTGGTGATGCGAGTTTCCGACTGACTCACACGTGCGTCTTGTTCGCTGCCCCGCCCCGAGGCCGGAGCGGGGCGGCGAACCCCACCTGTCACCCATAATCCACCTGGAGGTTCCTATGCGCAAATACTGGCTTTTTCTTATCGTGCTCGGCATAACCCTCATCACGGCTCTGCCCACTAAAGCCGCCGGCCCGGACAATGGCCGCATCGTGCAGATCACCTTCGCTTCAGCGGAGGAACTGGCGGCGTTGACGGCGCGTCTGGACGTGTGGGAAGTCCACCGCGACGCGCAGCACCCGGAAACCGGCTACGTGGTCGCTTACATCTCGACGACCGATGCCTCATGGCTGAAGTCTACCGGCGTCGCTTTCACCGAGTCGCCCCTCAACCTTACTTTGCCGGAGACGATCCCCGGTTTCCCCTGCTATCGCACGGTGGATGAAATTTATGCACAACTCGATCAATGGGCAGAGACATACCCCGGCCTCACCCAATCGATCACCATCGGGCAAAGTTACGAGAATCGTCCGTTGCGGGTGATGCGCGTGACCAACGAGGCGACCGGAACGAGCGGCAAGCCCGTCTTTTTCTTGATGGCGAACATCCACGGGCGCGAGTTGATCACCCCGGAGACGGCGCTCGTCTTTATGCGCTACCTGTTGGAAAACTACGGCGTGGACCCCGACGTGACCTGGTTGTTGGATGAGCACATGATCTACATCCTCACCAGCGCCAATCCCGACGGGCACATCAAAAATGAGGCCGGTCAGCCCTGGGCCTACTGGCGCAAAAACACGCATCCTTACGGATCGTGCAGTCCCACCACATACGGGGTCGACCTCAACCGCAACTCCAGCTTCCACTGGGGTGGGCCGGGCGCCAGTACCAACCCTTGTGACGACACCTACCGTGGGCCGTCGGCGGCCTCTGAGAGTGAGACGATGCGGTTGCAGAGCTTCGTCGCCACCCTTTTCCCGGATCAACGCGGTCCCGCCGATACCGACCCCGCGCCGGACAATACGACCGGCGTTTTCATCACCCTGCACAGCTACAGCAACCTGGTGCTCTGGCCCTGGGGCGATACCTACAACCCCGCGCCCAATGCCGCGCAGTTACAGATGCTCGGTCGGCGGATGGCGTCTTTCAACGGCTACACGCCGCAGCAATCCAGTGGCTTATACCCCACCAGCGGCGCGACCGACGACTGGGCCTACGGTGAACTGGGCGTCGCCGCCTACACGTTCGAGATCGGCTCCGAAAGCGATGGCTTCTATCCGGCCTGTTCGCGCTACGATGCACTGATCCAGCCCAACGTCCAGGCACTGCTCTATGCGGCTAAAGTCGCGCGCACGCCCTACATCACCTCCTTTGGCCCGCACGTTCAGGCCGTCACGGTGACGCCGGACTCGGCGTTGATCGGGCAGCCCATCACCGTGCAGGCTACGCTCAACGACGCCGACAGCCAGAACACGGGGCAAAAGATCGTGGCCGCGGAGGTTTACCTGGGGACGTCGCCGTGGGATGGCGGCACGCCTGTTCCGATGTCTGCGGTCGATGGCGCTTTCGATGAGCCGGCTGAAACCGTGCAGGTCCACATCGACACGACCGGCATGACACGCGGGCGACACCTCGTCTACGTGCGCGGACAGGATGCCAACGGCTTCTGGGGGCCGGTTTCTGCCGCCTTCGTGAACCTGGTGGACAGTAGCACCCTGGTCGGGACGGTCGTTGTCTCCGGGACGGGAACCCCCCTGTCCGGCGCGCAGGTGAGGGCAGACAGCGGTACGACTCAGGATGTGACCTGGACCGATGCCGCTGGGCAGTATACCCTGACCCTGTACGCCGGAACGTACACCGTGACCGCTTCGTTGTTGGGGTACGTGAATGGCACGGCGACCGTCTCCACCACCATCGGCCAGACCACCGTGCAGGATTTTGCGCTGGAACGGCTGCCCTGGGGAACGTTGTCCCTGACGGTGGCCGAAGTGGGGACAGCGCAACCGTTGACGGCGACCGTCACCCTGGAGGGCTGGGGAATGACGTGGACGGCGGCGCCGACCCTGACGTTGGAGTTGCCGGTGGGGGTGTACACGTTCACGGCGACGGCAGAAGGATATTGGCCGCGTACCTGCTTTGTCACCATCACTGCGGGCACGAGGGTAGCGCACACGATTCGCCTGCAGCCAAAGCCGGCGCTCCTGGTTGTCGATGACGATGTCGGAGCAAACTACGAGACCTATTTCCTCTCGGCGTTGGACGCGCTGGGCATTCCGTATGCGAGGTGGACGGTGGCGACGCAGAGTTCGCCGACGATTCAAGTCCTCTCGCCATACGCTGTCGTGCTCTGGTTCACCGGTGACGACGCGCTCAACAGTCTGACGCGCGCCGAGCAGATCACGTTGGTGTCGTACCTCAATGCCGGCGGGCGGCTGTTCGTGACCGGGCAGAACATCGGGATGGATATCAAGAACGATAACGGCGCTTTCTTCCGCGATGTCCTGCACGCTGCGTTCGTCCAGGACAATGCCGGGGTCACGGAAACTACCGGTCTCTCCTTCTACCACGGGATCACGGCCACGCTGACCGGCGGGGACGGCGCGAACAACCAGACCAGCCCGGACGTGATCGCGCCCTACGACGCGGCGGCCACGCCGGTCTTCACCTACACCACCGGCGCGGCAGGGTTAGCCGTAGACGATGGCGCGCGTCGCCTCATCTACCTCGCCTTTGGGGTGGAGGGCGCCGCCGACGGCGCGACGCGTGCCGCAATCTTGCGTGATGGTCTGGCGTGGCTGGGCCTGTCGCAGCCCCCGGCCCGCCTGGAACTGGCGCTGACACCCCAACCAACGCGCGTGTGGCCTGGAATCCCCATCACCTACACCCTGACGGTGCTCAACGACAGCCTGCTGCGGATGACGGACGGCGTCCTGACACTTACACTGCCGTCGTCGGTGACGGTGTTATCCCATTCACCGGCAGCCACCAGCGTCACGCCGGGGATGCTGATCTGGCGTGATCTGACGTCGGATGCTGAGGCTGTGCAGACTTTCACCTGGACGGTGCTGATCCCGGACGGAACCGATCTGGATACGTTCTCCAGCCATGTGATCGCCTTCTGGCCGGCCCTGACGTCGCCGGCAGAGCTGGCGTTATCGACTGCGGTGGCGGCCCCCTATGATCTGGAATTGTCACCGCCGCTCTCGTACCGGACCGCCCTGCCTGGAGCTACGGTGTCCCATTACCTGACCGTGACCAACATTGGGACGCTGCCGGCGACGGTCGCTTTGACAACCACGCCGAGCGTCTGGCCGGTGCAGATCGTCCCCGCGCAGATGATCTTGCCATTCGGCAGCGCTGCTCCGGTGACGGTGAGCGTGACGATCCCTGAATCAGGCACGGCGCTGCTGGAGGCTCCGCTCACGTTGACCGTGACCGCCACCATCGTTGAAGCGCCCTCGGTGCAGGCACAGGCCATTCTGACGACGGCGCTTGAGCCGACGACCGTCTACGTCTACTTGCCTGTTGTTTTACGAAGCCAATAATAGGATACAAGGACTGATTTCCCCCCTTTAATTCCCCTCAAAGGGGGGAAATTCTCTATCGAAAACATAACTTTTCCCCCCCCCATTGGGGGGAATTCTCTATCGAAAACATAACTTTTCCCCCCCCCATTGGGGGGAATTCTCTATCGAAAACATAACTTTTCCCCCCATTGGGGGGAATTCTCTATCGAAAACATAACTTTTCCCCCCATTGGGGGGAATTCTCTATCGAAAACATAACTTCTCCCCCCCATTGGGGGGGATTAAGGGGGGGGAGGGTGGTGAGGACGGCGGATGGTGATCCGCCTTAAGCGTTGAAGTAGCATTCCTTTAGAGGTGAGCCGATGAATCGTTTCTACCGCGTCGTTTTGCTTGTGGTGTTGTTGACCGGCCTGTCCGGTGCGCCTTCCGCCACGCTGCGCGCTGCGCCGGACAAAATCGCGCCGTGGGTCCTCGCGCACACGGCCGGTGGCACAGAAGCCGAATTCCTCGTTGTGCTGGCGGAACAGGCCGATCTCAGCGGCGCGGCGCGGCTACAAACGAAGGCGGAAAAGGGGCGTTATGTCTACGAGACGTTGTGGCGCACGGCGCAGACCTCGCAAGCGCCGCTGCTCAAGTGGCTCGAAGCGCGCGGTGTGGAGCATCGCGCCTATTACATCGTCAACCTGATCTGGGTGAAAGGCGATGCGACCCTGGTGCGGGCATTGGCGGCGCGGCCTGACGTCGCGCGCATCGAGGGCAACCCGCGCATCCACAACGCACTGCCGCAGCCCGCGCGTCCATTCGACATGCTGCTTGCCGCCGCGCCCACCGCCATCGAACCGAACATCACCTACGTGCGCGCGCCGGAAGTCTGGGCGATGGGCTTCACCGGTCAGGGCATCGTCGTCGGCGGGCAGGATACGGGCTACGAGTGGACGCATCCCGCGCTCAAACCGCACTATCGCGGCTGGAACGGCGTGACGGCGAACCACGACTACAACTGGCACGACGCCATTCACAGCAGCAACGCCTCCTGCAGCGCGGATTCACCCGCCCCGTGCGACGATTATGGTCACGGTACGCACACTATGGGGATAGCCGTCGGCGACGACGGCGGGACAAACCAGATCGGCATGGCGCCCGGCGCGCAGTGGATCGGCTGCCGCAATATGAATCAAGGCAACGGCACCCCGGCGACGTACCTGGAATGCTTCGAGTTCTTCCTCGCGCCGTATCCGGTGGGCGGCACACCGGCCCAGGGCGATCCAAGCAAAGCGCCCGACGTGACGAACAACTCGTGGACGTGTCCGTCATCCGAAGGTTGCGCGTGGTCCACCCTGCAAGCTGCCGTGGAAGCGCAGCGCGCGGCCGGCATTATGACGGTTGTCTCGGCAGGGAACGCTGGTCCGAGTTGCTCGACGGTGCGTGAACCGCCGGCGATCTACGCGGCGGCGTACACTGTGGGCGCGCTGGCGACCAGAGATACCATCGCCTCACTGAGCAGTCGCGGCCCGGTGACGGTGGACGGCAGCAACCGCCGCAAACCCGACCTTACCGCGCCAGGGACGAACGTGCGTTCGTGCGTGCGCTATGCAACCTATAGCACGATGAGCGGCACATCCATGGCTGCGCCGCACGTCGCGGGAGCGGTGGCGCTGTTGTGGTCGGCGGTGCCGGCGCTCAAGAATCAGATCGCAGCGACGGAGCAACTGCTCAACGACCATGCGTTCCACATCGCCTGGACTGATTGCAGCAGCAGCGGCTGGCCAAATAACATTTACGGCTACGGGCGGTTGGACAGCAAAGCGGCGGTGGATGCGGCGTTGGCGCGCTATACCGTCGCCCTCGCGCCGCCGCTGGCCGAGCAGGTGGGCGCGCCGGGGCAGACGGTGAGCGCAACGTTTTCTGTCACCAACACCGGGACGGCGACGAATAGTTTCACCGTCACGTTGACCGGCGCGCGCTGGCCGGCCATGGCGCCGGGGAAAATCGGGCCGCTGTCTGCCGGAAGCGCAGCAACGCTGCCGGTGACGGTGACGATCCCTGCGACGGCGTTGGGTGGGGCGGCGGATGTGGTCACGGTGACGGTGACATCGGCGGGCGCGCCGTCCCTCAGCGCCCAGGCGACGCTTCGCACGATGGCGGATGCGGTATACGGTCTGACGCTGTGGCCGCCGGAGATGATGAAAAACGGCGATGTGGGAAAAACGGTGGTGTACACGCTCGCGCTGACCAACACCGGCAACATCACCGACGTCTACAGTCTCACGCTCTCCCGCGCGACATGGCCGACGATGTTGACACCCACGTTGGTGATGGTGGGGCCGCAAGCAACCGCACCGATCACTACGCTGGTCACGGTTCCCTGGGACATCTTCACCGGCATCACCGACACCGCGCGCGTGACGGCGTCCGGCACAGGCGTTTCGGCCTACAGTGACTTGACCACTGCCGCGATTGCTGCAGAGTGCATACCGGTGGTTGAGCCGTCTTTCAGCTACACCCCGTCCCGCCCTGCCGGCGGGCAGACGGTCACATTTACCGGTACAGTGCTGCTAGGCACGCCGCCGATCGATTATGCGTGGGATTTCGGGGACGGTAATCCGCTTGTGCACGGGGAGGTTGTCACCCATACGTTCCCGGCGCACACTGCTGTGTTGCCGTATACCGTCATCATGACGGCGGCTAATGCCTGTAGTCAGGAGAGTGTGTCGCGCATCGTGAGCGTAGGATTGTACAGGCTTTATCTGCCGGTGCTCTTGAGCTCAGAGGAGGCTCAGTAGATCTAATTTTGCATGGCCTGGATCGCCAGCTCCAGACCAGAGCGGGGATCTGACGATCCCCTTGGAGCACTTTTGTCAAAGACTCAGTAGATGACTCTACTGCAAAAAGAGGAATTTACCACAGAGGCACGGAGGACACAGAAGAATCTTTATTTTTATCTTGAATAAAATTGATTTTCTGATTACCAATATCAACTTATCAAAATATAGTTAAAAACTCCGTGACCTCTGTGTCTCTGTGGTGAATAGTTTTTTCAGTAGACTCAGTAGATCTAATTTTGCATGGCCTGGATCGCCAGCTCCAGACGACACACGAAAAGCGGTGGCCGGTCTCCGACCGCGCCACCGCATGCAAACGCCGTTATACCTCAGATGGCTATTTGCTTATCTGCCCATTCGCCGCCGCGTTGATTCACTCACTCATTCGTTCATTCGTTCATTCGTTCATCCGCTTTGCCGGCTTGCAGTCGGTGTCTTGCTTGGGGCGGATTTCGAGCACTTCTTCGATGTAGAGCACACGTTGGTATGAGCCGAGGCGTCCGTACTGGCCTTTGCGGCTGATGTCGCCGCTCACACGCACGTAGATCGGTTCGTAAGGTTTTTGGGCGATGCGGTTATAGTCCTCCTGGAGCTTTTCGGCGGTTTTACTGAAGCCCTTGCTCTTCACCCACCAGGTCTCTTTCGAGCCGCATGGGTTGAAACTGTTGCCTCCCCGCCCAAAGGTCACATGCCCTTCCCAGATGCCGCTTTCCAATGTGCGCCCTACCGCAGTCAACGCAAAAACGCCAAGCCAGGCCAGTGAGGTGATCCAGTGCATCGTTGTACTCCTCTGCAAGTCGTTTGATAGTCGTTAGTCAAATAGTCCTGCCATCATTTTTGTGATCGGGACTATGCCGAAGTTCGGTTACGCGCTTCGAGAATGGTTACAGGTCGAGCGTTGAACAGTTGAGTTGCAAGGCTCATCTCATAGGTTACCACTTGTCGCGTAGATTGTCAATTATCGTTGCGTTTGAGGGTGCATTTCAGAATGGGGGCGACTTTTCCTTGACCGCACCGCAGAGCGCGCAGCGTCCGCAGAGTTACCGGAAATTTCTCCGCGCTCTCAGCGAACTCCGCGGTTAACTCAGACGTTTATCTAGCTTTTGCCCCCGCATTTATAGAACAATTGTTCCTACACCTGCCCTGAAAATATGTTATAATAACCGTTTGCAATGAGCATTACAGTGGGGGCAGGTATGACAAGCGAAAACCTGATCGTGCGCGGTGCGCGCGAACACAATCTGAAAAATATCACGGTCGAGATTCCCAAGAATAAGCTGGTGGTCATCACCGGGCTGTCGGGGTCGGGAAAGTCATCGCTGGCGTTCGACACAATCTTCGCCGAAGGGCAGCGTCGCTACATCGAGTCGCTGAGCGCCTACGCGCGGCAGTTCCTCGGCCAGATGAGCAAACCGGACGTGGATTCGATTGAGGGCTTGAGTCCGGCGATTGCCATCGATCAGAAGGGCGTCTCGCACAATCCCCGTTCGACCGTGGGCACGGTCACCGAGATTTACGACTACCTGCGCCTGCTCTACGCCCGCATCGGCATCCCCCACTGCCCGGACTGTGGCCGTCCTGTGACCCGCCAGAGCGCCCAGGAGATCGTGGACGCGATCCTCGCCATGCCCGCCCAGACGCGCTTGCAGGTGCTCGCGCCACTCGTGCGCGGGCGCAAGGGCCACCATCGGCCCACCTTCGAGGAAGCGCGCAAACTCGGCTTCGTCCGCGTGCGCGTCGACGGGACGGTCTACGAGCTGGAAGAGGTCCCGGAGCTGGATCGCTACAAACTGCACGACATCGAAGCGGTTGTGGATCGCCTGGTCGTGCCCGGTGATGCAGAAATTGACACCTCCACCTACCGCGATTTCGTCAGCCGCGTGACCGACTCCGTGGAGACCTCACTGCGGCTCGGCGAGGGCATCTTGATCGTCGAGGTCGTGCGGGCATCGCAGCCGGATATCCAACCTGAAGGGGACGTCTTGTTTTCGGAGAAGCTGGCGTGTCCGAACTGCGGTCGCAGTCTGCCGGAAATCGAGCCGCGCACGTTTTCGTTCAACAGCCCGCACGGCGCGTGCCCCACGTGTCAGGGCCTGGGCTACAAGTTGGAACTCGATCCCGGGTTGATTGTGCCCAATCCTACCAAATCGCTGGCCGAAGGTGCAATCATCACCGGCGTGGCCGAGGAGAAGGGGAGCTACGGCTGGAAAGTGCTGGAGAGCGTGATGGAGCACTACGGCATCGCCCCGGACAAGCCCTGGTCGGCGCTGACCGAAGCCCAGCAGCGGATCATCCTCTACGGGACGGGCACGGAAGCGGTGCCGGTGTACTACGAAGGACCGAGCGGCGTGTGGGCCGGGGCGCGCAGGTACGAGGGCGTCATCCCGGCCTTACAGCGCCGCTACGAAGAGTCTAACTCGGATTTTATCCGCGAAAAGATCGAAGAGGTGATGAGCCAAACCCCGTGTTCCACCTGCCATGGCACCCGTTTGAACGATATCGCGCGGGCGGTCACGGTGTTGGATCTGCCGATTCACGAGATTGCGAGCTGGCCCGTGCTCAAGTTGCAGGCGTGGGTGACCGAATTGCTCGCGGGTAAACATCTGACGCCGAAGGCCTACGCCATTGCCGAACGCCCGTTGAAGGAGATCGCCAACCGCTTGACGTTCCTGGTGAACGTCGGCCTGGACTATCTGAGCCTTGACCGGATGGCGGCGACACTTTCGGGTGGTGAGGCGCAGCGCATCCGCCTGGCGACACAGGTGGGGTCGCGGCTGACGGGTGTGCTCTACGTGTTGGATGAGCCAAGCATCGGCCTGCACCAGCGTGATACGGCACGGCTGATCGACACGCTCAAAGAGATGCGCGACCTGGGCAACACTGTGCTCGTCGTCGAACACGACGATGAGACGATCCGCGCCGCCGACTGGATCGTGGACCTGGGGCCGGGCGCGGGCGAACACGGCGGTGAAGTCGTCGCCGAAGGGCCGCTGGACGCGATTCTGACGCATCCCACTTCGCACACAGGGGCCTATCTCTCCGGGCGCAAGTGTGTTCCCGTGCCGCCGCAACGCCGGCAGGGCAACGGCAAGGCGCTGTGGGTGCGCGGCGCACGTCAACATAACCTCAAGAACCTCGACGTGCGCTTTCCGCTGGGGCTTTTTATCTGTGTGACCGGCGTCTCCGGTTCAGGCAAGAGCAGCCTGGTGGTGGAGACGCTCTACGCCAACCTGCTGCAACGCCTCAACGGGTCACGCATCCCGGCGGGCGACTGCGACGCGGTGGAAGGCATAGAGTACATCGACAAGGTCATCAATATCGACCAATCGCCGATTGGACGCACGCCGCGCTCCAATCCGGCGACGTATACGGGCGCGTTCGATCCGATCCGCTCGCTGTTTGCCGAACTGCCGGAGTCGAAGATTCGCGGCTATCAGTCCGGTCGTTTCTCGTTCAACGTGAAGGGCGGGCGCTGCGAAGCTTGCCAGGGCCAGGGGACGTTGCGCATCGAGATGCAATTCTTGCCGGAGGTCTACGTCCCCTGCGATGTGTGCCACGGTACACGCTACAACCGTGAGACATTGCAGGTGCGCTACAAGGACAAAAACATCGCCGAGGTGCTGGATATGACGGTGACGGAGGCCGTGGAGTTCTTCGCGGCAATCCCGTCGCTGGTGCGCAAGCTGGAAACACTCTGCGACGTGGGCCTGGGGTACATCCGCCTGGGCCAATCGGCGACGACGCTCTCCGGCGGTGAGGCGCAACGCATCAAGCTGGCGAAGGAACTGTCGCGCCGGGCAACCGGACGCACGCTCTACATCCTCGACGAACCTACCGTGGGCCTACACGCCGCCGACGTGGACAAGCTCATCAGCGTCTTGCAGCGGCTGGCGGATGCGGGCAACACCATTCTCGTCATCGAGCACAACCCGGATGTGATCAAGGTCGCGGATTGGATCATCGACATGGGACCGGAGGGCGGCGACGCGGGCGGCGAAGTGCTCGTCGAAGGCACGCCGGAGGACGTCGCCCGATCCGCGCTGTCGCATACAGGGCGTTATCTCAAACGCTGGCTGGAGGATGCGAAGCTGGCAGTGTGCTGATTTACGGCTCCAGTGCGCGATTCAGATCCTCAACCAGGCTGCCTAATAGCACCTGGCCCTCGTAGGTTGCCAGGTCGGCGGCTTCCTTGAGCACTTTCTGCGCATCTTCTTTGCGGCCTTGCGCTAAATAGGTATGTCCAAGTGTCTGCAAAGCCCGTGCGCGTTCCAAATCGTTCTTTGCCCATTGAATAGCATAGTGCCCTAATTGTTCCGCTTCAGCGATACGTTCAGGTCGGTCGTCGGTATAGAATTGCGCCAGGGCAATGAGCAATTCGAGGCTATAGGGCGTTAATTTCTGGGCATAGAGCAGATCGCCTTGGGCCCCATCGATATTGGGTGGGTTTTGTATGCGGTAGGCCCACGAGCGTGCGATGTGGACGATGGCGTTATCTTGCGTGAGGGCAAAAGCGCGATTCGCTGCCGCCATCGCTTCTTCGGAGTCGCCCGATCGCGCTGCCGCGATGGCTAACCAGGCCTCAGCTTCGACAAATTCAGGATTTCTCTCCGCCGCCTGGTCGAATTCCTTGGCTGCTTCCTGGTAACGCCCCTGCAGGTAATAGATCATGCCGATGCCAAAATAAGGCTCAGGCAGGTCTTCGTTGAAAGAGATTGCTGTGAGGAAGGCGTCTTCAGCTTCCGGCCAATCCAACAAATAGTAGCGCGCCCAGCCAATGCCAATGTAGGTTTCAGGGCGTCGCTCATCAAGGGTTTGAGCGTATTCGAAGTCGGATAATGCCGCAGTATAAGCGCCCAGACTCAAGTATTCGGTGCCACGCTGAAGGCGCAGTTGAATATCATCGGGATTCATGGCGATATTTTGGTCGAACCGTGTCATCACCACCGGCAGCGGCGTCGGTGTAAGCGTGGCAATCGAGGCTATGGAGCGAGTCGGGGTTGGGGTGGGGGTAAATGGTATCGGCCGCGAGGGTGTGCCCGTTGCAACTTCGACGCCGGGGAGGGGTGTGGCAATAGCGCCGCCATTTGCAGTACGGTCGGTCGCTAACGTTTCCCTGATCATCGATGCCAGAACCAGATAAGCGACAACAATGCTTATGGCTAACAATAGCAAGATGAGCAACTGTCCTGGGGTGAACCCTTTTCCTTTAGCGCGCGAGGGTTTGGGCTTTGGGGCCTTCACGACAGGAGGTTTGCGCTTCGGCGGCGCTTTTTCGCGTTTCTGACGTTTGCTACGGTGCTCCCTTTTGTCGCCAGATGCAACCTCAGTGGATTCAACTGGCGTCTCAAGTTCTTCTTCGCCAAACAACCCTTCCCACAGCTCTTCATCTGGCTGTTGCTTTGCACTGCGTTTGTCGTCGAGCAACCCCATATCCTACCTCCGTTGTTCATCGCCCTGGCGTTGGTTTTCGCCTGTCTATTCCCTACACAAGCCTAGTATAAAACGACATGGGCGAAAAAGCAAATACTCATTTGGCAATCAGGCAGAGTGTGGCAGAATAGGTGAATGAGCGAATCAACGAATGGCGAATGGCGAATGGCGAATGGCGGTTGACTGCCTGACTATCCGACTATCTGACTATCCGACTATCTGACTTATGGACTTACCTGCACTAGAAGCGGAAAAGCGATTTTGGGAGCGCGGGATACAGCGCGTGGCGGGGCTGGATGAGGCCGGGCGCGGGGCGTGGGCCGGGCCGGTGGTGGCGGCGGCGGTGATTTTGCCCCCAGGGGACGGCATGGGGGCGGCGCTGGCCGGCGTGCGCGATTCCAAGCAGTTGTCCCCCACTGCCCGCGAGCGATTGGCCGCGCGCATCTTCGAGGTAGCCCTGGCGGTCGGGGTGGGACGCGGCGAACAGCAGGAAATCGACGCCCTGGGCATCGTTCCCGCGACACGGTTGGCGATGCAGCGCGCGCTGGCGGCGTTGTCGATTGCGCCGGAGGCTCTGGTGATTGATGCGCTGCGCTTGCCCGGCGTGAACCTGCCGCAGGACGCCTTCCCTCACGCCGATGCGCGCTCGCTGTCGGTAGCGGCAGCCAGCATCGTCGCTAAAGTGACACGGGATCGCTGGATGGCGGAGGTGGCAGAGACGGCGTTTCCCGGCTACGGCTTCGCGCAACACAAGGGTTACGGCACGCAACAGCATCAGGCGGCGCTGAGCCGTTTGGGCGTTTGCCCGCTGCACCGTCTTAGCTTTCGCCCCGTTGCGGAGTGCGAGGCGACAGGAAGTACAAAAATCGAAACCGCGAATTGCGCGAATCTTCGCTAATTTTCAAAGGATTCGCGAGGATTGGCGAGATTCGCGGTTTTTGTGAGGAGTCCCTATGATCATCATTATCAACGGCCCTTGCGGCATCGGCAAAAGCACAACAGGTGAGCACGTGACCTGGAAATTCGATCGCGCCGTCTTTCTCGATGGCGACTATATTGGCGCGGTGCATCCGTTCGAGATTTACGACGACGCGCGCATCGAGCATTTGTACCAGACGTTGCGGGTTCTTATTGCGTTCCATATCGAGCACGGCGACTATCACAATTTTGTGATCCCCTACGTTTTCGAGGCGCCGGAGTCTCTGGCGCGTCTGCGAACGCTGCTCGCAGATCTGGATGACGAGATTTACGCTTTTCGACTGGTCTGTGATGCGCAAGTGATCGAACAACGCCTGCGCGGCTCTTCACGCTCTCCTGATGAGGTGACCTGGCACCTGAACCGCGCTGCAGAACTGGTCCGCATCCAGGAAGCAGCGGCGCGCAACGGCGACCTGGGCTACGTGGTGGACACGACAACGCGAACACCCGCCGAAGTCGCCGACGTCATCTGGGCATTGGTTCACGATCCTGCCTTTACCGCGCGTTAGCAGGGGAGACATTGATGGCCGCTTGGGTTCAACAGCGCATAGATTTTGTCAGCAGATTTAGCAGATTTTTATTTTTTAATCCGCTGAATCTGCTGACCATTATGAGGGAACGACTGTGCGCATCGTGATGATCGGCCCGTTCGGATTGCGGCCGCGCGGCACGATGAGTGTGCGGGCGCTGCCGCTGGCGCAGGCGCTTGTCGCGCGCGGGCATAGCGTCACGCTGCTGCTCCCGCCGTGGCAGAATCCCGAAGACGCGGGACGTGTTTGGGATGAAGGCGGTGTGCAGGTCGAGAACGTCGCGCTGCCGGCGGGTGTGCCGGGGTGGTTTCACTGGCGGCTGACGGCGGCAGTGGTGCGGCGCGCTGTGGCGCTCAAGCCGGACGTGATCCATGCCTTCAAGCCCAAAGCCTACGCGGGCCTGGCGCATCTGGCGCTGCGTCGCCGGTTCCCGGTGGTGGTCGATACCGACGACTGGGAAGGCTACGGCGGCTGGAACGACGTCAATCCCTATCCGGCGCTGCTCAAGCGCTTCTTCGCCTGGCAGGAGCGGTGGGGGCTGACGCGCGCCGTTGCCGTCACCGTGGCCAGTCGGGCGTTGCAGACGCTCGTCTGGGCGATGGGCGGCCCGCCGGAGCGCGTCTTTTATCTGCCGAACGGGTGTATCCCGCGTCCGGCGGTTTCCCGCCCCACTGAGGGCGGAGGGCGTCCCACGCTGCTGCTTTACACCCGCTTCTTCGAGTACAAGGTGGAACGGCTGTGGCGCATCGTCGAAGGCGTGTGGGCGCGTGTCCCGGACGTGCGACTATGGGTGGTGGGGAAAGGCTTTTTCGCGGAGGAGGAGACGCTGCTGGCACAAGCTCGCGCGTCAGGCCGGCAGGTGGCAGAAGGTGCATCCTCCGCACCCGACCCAGATATTGTCTACGCGGGGTTGGTTCCGCCGGAAGACCTGCCCGCGCACTTCGCCCGGGCTGATGTGGCGCTCTATCCCTTCGACGACACGTTGCTCAACCGCACCAAATGTCCGGTCAAGTTGTTGGATTTGCTGGCGGCGGGCGTGCCCGTCGTCGCCGACGCGGTGGGGCAGGTGGTGGAAAGCATCCGCCACGGCGAAACGGGCTGGCTCGTCCCCCCTGGGGATGACACCGCGTTCATCGAGGCTGTGACATCGCTGCTGCGTGACGCTTCGCTGCGGCAATCGCTTGGGGAACGCGCTGCCCGTGACGCGCGCGACCGCTTCGCCTGGGAGACCCTCGCACCCGTCGCCGAGGCGGCGTATCGCTATGCGTGTCGTATCCGGTAGGGGCGAAGCGTCCCTGCCCCGACTCTTGACCGGCAAGACACCCTGGGGGATGCCCGCCCCTACGGACGCGTTGACATACATCCGCCTCGCACTATAATCCTGAATACGAGATACAAATTCATCAACGACCCGACTACCCGACCAGGAGGTATACAATGCCATTTTTAATCATTTTTGGCGCGTGTTTGATTGTTTTTGGCGCGGTCTATGTGATTTCCACCATCGTGACCAAACGCAGTTTCCAGGGAACGGCGAACTGGCCGAAAGCTGCCGGTGAAGTGCTGCGGGCCTTCGTCTACCGCCACGAGCGCCGGACGCCGAAAGAAACCAGCATCACCTATACCCCTGTTGTTGAATACGCCTACACCGTCGGGGAGCATCGCTACACCTCCGGGAAACGCGACTTCGCGCCGTATGACTGTGCGACATTCACCGATGAGCGCAAAGCGAGAGAAATTGTTGCGGCGTTCCCGGCGGGCAAAGCCGTCACCGTGCGGTATAACCCGGTCGTTCCGGCGCAGGCGGCGCTGAAGGTAGAAAAGCCCAAGATGCACAACACCGTTTTGCTCTTTGGCGTCGTCAATGTGGTGATGGGCGTGTTGATGATTGCGCTGGCGGTGGTGTTGATGTAAGCAGCTTATCCTGATCAAGAAGAAGCCGCCGCGAAACGAAAAAAGACGCCCTCATCAGGTAGAAATCCAATGAAACAAGCCCTGCTGGATCGAATCAGAATCATCAACAAGCATGTGACGAACAAGCTGATGATTCACATTGCCGGCAAACGATTCGGCCATTTCGCCATCTTGAGCCATACCGGTCGCAAGAGCGGCAAGCTGTACCGGATACCGGTGGTCGCCGAACCGTTCCAGAACGGCTTTGTGATTGCGCTGACCTACGGCAAAAACGTGGACTGGTACAAAAATGTCGCGGCCAAAGGGGGCGGCGCGCTGCGGTGGAAGAACAAGGATTTTCAGCTCGTTCGTCCGGTCTTTATTGACAGGGAAATCGGTTTGACGGCCTTTCCGGCATTGTTTCGCGCCGGTTTGCGACTGATGAACATCCAGGATTTCTTGAAGTTGGAGAGTCAGGAATAACAAGGCCCCACGAGATGTCGTGGGGCTTTGTTATGAACCGAACGGGTATGTCTACTTTCCGCGCGCCTCGCGGATCCAGTGCAGCACTTGCGCCGTCTTCTGCGCCAGCCCCTCGAAGTCGCCCGACGCGACGATCTGCTTGGTGATGAGCTGCGAGCCGATCCCCACGCAGGCCACGCCGGCCTTGAACCAGGCGTTGATGCTTTCCTGCGTGGCATCCACCCCGCCGGTGGGCATAATGCGCGTCCACGGGCACGGTCCCAGCACCGACTTAACGAAATCCGGTCCCCCCACCGACTTGCCGGGGAAGACCTTGACGATCTCCACGCCCAGTTCTTCCGCCTCGGCGATCTCCGTCGCACTGCCACAGCCCGGTGAATACGGAATCTTGCGGCGATTGCACAACCGCGCCACCTCCGGGTTGAAGTTCGGGCCGACGATGAAATTCGCGCCGTAAGCGATGTACAGCGCCGCCGTGGGCGCATCCACGATTGAACCGACGCCGAGGATGATATTCGGCTCGGCCTTGGCGAAGTGCTTGTTCAATTCCAGAAACACCTGCGGCGCGAAATCACCCCGGTTGGTGAATTCCACCACCGTTGCCCCACCGGCCGCGCACGCTGCCACAATCTTCGCAGCCACTTCCACATCCGCGTGATAAAACACCGGGATGAGGCCCAACTCCATCATTCTATTCAAAACCGTCATCCGATCAAAGCGTGCCATAGTATGCTCCTCTCAAAGTAGCCACAGAGAACCCAGAGCACTCAGAGTTTTTTTCTCTGTGAACTCTGTGTCCTCTGTGGCAAGAATATCTTACCGCGAGACGCGGCCTGAAGCGTCACCACTCATAAGCTTTTCGACTTCATCCACGCTGACGAGGTTGAAATCGCCGAGGATCGAGTGCTTGAGGCACGACGCCGCCACCGCAAAGTCAAGCGCCTTCTGCACATCCTCGCCATAGGTGCGCAGGCCGTAGATCAACCCTGCGCCGAACGAATCGCCGCCGCCGACGCGATCCACGATGTGCACGATGTCGTAGACCGGCGCATTGTAGAACGCGCCCTTGTACCACAGCACACCCGACCACGTGTTGTGACTCGCCGAAAGCGACCCGCGCAGCGTGATGGCGATGGCGCTGAGGTTGGGGAAGCGTTCCGCCAGCGCCGCGCAGACGTACTTGTACCCCTCAGCCTCCACCTTCCCCGACGACACATCCGCATCCGGCGCTTTGATGCCGAAGACTTTGTCCGCATCCTCCTCGTTGCCGATGGCGATGTCACTGTAACGCACCAGTTCGGGCATGACCTCACCGGCCTTCTTGCCCCACTTCCACAGCTTGGCGCGGAAGTTCAAGTCGCACGACACGGTCAGTCCCATATCCCTGGCGACCTGCACCGCTTCCAGACAGACGTCGGCCGCACCTTCCGAAATCGCGGGTGTGATGCCCGTCCAGTGGAACCAATCCGCATCGGCGAAGACCGTGCGCCAATCGATCATCCCCCGCTTGATCGTGGCGATGGAGGAGTTGGCCCGGTCATAGATGACCTTGCTCCCGCGCTGCGCGGCCCCTGTCTCCAGAAAATAGATGCCCAACCGCTCACCGCCGCGCACGATATAGTCCGTTCCCACGCCGTACTGACGCACAAACTGAATGCACGCTTCGCCCAGGTCGTTGTTGGGCAGCCGGGTGACGTAATTGACCGGCACGCCGAAGTTCGCCAGCGACACGGCGACATTGGCCTCGCCGCCGCCGTAGATCACATCGAACGAGCGCGCCTGCCCAAAGCGCAGAAAACCAGGCGGCGCAAGCCGCATCATAATCTCACCAAACGTAACGACTTTCTTCACCATAAAAAAACCTCCTGCTGTATTAAGGAACCTACTCCCAATTGTACTCAAAAAAGCAGGATGCCAAATCTACCCTTAGTTGACAGAGAGCTTTATCATTCACGTCATGCCCCTTTTTGCTTCGAGCGGACCGCCAGATCCGCGGCTTGTGACAGATCTGCGCCAAAAACGGGAAACTGGCGTTCTCCTCAGAGCGAGAAGGATAAAACCCTGAGATTGACATGCGCCTTCTTCATGGTATTATTTAAGTGTCATATTTAGCACTCTCTGAGGTCGAGTGCTAATTTGTAAAAACATAACTTTTGACTTTGGCCTGTTGCTGAGATGACCGAACTACCAGAACTGACTGCACGCCAGGGCTTGTTACTCAAGCTCATCGTCCGGGAACACGTCGAATCGACGGTCCCGGTGGCTTCGCGCACCCTGGTGGACAAGTACCGGCTCGACTTCAGCCCGGCAACGGTGCGCAATGAGATGGCGGTACTGGAGGAACTCGGCTATCTGGCGCAGCCGCACACCTCGGCGGGGCGAGTGCCCACCGAGGCCGGATTCCGTTACTTCGTGGCGCGCCTGATGGAGGAACAGGCGCTGCCGCTGGCCGAACAGCGCCGCATCGCGCACCAGTTCCACCAGGCCCGCGATCACATCGAAGCGTGGCTGCCGCTGGCCGCTTCAGTGCTGGCGCGCTCGTCGGGGGCAGCCTCCGTGGTGACCGCGCCGCGCACGACAGAGCCGGTATACAAGCACCTGGAGCTGGTCCTTACCCACGGGCGCGCAGTGTTGCTGATCCTGGTGTTGCAGGGCGGCACAGTCGAACAACAAATGCTGGCCCTTTCGGAGCCCTTGACCCAGACGGCTCTGCGCGAGGTGGCCGACCGTCTCAACCAGATTTTCACCGGTTTGCGGGTTGCAGCGATCGAAGCGCGGCTAGGCGAACTGCCTTCGTTCGAGGCCGACATCGCCCGGCTAGTGGTCTCGATTATGCACAATGCCGAAGGCACGCCCTCGGACGAAATCTACCAACACGGCCTCTCCGACCTGCTGCAAGAGCCGGAATTCACCGAAGGCGACGCCGCCTCCACATCCGTAGTGCGCGTGTTGGAAGAGCGCAGCCTGCTTCAGGCGGTGCTGGCGGAGACGTTGACCCCCGCGGTCGGCGTCGGCAGCGTGCGCGTACTCATCGGCGGGGAGGGGCGCTGGGATGAACTGCGCGCGTGCAGCATCGTGCTGGCGCGCTATGGCGTCATGAACTACGCGACCGGCGCGCTCGGCGTCGTCGGACCGATTCGCATGCCCTACGGGCGTACCATTTCCGTGGTGCGTTTCGTGGCGAACATCCTCGGCGAATTGGTCTATGACACCTACCAACCCGGAATTCGCGGCGCATTTACTGACAACGAAGTTCTCACGAACGAGCGGACGGACGCCGGACCGACATCAGTGGTTGGTCAAACCGAGACTCAGTAGATCCAAAAATGCACCAAGGGGATCGTCAGATCCCCGTTCCGGTCTGGACCTGACGATCCAGACCAGGCAAAATTGGATCTACCGAGACTTGAATTCGTTGATTCGTTTCTGATTCGTTGCCAACGCGCTATGCCAAAACGACGACATCATGAAAACGCTTGGTGGAGGATCACTGAAGATGAAAAAAGCGACACGTAAGAAAAACCAACCCAAACTTGAAGAAGATGAAGTTCTTGAAACTGTGATGGAAGAACCTGCATTGACCGAAAAGGAAGCTTCTGCGCCTGCCGAGACTCCGGCTACAGGTGCAGCGGAAACGGAGCCCTTATCTGCAGAAGCGCTCCTTGAGGCGAAAATCCAGCAACTTGAGGCGCAATTGGCCGAAACCGAACGGAAGGCAGCGGAATACCTCGACGGATTGCAGCGCTCGCAGGCTTCCTTTGCAAATTACCGCAAACGTACCGAGGCCGAGCAGGTCGCGTGGCGCAGCGTAGCCAACGCAGCCCTGCTGAGTCGTTTCCTGCCGGTGTTGGATGACTTCGACCGCGCGTTCCAGGCCTTGCCGAAAGAGTTCGCCGGACATCCGTGGTTGGAGGGGATCACGCTCATCCAACGCAAAATTGCCGGCGTTCTTGAGGCTGAGAACGTCAAACCGATAGAAGTCCAGCCAGGCGCCGCCTTCGATCCACTCTATCATCAGGCCATCCTTTACCAGGAAGTTCCGGGCTTCGAAGATGGGCAAATCGTCGCCGAAGTCGAACGGGGTTACATCCTGGGCGAGCGCGTGCTGCGGCCTGCCTCCGTAGTGGTAGCGAAGGTGCCCCCGCGCATGCCGGAACCGCAGCCAGAGCCGGAATCAGAAGCCGTAGAGGCGGAAGTCTTGGAGGAGGTATCCACTTGTGGTGATGACGAACCTGGCGAATGTCCCGCTCCGCAAACCGAACAAGATAGCGGTTGTTGTCATGGGGATGATGCGCCCTGCGATTCTCAAGATGCAGCGTAATGCGCGAGATGGTGTATGAACAAAGATTATTATGACGTGTTAGGCGTCCCGCGGGAAGCCAGCCAGGAAGACATCAAGCGAGCCTATCGGCAATTAGCGCGCAAGTATCACCCCGATGTAAGCACGGAGGCGGATGCGGAGGAACGCTTCAAAGAAGTCAATGCTGCTTACGAAGTACTTTCCGACCCTGAAAAGCGTTCGATGTATGACCGCTTTGGTACGGATGTGCCGAATGGCTTCGGTGGCTTCGACTTCGGCGGCGGACGCGATCCTTTCGACATCTTCGCCGAGGTGTTCGGCAATCTGGGCGGTTTTGGCGGGTTTGGACAGGCGACCCGCAGTGGCCCGCGCCGAGGGAACGATCTGCGGACCAGCGTCGAAATTACCTTTGAGGAAGCCGTTTTCGGCGTCGAAAAAGAAGTCGAAATTCAGCGCCAGGAAGTCTGTCCCACGTGTGGGGGGTCAGGGGCCGAACCGGGAACCTCGGCGGAGCAATGCCCCGAATGTCGCGGCGCAGGCCAGGTACGCCACACGCAGCGCACCTTCCTGGGATCGTTTGTCAACATCGTCACATGCCCGCGCTGCAACGGCAAAGGGACGATCGTCACCAGACCCTGCCATGAGTGCAACGGGCAAGGCCGCGTCTACCGGCGGCGGCGGATCAAAGTGGCGATCCCGGCGGGCGTGGATGACGGCGTTACGATCCGGCTGACGGGCCAGGGCGAGCAGGGTGAGCGCGGCGCTTCGCCGGGGAATCTGTACGTCACGCTCAGTGTCAAGCCGCATCCCTACTTCAAGCGCCACAATAACGACGTGATCCTCGAAATGCAGATCAACGTCGCACAGGCGGCGCTGGGCGACTCGGTCAAAGTGCCCACCTTGGAGGGTGAGCGGCAAATCACCGTGCCTGCCGGGACGCAATCCGGCGCGATTTTCCGCCTGCGCAACCTGGGCATCCCCTATCTGCGCGGCAACGGGCGGGGAGATCAGTTAATCGTTGTGCAGGTCGCCATTCCGACGCGCCTCACGGCCAAACAGAAAGAACTATTCCAGGAATTGGCGGGCACGTTGGGTACCGAAGCGGTCGTTGAGGAGAAATTGGGCTTCGTGGATCGGGTCAAAGAGGCGTTGGGATTATGACGTCGCCGATGGAATGGTTGGAGGTCAGTGTTACGGTTGTGCCTGAAGCGGCAGAGGCTGTCGCCGAAGTGTTTAGCCGTTACGCCCCCCAGGGTGTTGCCATCGATCTGGGCGCCGGCGAAGAGGGCTCGGCGCAACAGGTGACGGTCAAAGCCTATCTTGTAGTGGATGCAGACATCGCCGAACGGCGTCAGAAAGTGGAAGAGGCGCTCTGGCATCTGCATCACATCTGGCCGGTGATTCCCGCTCCAACCTTTACGCCGATCGTTGATCAGGATTGGACGGCCGGCTGGAAAGAAACCATCCCCGTGCTCCATTTGGGCCGGCGGGTGGTCATCAAACCCTCATGGCGCGAATACACGGCCCAGCCCGATGAACTGCTGTTGGAAATGGACCCCGGCCTGGCATTTGGCACCGGCCTGCATCCCACCACCCAGTTGTGCGTCGAAGCGCTGGAGGACCTGGTGCAACCAGGGATGCGCGTCCTGGACCTGGGAACCGGCACAGGCATCCTGGCACTGGTGGCGGCGAAACTGGGGGCGGCGGATGTCCTCGCCGTGGACAACGACATCAACGCGGTAGCGGTCGCGCGCCGAAACGCGCGCGCCAATGCGGCAGCCCACCAGATACGAGTGCTGCACGGCTCACTGGCGGAGGTGGGCGAGCCATACGATCTGGTGGTGGCGAACATTCTCGCCCATGTGATCATCGATATGGCGGCGTCGGGATTGGACACACGGGTCCGGCGTGGCGGGACACTGGTGGTGTCGGGTATATTGGAAGAGCAGGCCGCCGAGGTTGCGGCGGCGTTGGTTGCGCAGGGATTGCCCATTGTTGAGCGCCGGCAGCACGATGGTTGGATGGCGCTGGTTGCGCAAAAACCGCACGGGAACCGTTCTTAAAAATCCAACCGAGCAGTTGACAAAAAACAACGCCGACCATCTTGGTCGGCGTTGCGCATTTCTTGCAGACGATGGCACGAGGTTCACTCCTCGTCTTCGTCTATACCCCCGATGCGTTGTTTCTTGTGGCGGTAGACGATGCGGCCGCGTGTCAGATCATACGGCGAGAGTTCCACGCGCACGCGATCCCCTAGCAGGATGCGGATGTAATATTTGCGCATTTTACCGGACAGGTAGGCCAAGACTTCGTGCCCTGAATCCAACTGCACCCGAAACTGCGTGCCGGGGAGCGCCTCAACAATAGCGCCTTCGACCACAATTTTCTCTTCTTTACCACCCATCCGGTTTGTTCTCCCCTCTATGCCGCGCTCTTGTCAGAGTTTCCGGCATCTTCAGCCATGTCGATGACTTCGGGCAACGGGGCGTCGTCGAGTTCGTTCTCATCGATCTCGATGGCCCCCACATCCTCGATCCCTTCATCCGAAAGGTCCAGGCCGAATTCATCCTCATCCATTTCGGCGCTCTCGTCGAATTCCGCTTCGACCTCAGCCTGCGCCGGGATTTCGGCTGCGGCGGCTTTGGCGGCTGCCCACTCTTCCCACTCATCGCGGCGCACTTGCCGGACGCTCAGACCGATGCGGCGGCGATCCGGTTCGACGCGGATGACTTTCACCAGCAGACGTTCGCCCGGCTTCAATTCGTTGCGCTGCTCCACATCGCCAAGCTCGGAGTTGTGCAGCAACCCTTCGACACCCGGCTCCAACTCGACAAAGATACCAAAGTCCACCACCTGGGTGACTTTGCCTTCCACCAGTGTGCCTTCTTTGTACTTTTCGGGCGCGATCCCCCAGGGGTCCGGCGCGAGGGCCTTGATGCTCAGGGCGATGCGCTGGCGGTCACGATCGACGCTGAGGACTTTGACCTTGATGCGCTGCCCTTCGTGATAGACCTCACGCGGGTCTTCGATGCGGCCCCACGACAGCTCGGAGATGTGCACCAGACCATCCAGGCCGCCAAGATTGACGAACAGGCCAAAATCGGTGATCTGGCTGATACGCCCACGCCGGACCTGTCCGGCTTCGAGTTCTTCCATAAGTTGGCGACGCCGCGCTGAACGCCATTCTTTGGCAGCGGCGCGCTGTGAAAGGATAAGGCGACGGCGGCGGCGATTGACCTCGATGACCTTGAGCATAATCTTCTGGCCGACCATCGCGCGCAAACGACGATGCCGTTCAGCAGGTTGCCGGATGCGCGAAAAGCCGATCAGTTGGCTCATCGGAATAAACCCGCGCAGATGGCCGAACTCGACAGTCAGGCCGCCACGGTTGGCGTTCAACACCAACGCCTCGTAAACGGATTCGTCTTCGCGCAGCTTCTCGGCTTTGATCCAGTCCTCCTGGAGCATGGCCTGCGAGACGGATAATTCGACGTTGCCATCCGAATCGCGCAACCGGGTCACAATGACGTTGACGGTCTCACCGACGTTGAACGTTTTATTTTCGAGGTCCTCGAGGTCTTCACGGGGGACAAATCCATCGCGCTTTGAACCGATGTCAACCACCAGTCCGCCATCTTTGAGCGCCAGAATAACGCCTTCGCGGAGTTCTCCGCGCCGAAGTTCTGTGCCTGCTAACGATTCTTCGAGTTGATCCTCCCATTGTTCCATAGAAACAGGCTCGGTTGGGGTCGCCTTTAGTTCTTCCACTTCCACTCCTCTTCCACCCAGTATTGCAAGCTCGTACTATCCATGCAACTTGGGTGGTCTGCTAAAATTTCCCGTATTCTATCATACCAGGTCATAATGTCAAACTTTAGAGCCAGACTACAAAAGTCTCATGAGGCCCCTACGTGCTGAGACTTTTGTAGTCTTCAGTCTGCGCCCCGATTCAGGTGATGCTGATCGCCGCCTCCCCACCATCGACAGGGATTGTTGTCCCAGAAATCCAGGTGATGCGCGGATCAGACAGCGCCACCAGCACGTGCGCTACATCCTCCGGTGTGGTCAGCCGGTGCGCCGGATGATGGGCCAGCACGGTCTCGATGATCTTTTCATGGCCGGGGATGGCGCGCAGGGCGGGCGTGTCGGTGACGCCGGGCATCAGGCAGTTGACGGCAATACCGCGCGGGGCCAGTTCGAGCGCCAACTGACGCGTGTGCGCTTCCAGCGCAGCTTTGGCCGCCGAGACGGCCCCGTAATACGGCGCAGCGCGCTGCGATCCCATGCTGCTCATCGAATAAATCCGGCTGCCCGGCCCTAACAAGTTGGCGCGTACCAAATCCTGCGTCCAGTAGACGAGGCTGTGCGCCATCACCCGCAGCGTCATGTCCATCTGTTCCTCGGAGGTAGCCTCTTCCGGCGACTCGGCGATGTACGGGCGCAGGCTGCCGAAGGCCAGGGTGTGAACCATCAGGTGGATGGTGGAGTACTCGGCGTCCCGCAATGTCGCGGCGATGGTCTCGATCACGCGCGCCCGTCGTCGTGCATCGGCGGCGTTGGTGTTGAAGAAGATAGCCCGGCTGCCGGCGGCCTCCACGTCGGCGATGACAGCTTCGGCCTGCTCGATGCTGCGGCGGGGGTCCAGGTGCACGCCGAAGACGTGCATCCCGGCCTGCGCCACCGCCCGCGCCGTCGCCGCCCCGAACCCGCTCGATGCGCCCAAAATCAGCGCCCAACGGCCTTTTAGTGAAGCGTTAGACTTGTCCATACTACCTCCTGGAGCAAAAAACACGCATCTTCATGATGTACACGGAAAACACGGATTTTTCCCAATAATCCCAAAGAATCTGTAGTGGTCAAAGACATATTGCACCGCAGAGAGCGCAAAGCTCGCAGAGATTTATAGAATTTCTCCGCGCTCTCAGCGAACTCTGCGGTAAAAAAAGCCGTCCGGCAAGTTCAAACTCTCGTCGACCAGTACAATAATCCAAAGAATCCATGAAATCCGTGTGCAATTCTTGGACTGCGGATCGTAAAGTCATCTTGACTACGACAAATCCTCACGGACAGAGAGAAATTCGTGGAAATTCGTGAGGATTCGTGGTTAAGGTTTATGCGAAGTCCATGTCACCGCCCATTGGACCGGCATCGCCGGCCAGATCGGGAATTTCCTTCTCGATCTCTTCCGGGCTTTGCCCGGCTTCCAGGCGGTCGATGACCTCGTCAAACTCCGGGCCGAGGTCGCCGGCTTCGTCCCCCATCTCGTTGACCATCTTGCGCATAAAGCGCCCCATGCTCTTGGGGTCGTTCTCGTCGAAATCGCCCCAGGCGGTGGGGTCAGCCAGGTCTTCGAGACGGCTATCTTCCGAACGCACGACGCGCACCCGCGAGACCAGGCGGCGCACGTCGGTGCTGTGGCAGTGCTTGCACGTCACCGTGCTTTCGTCGATGGCGGAAAAAGAGCGCCAAAATACCGAGAACCGGCGGCGACATTTTTGGCAACGGTATTCGTAAATCGGCATCTTTCTCTCCTTAAGCAACTGTGGTATAGTGTAGTGAGGCATTATACCGAAAAAGTGGAGGAGGAGCAAGTTTTATGGGGGAAAACGCGACCGATTTGTATCATCGTCCGCATTACCCGTTGCTGATCGTCATTTCCGGGCCTTCTGGTGTGGGAAAGGATAGCGTTGTCACACAAATGCGGCAACGCCAATCCTCATTTCATTTCGTGATCACGGCGACGTCGCGCCCGCCGCGCCCAGATGAAGTGCATGGGACGGATTACTTTTTTGTGTCCGAGACCGAGTTCCAGGAGATGATCCGCCAGGACGAACTGCTGGAACACGCCATGGTCTACGGGCAGTACAAGGGCATTCCCAAGCAACAGGTGCGCGACGCGCTGAACAGCGGCAAAGACGTGATCATGCGCCTGGATGTACAGGGGGCAGCCACCGTCAAACGCCTGGCCCCCGAGGCGATTCTCATTTTTTTAGCCGCGGCCTCAGAAGAGGAATTATACGCACGCCTTCAACGCCGGCAGACTGAATCCGAAGAGCAGTTGCGCTATCGCATGAGAGTGGCCCGTGAGGAAATGCGGCGCATCGGCGAATTCGATTACGTCGTCATCAACCGCGAGTGTGGATTGGATGAGACGGTGGAGCAAGTCTTGCACATCATCGATGCTGAGCATTGCCGCGTTCAGCAACGACACGTGACATTGTAGAGCGTGTGCCGAGGCGAGGTGGTTATGGCGGGTAAAGCACCCTTGTCTTTGAACGTGGGGGATGTGGTCGAGTTGCGCAAAAGCCATCCGTGCGGCGGCCATACCTGGCGTATCCTACGGGTTGGCGTGGACATCGGTATGGAGTGCCTGACGTGCCGGCGTTACGTGATGGTGCCGCGTAGCCGCTTCGAGGCGCGCGTCAAGCGTTTTGTGCAACAGGCTTCCGGCGTGTCGGAGAGCGAATGACAGACGCAGCATCCGGTATTACGCCCAAGCGTTTTCTTTTCCTCTTCTCCGATACCGGCGGCGGACATCGCGCCTCGGCGCAGGCGGTCAAAGACGAAATGGCGCGGCTGTACGGCGACGCCGCCGTCGTCGAGATGGTGGACATTTTCGTCGAGATGCGGCGTTGGCCGTTCGACCGCTTCCCGCAATGGTATCCGATAGTGGTGGGATTGAACGGGATTCCGTGGCACGTAGGGTATCACCTTTCCGATACCATGTCGGTGGTCAAGCTACTCTCCGGCGCAGTATGGCCTTATGCCGGACCCTCTCTCTGTAGTTTGCTGGAGCATCACCCGGCCGATGTGATGGTTTCGTTTCATGGGGTGCCGAACGCGGCCCTGTTGTTCGCCCGGCGGAAGCTGGCGCTGCGCAATCCGTTCGCCATCGTGACGTTGGATTTGGTCAGCGTGCATGCCGGATGGTTCACACCGGGCGCGCACCTGTACATCGTGCCCACCGAGGCAGCCCGGCAACGCGCCCTACGGGCAGGCGTGACGCCGCAGCACATTCGCGTGATTGGGATGCCCACCCGGCGTGCTTTCGTCGAAGCACGTGATTTATCGCAGACCAAAGCCCGCGCACTCCTCAACTTGCCGCAAGATCGCCCGGTTGTCCTGATGGTCGGCGGCGGCGAGGGAATGGGGCCGCTGGTGCCGGTGGTGCGGGCAATTGCCCGGCGCAAACCCAACGCCCATCTGGTCGTGATCGCCGGGCGTAACCAGGCACTCTACCATGCGTTACGCACGTTGGACGTCCCTGTTCCACTGCACGTTGAGGGCTTTGTCAGCAACATCGCCGTGTGGATGCGGGCAGCCGATGTGCTCGTTACCAAGGCCGGGCCGAATACGTTGTCGGAGGCTTTCATCGCCGGTCTGCCGTTGGTGCTCTACGCCGCGATCCCGGGACAGGAAGAGGGCAATATCCTGCACGTCGTCGAAAATCATGCCGGGGTGTGGGCGCCCAAGCCCGAAGCAGCGGCAGATGCCGTGATGGATTTGCTGGCCCATCCGGCGCAGCGGGCTGCGATGGCGGCCTGTTCGCAGGCGCTGGCGCGGCCACACGCCACCGAAGAAATCGCGCGGCATTTGTGGGATTTGCAGCGTTAAAGTATAATATTTCAGGCATGGACACCGACTTACATCGTTTCTTGCAGTATGTCAGGTTCGAGCGTGGCTATGCTGCCAACACACTGGCTGCTTATGAACAGGATTTGAGGCAGTTTCAGACATTCATGCAAGCCTCCGGCCTGACACAGTGGGACGCGCTGAGCGCCGACGTGCTCGAAAGGTTTGTGACCTCGCTTCAGGATGAAGGGTACAGCACGGCGACCGTGGGGCGGAAGATAGCGGCGGTACGTTCATTTCTACACTTTCTCTTTGCCGAGGGGGTGATTAGTGGCGAATTGGCCCACTGGGTACACCAACCGAAGGTGGGCAAGCGACTGCCGCATACCCTGTCCCGCGAGGCGATGCAGCGGCTGTTGGATGCGGCCTCGGTCGAAGAGACGCCACTGGCGCTGCGGGATCGCGCCCTGTTGGAGATGTTGTACGCGACCGGTATGCGGGCAAGCGAGGTGCTCGGCCTGCGCGTGGGGGATGTAGACCTGGTGAACAACACCGTATTGTGCATGGGCAAGGGCAGCAAGGAGCGTCTGATCCCCTTGTACCCGGCAGCCCGAGACTGTGTGCGCCGTTACATCGAAGAAGGCCGCCCCTTCCTGCTGCGCGAGGCTGCGGAGAAAACGCTGTTCCTCAACAAACGGGGCGACGCTCTGACCCGGCAGGGCCTCTGGTTTATCGTGCAACACTACGCGCAAGCGGCGGGGCTGGAAGCGTGGGTGACGCCGCACACCTTGCGTCACACCTTCGCCACCCATTTGTTGGATGGAGGGGCCGATTTGCGCGAGGTCCAGCAGTTTCTGGGACATGCCAATATCACCACAACGCAGATTTACACCGAAATCTCAAGCCAGCGCAAGCGCGAAGCCTACGACCGCGCCCACCCGCGCGCTCACCTGACTGACGACGACTGATGATGAATCGGAGGTTCAGTATGGAAGAATTCTATACGATGCATGAATTCAATGAAGCCGTTGCGGCGATTCGGCAGCATGCCGATGTGCAGCCGCGTGTGGGAATGATTCTTGGATCGGGCCTCAATGCGTTGGCCGAGGCGGTGGAAGACGCGACGGTCATTCCCTTTGCCGACATTCCCCATTTCCCCATCTCCACAGTGGAAGGCCACTCCGGACGCCTGATCCTGGGCCTCCTCGAAGGCGTCCCCGTGGTGGTGATGCAAGGCCGCGCCCATTACTACGAAGGCTACAGCATGGGTCGGGTCGGGTTGCCGGTCCGTGTGATGCGACTACTCGGCTGCGAGTTGCTTATCGTGACGAACGCCGCGGGCGGATTGAATATGACCTACCGCGCCGGTGACGTGATGATCATCCGCGATCACATCAACCTGATCGGCATGGCCGGCCTCAATCCCCTGCGCGGCCCGAATCTGGCCGAGTTTGGCCCGCGCTTCCCCAGCATGAACGACGCCTACGACCCCGCGCTGCGCCGGCTGGCACAGGAAATCGCCCTGGAGGCCGCGATTCCGGCGCATCTGGGTGTCTACATCTGCCTGGCGGGGCCGAGCTTCGAGACGGTCGCCGATGTGCGCTTCCTGCGCCTCATCGGGGCAGACGCCGTGGGGATGTCCACCGTGCCCGAAGTAATCACAGCCCGGCATAGCGGGATGCGCGTGCTGGGACTTTCCGGGATCAGCAACACGCTGGTGGGCGAGGAAGGGGCGCCGCCGCCGAACCACGAAGAGGTGTTGGCGGCCGGGCGTGTGTTGACGCCCCGTTTGGAGACGATCATCCGGGGGGTGTTGCGCCGCCTATGACGATTGTAATTTCCTGGCTGGGGCGGCAAGCTCTGTGGATCGGTGTGATCTGCCTGTTGGGCGCGCTTGGCTACGTTGTCACTGCTATCTCCAACAAGCGCCGGCGTGACATTGCGCAGTTCTCGTTGGAGCGCGAGGTCTACCACTACCGGATGGCCCGCGCCTGGTTCACGGCGGCGCTGTTCCTGGGGCTGGGCGCGGCGGTGTTCATGCTGCGCGCTTATGTACTGCCGACCTTGCCGGTGACGACGACGCCGGTGACTACGGTAGGAGTGGGATTGTTCACCCTCACGCCGACACCGCTCAGACCCATGGGGACACCCGGCATCGAAACGGCGACGCCGCCCTTGACGGCTACCCAGATGCTGACCACGGTAGTGATCCCCGCGGTGCAGCCCACGCCGACGGACTTTGTGTTGCCGACATCCACGCCTGTCCCGCCGGACGTCTATCAGCCCGACTGCCCGTCAGCCGAAGCGCAGTTGACGTTGCCGACGGCCGGGAGCAACGTGTCCGGTGAAGTGCAAGTCGCCGGTACGGCCAGCGTCAATGCCTTTTCATATTACAAATTCGAAGTGCAATTTCCGGGCTCGAACACGCCCAACTTCGTCTCGCAATACAACACGGCAGTGACGAACGGCTTCCTGGGAACATGGGATGTTTCGGACCCCAACCGTTATCCACCGGGCGGCCCCTATCGGTTTCAGTTGGTGGTGGTGGACATCTACGGCAACACGACGACATGCACCATCCCGGTCAATATCGTCGCTCCCTAGACGATTTTGGATTGGTGATTTTGGATTTCTGTGGTGGCGGTGGCCCATCAACTTTGGACTGACGACTATCGACTCTGAACCATAGAGGCGTCTCCCACACCAACGCGGGCGGAAAATATTGCACCACGGAGACACGGAGAACACAGAGGTTTTTCAGAATTCTCTCCGTGCCCTCTGTGGTTATTTTTGAAGGAGGGATTATGCGTATTCGAGTGGCGCGCGAGGACGATTGGAAAGCGTGTCTGGCTATCGATGGATCATACGAAACCGAATCGGCGTGGCAAATGGAAGGCGTGCGCGCCGATAACGAATGGGGCGCGCTTTTCCGCGAGGTACGACTGCCACGCAAGCAGCGCATTGCCCCTTTTCTCAATCCCGAGGCGCGGGCGAGGTGCTGGGCGCGCAGCGACGTCTTTTGGGTTGCCGCCGAAGGCCGCAAAGTGATCGGCTACATGGCACTATCGGTAGCGGCGGAGCGCGGTGAAGCGCGGATCAACGACCTGGTCGTGGAGGAAGCCTATCGCCGTCACGGCGTCGCCACTGAACTGCTGAACCATGCCGTCGAATGGGCTTTACGCAAGGACGTTGAGCATCTGATTCTGGAGTGTGCCCTCAAAGCACAACCGGCGATCGGTTTTGCGCTTAAGCATCGCTTTGTCTTCTGTGGCTTTCAGGACGGCTATTGGCCGGGACAGGAAGTGGGGATTTTCTTTCGCAAGCGCATCCGGTAAGGAGGCAAGAGGCAGGAGGCAAGAGGCAGGATGCAAGAGGCAGGATGCAGGAAATTTGTGCGAATATGCCCGCTCTGAAATCGACGGACGACTAGCGACTTTGGACTAAGGACTTTAGACTATTGCCTATGGACTGGCTGCATTTTCTCATCAAGGCGAATGATGTGTTGATGGCGGGCGTGGCGGCCACCGCTTTTGCCCTTGCGCTTTATCTTTTTTCCTACAACCGCCAGAGCCGCGTCTCGAGCATGTTTGGCGGCTTGCTGATCTGTGTGATCGTCGTTTATCTGGTGGACCTGTTGCCGCCCAGCGATACAGCGCCGGCGCAGAGTGGGCTGCTGTTGCGCTTACAGTGGTTGGGCATCGCGTTCACCCCCACATTTTACATCGAGTTCGTGCGCGCCATTCGTTTTTCCGTGATGGAAGACCACTTCCCCGGCTGGGTGCGCTGGGGCAGCTTCGTGAGCAGCGGGGTGGTGGCGCTGCTGGCTCTCTTCACCGATGTGGTCGTTAAAGAGGGAGCTCCCCTGGCCGATGCCGCAGCCGGGGTGTACCATTTGCAGCCCGGCCCGCTCTTTTACCCCTTCGCTTTCGCTTTTGCCGGTGTGGCGTTGTGGGGATTGCGGGAGACGCTGGTCGCGCGCCGGCGCTGCTATACCCACGCAGCGCGGCGGCGCATGGCTTACTTGTTGGTCAGCTTTGTTGCCCCGGCTATGGGCGTGTTTCCTTATCTGCTGCTGATCGGCTGGCCGACGCGCCTACCCGCCACCCTGTTCTGGCTTCTGCTCATCGTAGGGAACATCGCCGTTGCCGCCATGCTGGCGCTAATGGCCTACAGCGTCGCCTTTATCGGCGCGTTGACACCCGACCGGGTGATTAAACACCGCATGGTGCGTTTTCTCCTGCGCGGCCCGCTGACGGCGAGCCTGGCGCTGGTGATGTTCGGCGTCGGATTGACCCTGGAGCCATTGTTGGGCGTGCGGCAATACACGCTCTCGCTGATCGTCAGTGCCGGCACGGTCATTGTGATGCAGTTGGGGGTGGAACTGGCAAAACCGCTGATTGATCTGGCGCTCTACCGCGAAGGACGGGAAGAGGTGGCCCGGGTGCAGGATTTGAGCCAACGGCTGTTGACCACCACCGACCTGCGACAATTCTTAGAGAATGTCCTGGCCGCAGTCTGCGAAATCCTTCGCAGCAACGGCGGCTTCCTGGCGACCCTGGACAACGGTGAATTGCATTGGGACATCCGCTGTAACTGGTCGCTCTCGCCAGAAGATGTCGCCCAGATTCCACTGGCAGAAGTGGCCTCCACGCAGAAGCAAGACCGTTTCATTTTCTGGGATGGGTATTGGGCACTGGTCATCTACGACAAGAGCGGGATTGACATGCTTGGTCTGATCGGATTGCGGACGCCCGAAGTCCATTTGCCACTTACGACGGAACAGGAAGCCCTGTTGGACGATCTGCTCCTCCAGGCAAGCGCCGCGCTAGAGGACCGGCGGCTGCAACAGGTCGTGTTCGGCGCTTTCTCGCCGCTGCTTTCGGAATTGACGGACATTCAGCGGCGCGGAAGCCTCTTGCGCTACACGGGCGAAGCGGTGGGCGGTTTCACGCTAATCCAGTCCCCGGAACTGCCGCAGTGGGTTCACGACGCACTCGCCCACTATTGGGGTGGCCCGCGTCTGACGGAAAACCCGCTCCTGAACCTGGAAATCGTCAAACGGGCGGCTGCCGATTACGACGGCAACGTCGTTAAGGGCCTGCGTGTCGTGCTGGCCGATGCCATCGAACGCCTGCGCCCCGATGGTGAACGCAAGTTGACAGCACCGGAATGGCTGCTATACAATATACTTGAAATGAAGTTCCTGCGGGGGCACAGAGTCCGCGAGGTGGCAATGCGGCTGGCAGTGAGCGAGTCGGACCTATATCGCAAACAGCGGGTCGCCATTGAAAACCTGGCCGAAATCATCATCCTGATGGAAGAGGAAGCGCACGGCGATCCAAATAGATCAGCGGTTGCGTTGCAAAACGGGCACGATTTACGCAGTGCCGTGCTGCACGATTCCGATAAAACACCCGCAAAGGTTGAGTTGAGGTCGTAGCCTGCACAAGGTTGGAGAATAAGGAGTTTTTTTATGGATCACTATGTTCCGCCACATTCGCCGCTCTGTGAGAGTTACTGGAATAGTATTTTGGAAGAAGGCCCGGTCAGTTCAGGACACGCCGCCGTCGCCTGGGAGTGGGTCGAAACGCCTGAGGTGTCGATGGCCGTCTGGGACGAGGCTCGTCATCTGTTCCGCATTCATGCAGTTCTCGAATTGGTTGTTGACGGTTTCAATCGGGGCGGGCTGATGACACACTGGAAGGGCATAGAATGTTTCATTCCGGCCTCACATTTGATCGATTATCCGTTCCCTGCCGATCCTGAAGCACGCGAACGTTGCTTCCAGGGTTACGTCGGCAGGAAATTACGCCTCTGTATCATCGAAGTCGAACCGCTCCGCAATCGCATTCTCCTCTCGGAACGCCAGGTGGCGGAGTGTGAGCTGATGAAAACCGAATGGCCGGCGTGGTTGTGCCCCGGCCACATTTGCGACGGGACCGTTACCAGCGTGCGTCCGTTTGGCGCGTTCGTCGATATCGGCCCACTGGAAGGTATGGTGCACATCTCCGAGATTTCATGGGGGCGGGTGCGCGATCCCCAGGATTTTCTGCAGCCAGGGCAGACGGTGCGTGTCAAAATCCTCAATGTTGATCCAGAACACCAGCGTGTTGCCCTCAGTTTGAAGCGACTGAGTACGAATCCCTGGACGTCCGTCCACGCACGGATCAAGCCAGGTGACGTGCTTACCGGCTCGGTTGCCAGCATCGAACGTTTCGGCGTCTTCGTGCAATTGATCGATGGCCTTGAGGGACTACTGCACACCTCTGAGCTTGGGCGTAATGATGGCGTCAACCTGGATTACAGCCATTTTGTTGTGGGACAACCGGTCACGGTACGCGTTTTAGAGATCGTGCCAGAAGAACATCGCATTTCGTTAAGGATGGTAGACAGGGAGTGCTCTGATGACCCGGCGTAAGGCCGCCTCGATGGCTCGACCGTCCGGTCGGCGCACCACAACCCGCAGTCAAAAAACGACCGCGCGGGCGACCCCGCCGTCCCACACAGCAACGTCTGCGCGCACCACACAGAAGCGAACGCCCGCCCAGAGACGACCACCCGCCCAAAGGGTCACCGTGTGGAATATCCTGGGCAAGATCACGCAGCTCTTCTTCGAATGGGCCAGGGGGCCTACCGGTCAGCAATTGCTGGCTGTGGCGCTGATCCTCTTTGGATTGTTGACCATTGTGGCCCTCACCGGCAAAGTCGCCGGGGTCAATGCCGGCGTCTTGATCAACGGCTGGGTGCGCACCCTGGTGTTCTTGTTCGGTTGGGGTGCTTACCCCGTAGCCGCGATGATCGTCGGACTGGGGTTGTTGTGGCTGCGGCACCTGGTTCATCGACCGATGACCTGGCGCTGGCGGCCGGTGCTCGGCTTCGAATTGACCCTGATCGCGCTGTTGACCCTCACGGCGACCTTGATCACCGGGGTAGCGGATTTTCCGCGTAGTTGGGGACTCGTCGAGTCGGGACGGGGCGGCGGTTTGATCGGCTGGGCATTTTATGTGCTGTTGAACGACACCGTGGGTTCGTTAATCACCGGCTTCTTGATGGCGGTGGTGCTGTTGATTGGCCTGGCGTTGGCGTTCGACGTGACGAAAGAAGACTTGCGCCTCTTCGGGCAGCGCCTTGCCGAGATCAGTGCGGCCTGGCGCGCCCGGCACGCCAACGGCACGCCGGAGGAAACCGCTTCGCAGCCCATCGCGCAGGTGGCGGCCGGAGTCGCCGTATCGCCGGTCCCCCAGCGCCGTGAAACGCCTTCACCCCCGCCACTCACAACGCCGCCGGTTGCCCCGCCGGAGATCGAAGTGCCATCTGTGCCATTGCCCGTGCGTTCTGCGGCGGCGCCCGAACCTGAGCCGCGGGCAGACATCCTACCGCCGCTCACTCTGTTGAAGCAAACCCGGCGCGCAGGGACGGATCAGGAGGACTTACGCCGCAAGAGCCGCATCATCGAAGAGACGCTGGCGCAGTTCGGCGTGCCCGCGCAGGTGACCGAGGTGCGTCCCGGCCCTACGGTCACGCAGTTTGGCGTGGCGCCGGGATACATCAGTCGTGGTCCGGATGGCGAAGAGCAGCGCAAAGTGCGCGTCAGCCAGATCGCGTCGCTGGCCGACGATCTGGCGCTGGCGCTGGCGGCGAAATCGCTGCGCATCGAAGCGCCCGTGCCCGGTCGCGCGGTTGTCGGGATCGAAGTGCCCAACACCGAAATCAGCCTGGTATCGCTGCGCGTGGTGCTGGAAAGCGAGGAATTCCGCAAATGCGGCAAGCCGCTCTGTGTAGCCATCGGGCTGGACGTAGCCGGTTCGGCGATCGTGGCCGACCTCTCGGCGATGCCGCACTTGCTTGTCGCCGGAACAACCGGCAGCGGCAAGAGCATCTTCATCAAGGCGCTGGCGGCGAGCCTGATCATGCACAACCATCCGGACAACTTGCGCCTGATCGCCATCGACCCGAAAATGGTGGAGTTGAGCCACCTCAACGGGCTGCCGCATTTGTTGGGCCGGGCCGAATCCGATATGGAAAACATCATCCGTGCGCTACGTTGGGTGGCGCATGAGATGGACCAACGCTACAAACTGTTCTCGGAGACGGTAGCGCGTAACCTGGATGACTACAACCGCAAAATGGCGCGCAAAGGCGAGCCGACATTGCCGCGCATCGTCGTTTTTATCGATGAGCTGGCGGATTTAATGCTCTCTACCCCGGAGGAAACCGAGCGCACGCTGACACGCATCGCTCAGATGGCGCGCGCCACCGGCATCCACCTGGTCGTTGCCACACAGCGCCCCAGCACCGACGTGGTGACGGGGCTCATCAAAGCCAACTTCCCTGCCCGGGTGAGCTTTGCCACCACCAGCAACGTCGATTCGCGCGTCATCATCGACACGCCGGGCGCGGAATCGCTGCTGGGACGCGGTGATATGCTCTTCCTGCCGCCGGACGCCTCTGCGCCCCAGCGCGTGCAGGGCTGCTACATTTCGGATGAGGAGCTGGAGGCGCTGATCCGCTTCTGGCAGAAGAGTGCCGGCGCCACGCCCGCTAAACCGCCCTGGGAAGTGATTGCTCAGACAAAAGGCCCGGATTCCCTGCGCCTCGAGGGACAATCGGAAGACGCGGACCTGTTGGAGCGCGCCGTAGCTCTGGCGAAGAGCCGCGGAAACATTTCAACCTCCGGTCTACAGCGGCAGTTGCGCATCAGCTACCCCCGCGCCGCGCGGCTGATGGAAGAGATGGAACAGATGGGCCTGGTTGGCCCGCAGGAAAGCGCCGGGCGCAAACGCCACGTCATCCTGGGCGATGACAATGAATATTGAGCCTCTTCCTCGATGGAAAAGTCAAGCAAAAGACCTATGCCTGGTTCCTCTTGTATTTTGCTTGTATCGTGTTTTGTGCTACACTTTTATTAGCGACGTAGTATATCCCTCGATGAGGAGCCGAGAAGGGTGAACAACCATTTGGCGATTCTCAATGAGGTCTTGCAGTTCCTGCGCCGTTTTCAACGCGCAGAGCATTTGGTGCGAGAAAGCCTCACATACATTGCTCAGTTGACCGGTTGGGCGGGTCTTGCCTTGCTGTCGCCGGATCACGAAACAGGGATGGTGCGTGTTACCGCCTCGACCGGCCCATTAGCCCCACCACTCGATGAGGCTGCGCCCGCCGATCACCCGCTACTCGTGACTGTGTTGCAGGCAAAAGTCTTACATTACGTCGCCGACACCCCCGGCGCCGGGTTGGTGTTTCCCCTTGACGTCGCCCACACCAGTGCCTTGCTTGTGCCGTTGAAACGGGGCGAATGGGTTCATTCGATGCTCTACGTGGTGAGCGATATGCCCAACGCCTTCGATGCGGATGCTCGATCGTTGGCAGAGACACTGGCAGAGGTACTGGCGTTGGCTTTTCAAAATGCAGAGCTTTACGTCTCCCTGCGGCAGGAGGCGTTCGAGCGCCGGCAAACCGAAGATCGCTTCTGGGCGACAACACGCAAAACCGAAACGTTATACTTTGTCACCCGCGCTTTGATTGCCCCACGTTACCTCGACGATATTCTCCCGGCAGTGTTGAACAGCATTGCGAATGCGCTGCGCACGAATATCGTCTGGCTGTTGCGTTGCGATCCGGTCAATCAGCAAGTTTGTACCTTACTCGCGGGTGGCGCCGCCCCATCGACACTGCCACGGCTATCCTTTGAGGAATTTTCACAAGGCGTCGTCGGCGAAGTGCTGCGCGATGGTCGGCCATCCTTCCTGACCAAAGCGGCGGTGGAAGCACGCCGGCAAGGGGGAGAAACACAGCCGTGGTACGCGATTGAAGCAGATGGCGCTGTTGCCGTGGCGCCTTTGTTGATGCAGGGCAAGCCCTGCGGGGTGTTGATGGCGGTCAATCGGTCTGACCAGCCCGATTTCACCCAGTCAGACGTGGATTTGCTGATGGCGATCGCCGCGCAGATTGTGTCGGCGATGCAACACGCCGAGCTTTTTCAAGCAGTGGAAGAGGAGCGTGAGCGCCTGCGGACGGTGGTGCAATCCAGTCGCGACGGGGTTGTCCTGTTGGGCGTTGATTTGCGCCTGTTGGTGGTCAACCGGCCGGCGGTGCGTTTTCTTGGTCTGCCTGGTGAACCGGAAACGTGGGTCGATCGCTCATTGTGGGATGTTGTAAGTACCCTGCGCGATCACGCGCGGCATGCAGTCAAGATTATCCTCGGTGAGATGCGCCGTATCCGCGATGGCGACGATCAGCCTCACGATGGCGAAGTCAAGATCGGCCTACGGACGATCCAATGGGTCAGTTGGCCGGTGCGTGGGGACGCCCAGCTTCTAGGGCGGCTCTTTATGATGCGCGATGTCACCGATGCACGGCTCCTGGATCAATTCCGCGACGATTTGACACACACGATGGTCCACGACCTGCGCAACCCGCTAACCGGCATCCATGCGGCGCTCACGTTGCTGCTGCGCGGAGCTGGTGACACTCTATTGGAAAGCCAACGGCGTATCATCAACGTTGCGTTGCTCAGCACAGAGCGCATGGTCAAACTGGTCAATGCTATTTTGGATATCAGTCGCCTGGAGACCGGACAAATGCCGCTCAGACCCGTCGTTTTCCGTCTCTCTGACGTGGTGCGTGATTCGGTAGAATTGCAAAAACTAACGATTACCCAACATGACCTGAATTTCGTCAATGCTGTGCCTGAGGACGTCCCTTTGGTGCGGGCCGACCGGGAATTGATCGAACGCGTGTTGCAAAATCTGATGGGCAATGCGTTCAAATTCACCCCAGCCGGGGGGGAAGTTGAAGTGCGGGCCACAGTGGAACCTTCCATGCCCGATAAGCTGTGCATCTCCGTTTCCGACACCGGGCCGGGGATTCCTCCTGAGATTCGGCGCAACCTGTTTACCAAGTTTGTGGCCGGACAGCAAACCGAGCGGGGCAGCGGCCTGGGGTTGGCTTTCTGCCGTATGGTCCTGGAAGCCCACGGCGAGCGTATCTGGGTAGCTCAAACCTCAGAGAAAGGCACCACGTTTACCTTCACACTGCCGTTAGCCGCTTCTGTGTCTTGATCGCAATCCAGGTGGCGCACCCATGCGCCCACCTTACATACGTGAGGAAAATGAGCATTTCACTGCTACCCAAGAAGATGGATGATATCCACGCGCTGTTGCGCGCGCTGGATTGGCACGCCATCGGCTACGAAATAGAACAAGAGACCCAGGCCCGGCTGGTCATCGTTGGCCCCGTGAACAGCGGCAAATCGACGCTCTTCAACCGCCTGCATGGGCACAAACTATCGGCAGTGAGCGCCGTGCCGGGAACGACAAAGGGCGTCGTCGAACACCCGATCGGCCCGTTTCTGTTGGTGGACACCCCTGGCTTTGGCGAAGTATGGGGCGTCGACCGCGCCGAGATTGCGCGCCAGGCGACCGCCGATGCCGACCTGGTTTTGCTCTTGCTGGATGCGGCGGCCGGCGTTCGCCAGAGTGACCTCGACCTCTACACGGCCCTGCGTGACCTGCGCCGCCCGGTGATCGTGGCCCTCAACAAGGCCGATCTGGTGAAGAAGGACTTGCCGTGGATTTTGGAGAATGTCGAGAAACTGCTCGGCACGCGCCCGATTCCGATCTCGGCGCAGACGGGGATGGGGATTGTGGACGCGCTGCTGCCCGCAATCTTGAGCGCGCAACCGGCGGTCGCCGTGGCGATGGCCCGCGCGCTCCCCGATGTGCGCGGGCACATCGTCAGCCGCATCGTGCGGCGCACCGCCTGGATCAACGCGGCGATCTCCCTGCAACCGGTCCCCGGGCTGGACATCCCCATTTTACTGGCCTCGCAAACGCGCATGGTGTTGCGCATCGCGGCAGCCTACGGTGAAACGATGAACGTCTCGCACGCCCGCGAGTTACTGACAACGATGGCGGGCAGCCTCCTTTCGCGCTATCTCGGCTCACAAGCGGCCAAACTCGTTCCGGGCCTGGGCTGGCTTGTTTCGGCGGCAATCTCGGCGATCAGCACGTGGGGCATCGGGCAGGCCGCGCGGAGCTACTTCGAGGCAGGTCGCACGATCAAAGGGCCGGAGCTGCGCAGCCTGTACCAGAAGATGCGCCGTCTGGCGCCCCGGCGTTTGCTCCGCCGCCGACCGGTTGAGATCACGTCCTCCGAGGTTCCCCCGGAGTCGCCGGTGACTGAATCGACCTGATCTTTATGAATGACGCACTGCCTCCACTTGTGGACTTAGACGACGTCCGTGCGGAAATCCGTGAGCAGGTGCAGGCGCAACTGCGCAAGCAATACCGTGTCTATGGCATCATCTTGACCGTTCTACTGTTGGCCGTCGTGACGGTGATCACGATGGTCACGGCGCGGGAAAGTTCACCACCCGCCGACCGTCTCACGCCGCCGCCGTATTGGGGACAGGTGTGTATCCCGGCTACAGGTGCGAGGGCGACCGTTTCGCCGCCAACGGTGACACCGCCACCGCTGCGCGTTTACATCAGCGGGGCGGTCGTGCAACCGGGTGTGGTCACAGTGCCTGCCGGTAGCCTGCTCACCGATGCGCTGGAAGCGGTCGGCGGCCCGGCTGCCGACGCCGACCTGGATGGCGTCAACCTGGCGGCAGTGCTGACAGATAACCAGCACGTGATCGTGCCCCGTCGCCCGCCTACACCGCGGCCAACGGTGGTAGTCACGCGGGCGGCAACCGCAACGCCGGCAAGCACGTTGGTGAACATCAATACCGCGACCGCCGCCGAATTGGAGATGCTGCCGCACATCGGTCCGGCGATGGCGCAGCGCATCATCGCCTACCGTGAAGCCTATGGGCCGTTCGCGCGGATCGAGGATATTCAAAATGTCGAAGGTATCGGCGAGACGCGCTACAAAGAGTTGGCGCCGTTCATTACGGTGAAGTAGGGGGCAAGGAGCAAGAGGCAAGAAGCAAGAGGCAAGAAGCAAGAAGCAAGAAGCAAGAGGCAAGAGGCAAGAGGCAAGAAGCAAGAAGCAAGAAGCAAAGAGCAAGGAGTAGGAAGTTAAGAGCAAAGATTGGATTATCGTTCATTCGCTGATTCATGGATTCGCCGATTCGCTCACTGGAGTTCGTATGCTCGGATCGTTTTTGACGTGGTATCTGACCTTACAGTTTTTCGCGCTGGCAGGGCTGCCGCTGGCGTTCGTGTGGATGCGGCGCTTGCGCTCGCGGGGATATGCCGTGGCAAAGGCACAGGGCCTGCTGTTGAGCGGGATAGTGGTGTGGTGGGGTGGCATCCTGCACCTCTGGGAGAACACGACATCCGCCATACTCGTCGCGGCAGGTCTGGTGTTCGCCGTGGGCTTGTGGGCGCTGCGGCGACATCGGACGGAAGTGCGTCCCTGGTTGCGGGAACAGAGGGCATTTATCCTCACGACGGAGGCGCTGTTCCTGGGCGCGCTGCTGTTGTGGACGGTGGTGCGTGCTTCTCAGCCGCAATTGGAGACGGCGGGCGGCGAAAAGTGGATGGAGATCGCGTTCCTCAATGCGGTTCTGCGTTCGCCGCAGGTTCCGCCGCACGATCCCTGGCTCTCCGGCTACGCGATTTCGTACTATTACCTGGGCTATTTCCTGCTGGGGATGCTCACCCGGCTTTCCGCGATACCTGCGACGGTGGCCTTCAACCTGGGGTGCGCGGGGTGGTTCGCACTGGCGGCGGTGGGCGCTTACGGCGTTGTCTACGACCTGTTGGAACGGCGCGGCGCGCTGCGTTCCCTGTTCGCCCCCCTGCTGCTCTTGCTGACCGGTAACGCCGCCGGCCTTCTTGAGGTGCTGCACGCGCGCGGGCTGTTCGCGGAGAAATTCTGGGCCTGGCTGGACATCCGCAACATCAACACCGCGCCCAAGCCGCCCTTCTCGTGGATTCCCTCGCGTTTCTTCTGGTGGTGGCAGGGGTCGCGCGTGCTCACCGACTATGCACCCTGGGGCGAGCGCATCGAGATCATCGACGAGTTCCCCGCGTTTAGCTTCACGCTGGGAGATATGCACCCTCACGTGCTGGTGCTGCCTTTCACGTTGCTGGCGATCGCGCTCGCGCTGAACCTCTACCAGACGCTGCGTGAAGGCGAATTCAGCAACAAATGGCATTCGCGTTTCGCGCCAATGGCGGGTTACGCGCTCGTGCTGGGTGGGCTGGCTTTCATCAACACATGGGATTTCCCCATTTACTGGGCGCTGATGGTGGGGGGAATTGTCCTGGCCCGTTATGCGCGTCGCCCTGCGGAGTCCGGCAGGCTGGGTGCGCTGTGGACGCAATTTTTCGATGCGCTATGGCGGACATTGCCCGAAGGCTTCATCCTGGGGGTGCTGAGCGTGCTCTTGTATTTCCCATACTGGTATGCGCTGCGCTCACAGGCCGGAGGCGTGCTGCCCAATCTCTTCAACGCCACCCATTGGCCGCAGTTCGTGGTGATGTTCGCGCCGCTGTTGCTCCCCCTCCTCGGCCTGATCCTGGGCGCGGTGCGTGACGCCGGTGTGCCGTGGCAGGGGGTGCTGGTCGGCGGCGTGGGGCTGGTGCTCGCCATTGCGTTGCTGGGCTTACTGGTGGGGGCAGGCGCGGCCTACCCCTACTTGCAGAGCGTGTGGCGTGGCGAACCGATCCAGGGACTCTCAGTCACACCCGACATGGTGATCCAAAGCATCACCGCGCGCTGGCTGCGTCCCTGGGTGGGTCTGGCGCTCGCGCTCGGCGTCGCGGCGGTGGTGCTGGCGCTTCTGGGCCGTCAGCGGTCAGCGGTCAGCGATCAGCTTTCAGCGGTCAGCGATCAGCCGTTAGCTGCCAGCCCTCAGTCTCCAGTCCCTGGTTCTGAATCTTCAATCCCAGATCGAAAATCCAAAATCGAAAATCCAAAATCTCCACATACTCCCTACTCCTTTCCCCTCCTCCTCGTCCTCATCGGCCTGCTGCTCACCCTGGCGCCGGAGTACGTGTACCTCAAAGACGTGTTTATGACGCGAATGAACACGATCTTCAAATTCTATTTTCAGGCGTGGATCGTGTGGAGCCTGGCGGGTGCGTGGCAGATCGCGCGTTGGCTGGAACCACGCGAGACCCGACCTGAGGCGCATGTTCCCTGGCGGGCGCTGGCGGTGGGAGGCTCCTGCATTTTGATCGCGGTGGGCCTGCTCTATACGGTTTTGGCTGTTCCCGCGCGGGCGCGCGAACACAGTACACCGTGGACGCTCGATGGCGCGGCGTGGCTGGCGACGTCTCGACCGACCGACTATGCCGCGATTCAATGGCTCAATGCCAACATCGCAGGCGCGCCGGTCATCGTCGAAGCGCCGGGCGATAATTTCCGCGCCTACGTTTACGAAGGGCGTGTCTCCGCGCTCACCGGCTTGCCGACCGTGCTCGGCTGGGCGGGCCACCAGCGTCAATGGCGCGGCAACTACGACGAGCCCGGGCGCCGCCAGGCTGATCTGGAAGCGCTTTTCACCACGCTCAACCCCACCGAAGCGCAGATGATCCTGGCGCGTTATAACGTCGCCTACATCTACATCGGCCCGGTCGAACGCGAGCGTTATCCTGCTGAGGGGCTGGAGAAGTTCGCCGACATGTTCCCGGTGGTGTACGAGGGTGGAGATGTGGTGATTTACAGCGTGGGGCAGTGAAGGTAAACATAGGAATCCGATGTTGCAAAGCCTGCCTTTCACGATAGAATGATTGGCGATGGAGCTAAAGAGTGATGGTGTCGATACAAACCAAATCAGATTTACTTTACCTTATAGAAAAACATCGCCAACAACTACAAGCTCTAGGTGTCAAACGCTGTGGACTGTTCGGCTCGTTCGTGCGGGAGCAGCACACACCTCAGAGCGATGTGGATGTTTTGGTGGAGTTCGATCCCGAACGGAAGACTTTTGCGAACTTTATGCGCCTGGTCTTCCTGCTTGAAGATTTGTTGGGTCGAAAGGTGGATGTTGTCACGATCGAATCCCTGAGTCCATATATTGGGCCCCATATCTTGGAAGAGGTGGAATATGCCTCCGTCGATGTATGAATACCTGCGCCACATCTTGGATGAGGCACAGTATTTAATGGCAGCTGCACAAACGCTCTCGTTTGAAGAATTTCTGGCAGACGAAACGCGGAAAAGGGCTTTTGTACGGAGCATAGAAATCATTGGGGAGGCCGTTAAGCGTATTCCTGAAACGATTCGGCAACCGCACCCTGAGATTGAATGGCGGGCCATAGCCGGTATGCGTGATTATTTGATCCATGGCTATTTTGGCGTTGACTATAGTATTGTGTGGGATGTTGTGAGCCATGAGATACCTGCCCTGGCAAAAACAATCGAGCAAATCATTAGCGAGCTATGTTCATCATAAGGGCAGATCAACTTCTCAACCTCGCCACTCACTTCATCCGTCCCCCTGACAGCCTTGTGGACATCCGCGAATACGGCGCGGGCAACATCAACGACACGTATCTGGTGACGACAGCGGCAAGACGGCGCTTTATCCTCCAGCGGATCAATCGGCGGGTGTTCAAGAACCCTGAGTGGATTATGGCGAACATCCGCGTGTACAACGCGCATGTGGCGGCGCGGTTGGCGGCGGAAGAGGAGTCGCCGCAGACGGCGGGAGCGGCGCGCCGTTGGGAGACGCCGCAAATCATCCCTGCCAGGGATGGGCGCGACTACGTGCTCGACACGGAAGGCGGCTTCTGGCGCGCGCTCACCTTCATCGAGGGTGCGCGGACTTATGCCAGAATCCGAGATGCGCATCACGCGCGCGAAGTCGGTTATGCGCTGGGGCGCTTCCACAGCCTCGTCAGCGACCTGGACGCCGGGCGGCTGTACGACACACTCGCGGGCTATCACATCACGCCGCGCTATCTGGCGCATCACGATGCAGTGGTTGCGCGCGGCGACTTTGCGCGGACGCCGGAGGTAGAATACGGCCTGCGCTTTGTGGAGACGCGGCGCGCTGTCTTTTCGGTGCTGGAAGACGCCAGGCAGCAGGGCAAGCTGCGCCTGCGCCTGGCCCACGGCGATCCCAAAGTGGATAACGTGATGATCGACGACGTCACCGGGCAAGCGGTGGGCCTCATCGACCTGGACACGATCAAGCCGGGCCTAGTGCAGTACGACATCGGCGATTGCCTGCGCTCCGGCTGCAATCCGCCAGGCGAGGAGACGGAGGACATCGACGCGGTATACTTCGACATAGACCTGTGCCGGGCGATCTTGCAGGGCTATCTACCGCTGGTGTGCGGCTTCTACACTGCGGAGGACTACGCCCATCTGTACGCAGCGACGCGCCTGCTCGCGCTGGAACAAGGACTGCGCTTCTTCACCGACTATCTGGAAGGCAATGTCTATTACAAGGTAAAACACACGACGCACAACCTCACGCGGGCACTCGTGCAGTTCAAACTTGTCGAGAGCATCGAAGCACAAGAGGCGGACATCCGTGCCATTAAGTAGACGGTAGACGGGGGAAGGTAGAGAGAGTATCCTGCATCTTGCATCTTGCATCTTGCATCCTGCATCCTGCATCTTGTATCGAGGGACGTATGAAACGATATACACGTTGGGCTTGGGTGACAATGATCGTCTTGGCGCTGCTGCTGCGGCTGGCCGCGCTGAACGGCGTTCTGTTGGCGCCGGACGAGGCGACAGTGGCGCTGGCTTCTCTGGATGCGGCGCGCGGCGCGGGATGGCCTGCAACTGCCGAAAGTCCGCTGCTGCTGGTGGGCAATGGCCTGTTGTTCTTGCTCTTCGGCGGTGGAGACGGGATAGCGCGTTTGCTGCCGGCGCTGGCAGGTGTGGCGCTGGTGGGACTGCCCTGGTTCTGGCGGAAACACCTGGGCGAGATCGGCGCATTGACGGCTGCCGGACTGTTGCTCTGTTCACCGCTGATGCTCTTCGCGGCGCGGCGTGTGGACGGCGCGAGCCTGGGCTTGCTCGGCGCGGCGCTCTTGCTCACGGCGTTGCTGGCGCGAGACGTGGAGGGCTGGCCCAGGGGATGTTCGCCTGCGTTCGGCGTTGCCGGACTGGCTATCGGGTTGACCGGTGGCCCCGTGTTCTACGACGCGCTGCTCGGCGGAGGATTGGCGTGGGTGCTCTGCCGCTGGATCTTCAACACAAGGGAGGGCGGCCTCGGCGTGCAGACGCCTCTGCGCGCGTGGATCAGACCCGCAGTATGGGGGATGGTGGGCGCGCTGTTGATCTCCACCGGCCTGGGGCTGCGCTGGAACGGTTGGAGCGGCGTGGCCGATGGGCTGGCGGCGTGGTTGGCCGCGTGGCGTGCGCCTCGGAGCGGACTTCCGCCGGTCGCGCTCCTGTTCCTCTACGAGCCGGTGACGCTCTTGCTGGCGCTGCTCGGCGTGATTTGGGGAATCAACAAAAAAGCATGCCTTCCCCTGACACTGTTACTGTGGGGGTTCCTCAGTCTGGTGTTGCTGAACCTGCGTACCGGCGCGTCCTCTTCAGCGTTGGCGGCGGTCGTTCTGCCCCTGGCATTACTGGCAGGATACGGCGTGCAGCAGGCGGTGGTGTGGCCGGTTTCCGAGTGCGCCGATTCTGGGCCGGTTTTCAGGTGGATGGCGTTACACAGCCTGGTGGGTTTCGTCTTTTGGCAGCCGGTGGGGCTGGCCATGGCGGGACATGCGAATCGAACTGGAACTTTAACCCTCGGAGGCACATTCGATGACATCACCCTGGTTTTTCTTCTCGGCAGCGTGACCTTGCTGGCGTTACAAGCGTTGATTGCGCTCCTGTTCTCCCTGAAGATCCCCCTCCGTCTGGTGTGGCGTGGCACAGTGCTGGGCCTGGCGTTAGCCTTGCTGGCGACGCAGTTCGGGTTTGCCTGGGGGCTGGCCTTCGTGCGCCCGGATTCGGTGGCCGAACCGGCGGTCACGGCGGCGGCTTCACCGGATTTGGTCGCCCTGCGTTCCGTTCTCGACGAGATGGCCGTGCAGAACGGGCAACGCCGCGACGATTTCCCGGTCACGGTGGTGGCGCGGGAGGCAGCGACGGCAGCGGTGACGCGCTGGGCGTTGCGTGATTTTTCGCGCCTGCGTGTGGTCGAATTCTGGCCTGCAGATGTAAGCGGGGCAGTAGTGGCTGCGCCGGATGCGACTCCACCCGACACAGCGGTACAGACGTGGGAGGGGATGGCTTTCACCGCGCTCACCGCTGGAACGGCGCACATTCCGGCCTGCCAATCCATAGTTCCGCTGGCGTGCCACGATCTGGCGCGTTGGTATCTGTTCCGTCAAACGCCGGACGCGCCTGTGCTGGAACAAGTGCTCTTGTGGCGTAGCCGCTAGGGCTTCTTGCATCTTGCTTCCTGCACCTTGCCCTCCTGCCCGCTTCGTTTATAATGTCCCCTTGTGGGTGGGCAAATTTCGCTTTCAGTCCCACCCGGGAGATTTATGACCGCATATCGCAAAGCAAGTATTCGAGATTTAACCAACGCAGCGTATGCGCTGGACGGGCGGTTTATGCAGGGCATCGTGAAGCGCGATCCGGACAGCGGGCATTGGCTGGTGGGCAACACACCGGTGGAGGAATGGTTGTCGCATCACGAAAATGAAGATGTGACGATGATTTTGGTGCCAATGCAGGAAGATCGCCCGTTGCAAACGCGCGTGTGCCAGACGTGCGGGCGGACGTACACGGATGTGGAATGTCCGCATTGCCGGGAAGTCCGCGCGCGCTTGCGTGGTCGTCAAAATCCTTGAGATCACATTCCACTGACTATCCGACTAGCGACTACGCGACTATCGATAAGGAGTGAGCGAGTGAAAATTCAAGACTACGTGCGTATCTTACGGCACCGCGGGTGGATCATTCTGCTGGCGGCAGTTGTGACCGCGGCGAGCGCCTTTGTCTTCAGCAAATTGCAAACGCCGGTCTACCGTTCCAGTATTGAGGTTTCGATCCAACTCGCGCGACCCGACTTTGGCCTGGCGCAATCGGCTAAGTTGTTACTGAACAACTTTTCGGCGACGATGTGGTCGGAGCAGTATGCGCAGGAGGTGATCGATCGACTGGACTTGATGCGCACTGCCAAAGACTTGAAGGGCGATGTGACCTTCGCCGTCGACGATGCACGTATGGTTATCAAGATCGACGTAGACGATTACGACGGCGAGCAGGCCAACAACATTGCCAACACCTGGGCGCAGTTGTTTCAGGAGTGGCGCAATGAGCAGAACGCACGCCAGAACAAAGAGGACCGTGTGTTCGCCGAAGTCATCGACCCGGCTTCTTACCGGCAGTTGCGGCCCAAAACGATGATCAACGTGGCGGCGGGGGGCATTTTTGGCCTTGTCATCGGCGTGGTGATTGTGTTCGTGCTCGAATGGTTGGAAGCCGGGATCGTGCGTCTGCCGCAGGAATTAGAACGCGAGACCGGCGTGACCGTTCTCGGCGTGATCCCGCCAACGCAGTAGCACAAAATTCACCACTAATCTTCACGAATGTCTGCATTCGTCGAATATCCACTAACTTATCTCTTATTCGTGAAAATTAGTGTAGATTCGTGGTTAATCTGAAGGATGTGACGATGGATAAAACAAACATAGTGACCCTGGCTGCGCCACGCTCTCCGGCAGCGGAAGCTTACCGCGCCCTGCGCATGAATCTGACGTTTACCAGCCTCGACAAGCCGTTGGAGACGCTGGTGGTAGCCTCGCCATCCGCCGACGACGCCCAATCCCAGGTGGCGGTGAACCTGGCGGTCGTCATGGCCCAGGCCGGGCAGCGGGTGGTTTTGGTGGATGCCGATTTGCGCCGCCCAAGCGTGCATACCTTTTTCGACGTACCCCAGGAGCCGGGGTTGACGGGCTACATGGTGAGCCAGGATGGGGAAGAGGCACTGGCGCTCGTGGAAACCGAGGTGCCGGGCTTGCAGGTGCTGCCGAGTGGCGCGCTGCCGCCCAATCCCGCCGACATCCTCGGCGCACAGAAGATGGAGCAGCTTTTGACGCACTTGAAGGCGCGCGCCGAGGTGGTGGTGTTCAATGCGCCACCGGTCACGGTGGCGGTGGATGCGTCGGTGCTGGCTGCGCGGACGGATGGCCTGTTGTTGGTGGTGCGGGCCGGACACACGCGCCGCGACCGCATCGCCCAGGCCCAGGAACTGCTGGAACGTTTCCGCGTGCGCCTGCTGGGCGCCGTTTTTACCGATTCCACCGAAGGCGGCCTGCTGACCGGCTACTGACAGTTGTTTCTTCGGACAGGATTTACAGGATGAAGAAGCCTTTCCTTATCCTGTAAATCCTGTTAATCCTGTCGAAAAATTGTTTACGGAACCGGGCGGGCGAGGCGTTGAGCCATATCGCAGATAGTCTGCGTCGCCAGGTCTAGTGAGACCTTGCCCGTGTTGATAACCAGGTGATAAAGGTCGGGGTCATCCCACCGGACATCGTAGAAGTGTTTCATGTAGCGCACACGCTCTTTGTCAGCCTGGTGGATTTGGCGCTCGGCCTCTTTCTGATCCAACCCCAAACGCTCGGCCAGGCGTAAAATGCGCAGTTCCTCCGGCGCGTGGATGCGCACGTGCAGCGCATTGGCGAAATCTTTCAACACCACCTGCCCACCCCGCCCCACGATGATGACGTTCCCCGTCTGGGCATATTCCAGGATGACGCGCCGAATCAGTTCCCCATAGGCCGCGCCGGCCTCGACGCGGCGTTGTTGCTCAGCGAGATGGTGAAGCGCTTCGTCACGACTGAGGTTCTCTTGCAGAATCAGCGCGGCAACCTGTTCATCGTAAGCGTAACCCTCGCGTAGCGTGGCGCTGGCGATGGTGGGGATGGCGGGCATGGTGTTCATCGAGTCGATGATGCGTTCCAGAAAACCGGGGATGCGTTCTCGCTTCTCCAATTCCTCAACCATCGATTCGTCGGGGAAACCGGCCATCTCCGCAGCGCGGTGGAGGATTTCCCGGTCGATGTAGCGCAAGTTCAGCTTTTTGGCGACGGCTGTCGCAATGTAACTTCCACGGCTGCCTAACTGTCTTGAGACGGTAATCACGATGCTCATGGTAGCTCCTCCAGAAATGGCAAATGGCAAATGTAGAAAGTTCTACCCCAATGTTAGCATTTGATGCGCTGCGTGTCAATAGCTACGTTGTGATGATTCCCCATATCTCACCGCAGAGCACGCCGAGGCCGCAGAGAGATATAAAAAAGGTTTTCTCTGCGCGCTTTGCGACCTCTGCGGTGAATGAACCTACGCGCCTGGTGCACCATGGGGGTAATCACCAGCTACGGTTCGGTCGTTGGCGCTGGTTCAGGCCGCACATAGGCGATCAAGCGGAAGGTAGCGGTGAGTGGTGCAGTGTTGTCCAGGGTGAGGGTGACGGTGTACTCGCCGGGCAGCAGGAACGGTGCGCCGGGGATGCCGGTGATGCTATCCCATATCACCCCCGAACCGCCTGTTTCGTTCCACACGCCGCCGGCCGCGCGCACGTTGACGCCATTGCGGTACCATGCGCTTTCCCAGCGTGTGCCGGGCGAGAGGCCCTCACACCGCGTCCCCACATAGATGACCTGCGAATACCATTCGAAGCGTTGCTGGGGCAAGAACGGCTCGCCGGCAGGAGTGAGGCCGGCAGCGGCGAAGGGCGGCGCACAGACGGGCGCGGGCGGTTCCGGCGTGGCGGTTGGGGCGGGCGTTGCGGTGGCGGTAGGCGTGGCGGGGGGAATGGGGGTAGGTGCGTCGCCAACGGTGAAGTCAAGGGTATGTTGGGTCCGCCCCATGAGCGTGAGTTCGGCGTGGTAGTCACCATCTTCCAGCGGGGCACCATCTTTGCGGTAACAGGCCACGCTTTCTGTGCCTTCTGCCTGGGGTAAGGTTGCATTGTGGGTACAAATGATCGCGTCTTGATGCCGGACCGTGAGCCAGTACGGCGCGCCGGGGCAGGCGCCCCGGTAGGTATAGCGCAGATAAAAATGTTGCGTGCCGCCCGACAGCCGGGTCAATGGTGGGCCAGAAGGCGTGAGCGCCAATCCAAACGAGGTGACGGCGGCGGTGTCTTCGGCGATGGCGAATGTGTGTTCACCCAGCACGACGCCATCCGCGCGCAACGTCAGTGTGTAGCGACCCGGCGGCAGTGCTGCGCCTTTGGGGAAGGCGACGAACAGTTCACCCATGCCGGGTTGCCATTCCCCCTGGCTGAGGACGGCGCTTTCGCCTTCGCGGCTCAACGTCCACTGCGCCTTCACCGTGATCGGCCAGACATCAAGCGCTTCTGGGGCTAACCGGATTTGCGTTGCGACCTGACACAACGTATCCGGGGCCGCGTTGAATGTGACCTGGGGCGGGATGAGTGGAGTAGGCGTGAGCGGTGACGGCGTGGTTGATGCGCACGCCGTGAGCAGTCCCAAGAGACAACCCATCAGGACCGCGATAGCAAGACTCAGGAATCGACTTTTGCGTTGGGTACCCATTCGCTTAACTCCCGTATCATCGATTCGGCGTGTTCTCGCCAGTAAGGATGTTCGCCAACAGCCAGGTAAGCCTGAAAATCGGCGATGGCTTCGGCGTATTCGCGCAGTTGCTGGTGCGCGATGGCACGGTTGAACTGCGCCTCAACCAGGGTCGGATCAAGATTCAGCGCGATGGTCAAATCGTGGATGGCTTTGCGTGGGTGGTCGATCTCGCGCCAGTAAAGGATGCCGCGATCCAGGTAGACCTGCGCGAAGTCGGGCTTCCATTCCAGCGCGCGGGTGAACGCGTCGATGGCAGCTTCGTATTCCCACCGCACACCGCGCGAATTGCCGATATAGCGGTGGACGATGCCGATCATGTAATAGCTGTGGGCCATCAATGCTTTGAACAGCTTCACCGGTACTGAGAGGAGCTTCATGCCAGCATCTCCTGATACACCTGGAGGGTCTGCAACGCCACCTGCTGTTGTGTAAATTGCGCCAGCACGCGCGCGCGGCCCCGCGTCCCCAACGCTCGGCGCAGGGCCGGATCGAGGATCAACCGAACCAGCGCAGCACGCAGCGCCGCGACATCATTTTCGGGGAAGATGATCCCGGCGTCGCCGATAACGTGCGGAATTTCCCCGGCGGTGGAGCCGACCACAGGCACGCCACAGGCCATTGCCTCCACCAGCACGCGCCCGAATTGCTCGGTCCAGTTTTCCTGGGTGCGCGAGGGAAGCACGAGCACATCGAGGGTCTGGTAGAACGCCGGCATGTCCACAGACGGAACCGGTGGGCGGAATGTGACGCGCGCCATCAGGTTGTAACGCTCCGCCAGTGCGCGCAGGCGAGCCTCATCGGGGCCGTTCCCCTGGATGGTGGCGCGCCACGGCCCTTCCAGGCCGGCGAGCGCTTCCAGCAGCAAGTCGAGGCCCTTTTCCGGCACCAACCGCCCCGCATAGGCGATGTGGGGGACGTGATCCGGCGCCGCGTTGTGCTTGGAGGGCAGGAAGATGTCGGGGTCCACGCCGAACTGTGGGATGACGGCCAGCGGCCCGGCGTAGCCCTTGCGTCGCCACACCTCAGCGGCGGTGGCGCTACCGGCGATGGCGTACTCGATGTGGCGGAGGTTGTACTGTTCGATCCAGTTGAAGGGCGGGGGATAGCGGCGCAGCAAGTTCTGCCACGAGAACCACAGCGTTTTGGCCCCGCAATCGCGCGCCTGCCGGTTGGCGAGATAAGTCGCCAGGTTGTACGGCTCCTCATCGATGTGAACGATGTCCGGGCGGAATTCGCGGATCAGCCCGCCCAGCGTGGGGTAGAAGTGCAGGTGAAACTGCCCGTTGAACGCCAGCGGCAGCACTTCCAGCCGATAGCCGCGCGTGTGCGCCAGCTCCAGCCGCGTGATGCCCCCCTTGTCCTTCCAGCCTGGCGGCACGGCAACCATGAGCGTCATCTCCGGCGCGCGCGCAGCCAGCTCTTCCAGCTTGCGCTGGTAAGCCCCCACGATGCAGGCTTTCGAGAGCATCAAGACGCGCACAACGGATCTCCCTAAAGGCTTGACGGATCAGGCAACCGAAGGTTGCCCCGGATTTGAACGGATTGAAGAAAGTATAGCGCAACTATTGGGGAAGGAAAGGGGCGATAAACGCCTGCTTTAACCGCAGAGTCCGCTGAGAACGCAGAGAAATTTCTGGCAACTCTGCGGACACTGCGTGCTCTGCGGTGTAATTTAAGAAAAGTCGCCCCCATTCTGAAATGCAGCCTAACGGCGCGATCGATTTGACATTTCGCCGGTTCGTGGTTTAATAAAAGCGTTAAAGGCTGTGATCGGGAAGAGTACGTATCAAAGCGGGGTTGCAGAGAGCCGGAGCAAGGTGTGAGTCCGGTACCAGCGCCGATACCGAATGGACCCAGGAGCTGCCCGCCGAAAGCTGGACAAGGGTTGTCCTGCCGCAAGTAGTCCGGGCCGGAGACGCTACCGTTATCAGAGCGCAGGGCATCGTCGTAAGACCGTGCTCGCAAGAGTGAGGCTGGCTTGATTCACCGACGCGCCTTCACCGGCGCGTTTTTGTTTGGGAACAAGCGCCTAAACCGGGTGGCACCACGGGCATTCAAACGCTCGTCCCGCAGAGGGACGGGCGTTTTTTTATGTCAACGGATTGAACGGATTTTAACGGATTGGATTCACTCATTGGCTATTCTGAAGGACACTGACTACAAGACTAACGACTACAAGACTAACGACTACAAGACTAACGACGAGGAGACCTTATATGGAACAGAGGAAACGTATCTTAACCGGCGACCGGCCCACGGGGAAGCTGCACCTGGGACATTACGTGGGCAGCCTGAAGAATCGTGTGGCGCTGCAGGACGCCTACGAGTGTTATTTCATCATTGCCGACCTGCACACGCTCACCACCAGGCCGGAGAAGGAGCACGTGCTGGAACTGGGGCAGAATGTCTACGACGTGGTGCTCGACTATCTCGCGGTAGGCATCGATCCAGAGAAGAGCGTCATTTTCCTGCAATCGGCGCTGCCGGAGACCTTTGAGTTGACGCTTATCTTCGGCGATCTGGTGACGCTGCCCCGGCTGACGCGGCTGCCGAGTATCAAGGATATGGCGCGCGCCGCCAACATGGACGATGAGACGGTGCCGTTTGGCCTGGTCGGCTATCCCGTGCTGCAAGCGGCGGACATCCTGCTGCCGCGCGCGCATCTCGTGCCGGTGGGCAAGGACAACGAGGCGCACGTCGAAATTACCCGCGAGATCGCGCGCCGCTTCAACCGGCTCTACGAAGCGGAGGTGTTCCCGCTCCCCGAGGCCCTCATCGGTGATGTGCCGACGCTGGTGGGGACCGACGGGCAAGCCAAGATGAGCAAGTCGCTCGGCAACGCCATTATGCTCTCCGACGACGCCAAGACGGTGGAGGAGAAGGTGCGCACGATGTACACCGACCCCAACCGCATCCGCGCCGACATCCCCGGCAGGGTAGAGGGCAATCCGGTCTTTATCTACCACGACGCCTTCAATCCCGATGTGGATGAGGTCAACGACCTCAAAGAACGCTATCGCCAGGGCAAGGTGGGCGACGTGGAAGTGAAGCGCAAGCTGGCCCGCGCCATCAATGCCTTCCTCGACCCCATCCGCGAGCGCCGCGCTGTTTACGCCCGGCAGCCGGGTATGGTCGAAGAAGTCCTGGTCGAAGGCACGCGCAAAATGCAGGCCCAGGCGCGCCAGACGATGGCCATGGTCTACGACGCCATGGGGCTATCCGGCCCCCGCCTGCGCGCCGCCCTGCAAACCGGCGCTGCGTTCAGCTTACGGACGGAATCATAACCGCGAATCACGCGAATCCCCGCTAATTTTTAAGAAAGATTCGCGTAAATTAGCGAGATTCGTGGTTCTCTTGAAGGAGACGGCGATGTACATCACCCAGGTGAAGTTGCACAGTGAGTATTACCCGACTGACCGGTATTACCCGTTCAACATCCCAACGCTGCGGCGGACGGCGGCGTTGGTCTTGAAGAAGCCGGTGGCCTTTTTCGTGGGCGAGAACGGAACGGGGAAGTCCACGCTGTTGGAGGCGCTCACCCGCAAATGTGGTGTCCACATCTGGGACAAGGTGAAGCGCCGCGCCGGGTACGACAATCCCTATGCCGATCGCCTGGTGGATTTCATCGATGTGACATGGGCCAATGGGCACGTCCCCGGCTCGCTCTTCCGCGCGGAGACCTTCCAGGAGATGGCAGAGTTCCTCGACGACGCGGCCCTGTGCGATCCAGGACGGCTGACTTATCAGGGGGGGCATCTGCTCAACACGCTCTCACACGGGGAGGGGATGCTCGCATATTTCAAAGGTCGCTATCACGTGAAAGGATTGTATTTCCTGGATGAGCCGGAGGCGGCGCTTTCCCCCACAAGCCAGATCAAGTTTCTCAATTTGCTGCAAGATTTGGTGGGGGAGGGAGAGGCCCAATTCATCATTGCCACCCATTCGCCGATTTTACTGGCCTATCCAGGCGCGCAGATTTTCAGCTTCGACGCGGGGCACATCGAGGAGGTGACATACGAAGAAACCGCACATTATCGCATCTACAAGCAGTTTTTTACCGACCGTGGCGCATATCTTGCGAGTAATGAGTAATGAGTAATGGGTAATGAGTAATAAGTAATGAGTAATAAGTAATGAGTAACGAGTAGTCCATCACATTTTACTCTTTACTCTTTACTCTTCACTCTTTACTCTTTACTCTTTACTCTTTACTCTTTACTCTTTACCCTTTACCCTTTACCAATCACTAAGCTAAGGAGGAGAGGAAATGAAACAGTATAAGTACGTGCTACAAGAAAGTGAAATGCCGACCCATTGGTACAACATTCTGGCGGATATGAAGTCGCCACCGCCGCCCTATCGTCACCCGGTCACATTGGAACTCCTCGGCCCGGACGATCTGGCGCCCATCTTCCCGGCAGCATTGATCGCGCAGGAAGTCAGCACTGAGCGGTTCATCGAGATTCCCGACGAAGTGTCGGATGTGCTGCGGATGTGGCGGCCCTCCCCCCTCTACCGGGCGCACCGGTGGGAGAAGGCGCTGGACACGCCCGCCAAGATTTACTACAAGTGGGAAGGCGTTAGTCCGGCAGGGAGCCACAAACCGAACACCGCTGTGGCGCAGTGCTACTATGGCAAGCAGGAAGGGCTGGAGGGCTTTGCCACCGAGACCGGCGCCGGGCAGTGGGGGAGTGCGTTGAGCCAGGCCACCAGCATGTTTGGGTTAAAGTGCAAGGTCTTTATGGTGGCGGTCAGTTACCAGCAGAAGCCCTATCGTCGCATTATGATGGAGACATGGGGCGGGACGGTCGTGCCGAGTCCGAGCAGTGAAACAAACGCCGGTCGCGCGATTCTGGCGGAGAACCCCGAATCACCGGGCAGTTTGGGCATTGCCATCAGCGAAGCGATTGAATACGCCGTTACGCATCCGGGCTACAAGTACTCGCTCGGCAGCGTGGTGAACTTCGTGCTGCTGCACCAGACCGTCATCGGCCTGGAGGCGCTGAAGCAGATGGAGATGGCGGGCGACTATCCCGACATTCTCATCGGTTGCGCGGGTGGCGGCAGCAACGCGGCCGGCCTGATCTTCCCCTTTATGCGGGACAAGCTCACCGGCAACAAGCCTGACCTGCGGGCGATTTTCGTGGAGTCTACGGCCTGCCCCAGTATGACCCGCGGCATCTATGCCTACGACTGGGGCGACACCGCCAAGACCGGCCCGGTGGCGAAGATGCACACCGTCGGTCACGACTTCATCCCCGCGCCGGTGCATGCGGGCGGCTTGCGCTATCACGGCATGGCGCCAAGCATCTGCGCATTGTTGCAGCAGGGGTACGCTGAAGCGCGCGCCTACCATCAGCTCGAGGTCTTCGCTGCCGCGCAGAGCTTCGCGCAGGCGGAAGGTTTCATCGTCGCGCCGGAAACCGCGCACGCCGTCAAAGCAGCGATGGACGAGGCGCTGGCCTGCAAGGAATCTGGCGAGGCGAAGACCATTCTCTTCAACGCGAGCGGGCACGGGCACTTCGACCTGGCATCCTACGATGCGTATCATCGCCAGGCCCTCACGGATTACCAACTCGAAGAAGCCCAGATCGAACGCGCGTTGGCGAAGTTGCCGAAGGTTTCTGAGTAAGCGAGGTTACCTTGTCAGCAGATTGAGCAGATGAAGCAGATTTTTCCTGTCAGAAGACCAAAAATCTGCTAAATCGGCTTAATCTGCTGATGGAAATGTTGAGGGCGCGGACTACGCTTCCATCGCCGCCAGACGGCGGGTTTGTTCATCCAGAGTCAGCGCATCGATGAAGTCGTCGAGGTCACCGTCCATCACGGCGGGCAGGTTGTACGAGTTCAGTCCGACACGATGGTCGGTGACCCGGTTCTGCGGGTAGTTGTAGGTGCGTACTTTTTCGCTGCGCTCGCCCGTCCCTACTTGGGAACGACGCGCTTCATCGATCTCGGCATCCTGCTTGGCCTGCTCCATTTCGTAGAGCCGGGCGCGGAGGACGCCCATCGCGCGCAGCTTGTTCTGTGTTTGCGAACGCTCGCTTTCGCACGTCACCACCAACCCGGTGGGCTTGTGGGTGATGCGGATGGCGGTCTCGTTCTTTTGCATATGCTGCCCGCCCGGACCGGAAGAACCGTAGGTATCGATTTCCAGGTCTTTGGGATCGATGTTGATTTCCACATCATCCACTTCGGGCAACACCGCCACCGTGACCGTCGACGTGTGGATACGCCCACTGGATTCGGTGACGGGGACGCGCTGGACGCGGTGCACACCGCTCTCGTACTTGAGGCGCGAATAGGCGCCCTTACCCTGTACGGTGAAGACCACTTCTTTGTAGCCGCCGATGCCGGTGCGGTTTTCGCTGATCAGCTCAGTCTTCCATCCGCTCTGGCGTTCGGCGTAGCGGGTGTACATGCGCAGCAGGTCGGCGGCGAAGAGGCCGGCCTCGTCGCCCCCGGCGCCGGCGCGGATTTCCACGATCACGTTGCGCTCGTCGCGCGGGTCTTTGGGGATGAGCAATTGGCGCAGTTGTTGCTCCAAGGCCGCCTGTTCCGCTTCCAGGCGGGGCAGCTCTTCTTCGGCCATCGCGCGGATGTCCTCATCGGCGTCCGCCAGCATTTCCTCGGCGGCGGCGTATTCGGCTTCGACTTGCTTGTAACGGTGGTAGACGCTGACCGTCTCTTCCAGGTCTGCGCGTTCTTTAGCATACGCGGCTACTTTCTCGTAATCCTGCACGACCTCGGGATCGGCCAACAGGCGCGTCAATTCATCGAAGCGTGCCTCGACCGCATCCAATCGCGCCAATATATGCTCGCTATCCATACCAACCTCTTTTTATCTGACATGACAAACGGCCTGCGTACCGCCAGGCCGTCATCTGAAATTCAAGTGGGCCCACCAGGATTCGAACCTGGAACCGACCGGTTATGCTTCCCCCTACGACTTTCGCCGCCTCTTTCGAGTTCGGGGGCTGGACTGTCCCTTCACCCTGACTTGAAGGCCGAGGGTGCCTGCCATCCAGTCTCTACACCTTCCCACCGAAGTGGGCTTGGCTCGGGATTACCATACCCCATGGCTTAGGCTTCCCCGAATTTGGCAGGTCAACACTTGCCGGTTTCCCGGTAAGCCGCCCCTTGACGAAGGTAACATATCGGTTGGACTTAGCTACCCCGCCGAACGAAGCCGGCTGCTCTAACCCTTGAGCTATGGGCCCAACAGAGCGGGCGACGGGGATCGAACCCGTATCATTGGCTTGGAAGGCCAAGGCTTTACCATTAAGCCACGCCCGCGCTTTCGCAAAGCATTATACCACAATTCCAAGACTACAAAAGCTTTCCATGCTACCGGCCTGACAGGTTTTCTGAAACCTGTCGGTCTGGTGCAACCTTGTCCTGATTCTGAAACGCATCCCGCAGGATAACTGTTCAGGCCGGCCAGTTTTTTGACAGGATTTACAGGATTAACAGGATTTTCGGCCTGTTTTGTTACCAAATCCTGAAAATCCTGTTAATCCTGTCTAAATTTGCGTTCAGGCTGAAAAGTTACCCTGCAGGAATCAAAATGTGCATAAAGTCAATATCAGGTTATAATAGCGAATAGTGATCAGTCATTCGAGGGGGAGAAAATTTCATTGGACACCTTCAATCCTACAGAGCATCCGCACCGGCGCTACAATCCGCTGACCGGCGATTGGGTTCTGGTTTCGCCACACCGCACGCAGCGTCCGTGGAAGGGCCAGGTGGAGCGTCCACCACACGAGGAGCGTCCCAGTTATGACCCGGCATGCTATCTGTGCCCCGGCAACGCGCGGGCCGGCGGCGTGACCAACCCGCCGTACACCAGCACCTTCGTGTTCACCAATGATTTCGCGGCCTTGCTGCCCGATACGCCAGACGTGGTTATTCATCAGCATCCCCTGTTGCGGGCCGAAACGACGCGCGGCACGAGTCGCGTGATCTGTTTCTCACCGCGCCACGATCTGACGCTGGCGGAGATGCCCACAGCGGACATCCGCACCGTCATCGATGTGTGGGCTGCGCAGACGACCGAACTGGCGCAGCAGTACCGTTGGGTGCAGGTCTTCGAGAATCGCGGCGCAATCATGGGAGCGTCGAACCCGCATCCACACGGGCAAATCTGGGCCGGCAGCGCGCTGCCCAACGAGCCGGCCAAAGAGGAACGCGAACAGCGCGCGTACTTCGCAACGCACGCTGAGCCGCTGTTGCTTGCCTATGCGGCGCTGGAAGCAGCGGAAGGTGAGCGCATCGTCGTCGAAAACGCACACTGGCTGGCGGTGGTGCCGTATTGGGCCGTCTGGCCGTTCGAGACGCTGCTGCTGCCGCGCCGTCACGTGCTGCGTTTGCCGGATCTCAATGATGTGGAACGGGATGCGCTGGCGCAGGTGCTCAAGCGGTTGCTTGTCAAATACGACAACCTCTTCGAGACGTCGTTCCCCTATTCGATGGGCTGGCATGGCGCGCCGGGCGACATGGAGGATGCAGGGCACTGGCAATTGCACGCGCACTTTTACCCCCCTCTGTTGCGCTCGGCAACGGTGAAGAAGTTCATGGTCGGCTACGAGATGCTCGGTGAGGCCCAGCGCGATCTCACGCCGGAGCAAGCCGCCGCCCGCCTGCGGGCTCTATCAGAAGTACACTATCGGGTGCCCAATGTCTAAATCTGCTGTAGTCGATCCCAACCCATCCCCTGCCGCAGAAGGTATGAACGAGAAGATTCTGGTTGTCGAAGACGAGCGCGTTCTACGGGAAACGCTGGCCTATAACCTGACCAGGCAAGGCTACCTCGTCACAACCGCTGCCGACGGCAAAACGGCCGTCGCCCTGGCCCGGCAAGACACGCCCGATTTGGTGTTGCTTGATATTATGCTGCCGGGTTTGGACGGCTTCGAGGTATGCCGGGTATTGCGTCAGGAGATGCGCGTGCCCATTTTGATGTTGACCGCGCGCACAGATGAAGTGGATAAGGTCGTCGGCTTCGAGGTGGGGGCCGACGACTACCTGACGAAACCGTTTAGTATGCGCGAATTGCTCGCGCGGATCAAGGCGCACTTACGCCGTGAACGCCTGGTGCGTGAGGCGCTCGCCGATACTGCTCCCCGTGAGACGACGCAGACGCTACAATTTGGCGATTTGGTCATCGATCTGGACCGGCGTGAGGTGCGGATCGGCACGCAGGTGATCGTGCTGAAACCCAAAGAGTACGAATTGCTCGTTTTCCTGGCGCAGCGTCGCGGGCGAATTCTTTCGCGCGACCAATTGCTCGAAGAAGTCTGGGGGTGGGATTTCAGCGGTGGCAGTCGCACGGTGGATGTTCATGTGCGCTGGCTGCGGGAAAAAATTGAGCCAAATCCGGCCCAACCGGTTCGCATCGTGACGGTGCGCGGCGCCGGCTATCGTTTTGAGGGATAACTATGTTCACTTCTATCCGTTGGCGTATGATCGTTCCCTACACGGTGATTATTCTCATCACTGCCCTGGGACTGACGGTGTACCTCTCTGGACAGGTGCGTCGCGCCCGCCGGGCTGACCTGGAAGCGCAGTTGTTGACCGAAGCCCGGCTGATGGCCGACTATGCCGCCGGTTGTCTGGCAGACGCTACTCGAGATACTGCGGTGTTGACGGCACGCGCGCAGCAATGGGCGGCGCTTTCTGGCAAGCGTGTCACGATCATCGGGCTGGATGGTGTGGTGCTCGGCGACTCGGAGGCGGACCCGGCGAATATGGAAAACCACCTTTACCGTGCCGAGATCTCGCAGGCAATCCGGTCGGGCGAGGGGAGCGCCGCCCGTTTCAGTCGCACGTTGGGCACCGATGCTTTGTATGTGGCGGTGCTGGTCCGCCGTGACGCTCTGCCCGATGGCGAGCCGCTGGGCGTGGTGCGCGTTTCGATGCCGTTGGATGAAATCGAAGTGCTGGTGGGACGTTTGAGCCGGACGATTATGCTCACCGGGTTGCTGATTGCCCTGCTTTCTATTGTGCTGGCGACCTACATTGCCTCGCGCACCGTTACCCCCATCCGCCAGTTGACCGAGGTGGTGGAGCGGGTGGCGCAAGGCGACATGCACGCGCGGCTCTTGCCCACCACCCACGACGAGGTGGCGCATCTGACCCGCGCTTTCAACACCATGGCCGACGAGTTAAACGACAAGGTGACGATGTTGGCGCAAGAGCGCGCCTTCCTTTCCGGCGTGTTGAACACCATGGCTGATGGCGTGATCATCACCGACGAGAACGGTCTGGTCCTGCTGACGAACCCGGCTGCGCTGCGGATTCTGGCTTTCCCCGGCAAGGAAGTGCAAGGGCGTACCTTCGCCCAACTCACCCGCGAGCGGCAACTGGTCGAATTGTGGGAGACGTGCCATCAAAGCGGCGTGGAACAAACGGCGATGCTGGAATCCAGCGCGCGTAATGCGTTCCTGCAAGCCGTCGTCACCCCGCTCAGTGAACCCACACCGCCCCGTTTTCTCGTCATTTTGCAGGACCTCACCCGCATCCGCCAACTGGAGACAATCCGCCGCGACTTTATTAGCAACATCTCGCACGAATTGCGCACGCCGCTGGCTTCGCTCTCGCTGGTCGTCGAGACCTTGAAGGACGGCGCAATCGCTGACCCCGAAGCGGCTCAACGTTTCCTCAGCTTCATCGAATCCGAACTGAGCACGCTGACGCAAATGGTGGAGGAACTGCTGGAACTGTCCCAGATCGAGTCCGGTCAGGTGCCTTTCCGCATCAAAGTCACGCCGGTAGCCAAATTGATCAAGAAACCCGTCAAACGTCTTGCGCCGCAGGCCGAACGGCTGAACGTGACCGTCGAGACCGTCATCCCGGAAAACTTGCCGCCGGTCCTGGCCGACTCGCGCCGCATCCAGCAGGTGGTGATGAACCTGCTGCACAACGCGCTCAAGTTTACGCCGGAAGGCGGCCACGTCACCTTGAAGGCCGAGGTGCAGGGGCCGGAAGTGGTGATTTCGGTAAAGGATACCGGCGTGGGCATTCCGGCGGACGACGTACCGCGCATTTTCGAGCGGTTCTACAAGACCGACCGTGCGCGCGCGGATGAAGGTGTGGGGCTTGGCCTGTCGATTGCCAAACACATTGTCCTGGGACACGGCGGGCGCATCTGGGTGGAAAGCGTGGAAGGACGCGGCAGCACGTTCTTCTTCTCGCTGTTGATCGGCGAATATGGTCAGGCGGAGTCTGACGAAGTCCAGGATGAAACGCTGTAGCGCGAGTTGACAACTCGCGCTACACATCGCGGATAAGTGGAAATCTGGAGGTCACAGGTGACTGAAAAACGTAGGAAGCTGGTTGGATTGAGCCTGGGCATCGCTGTGGGGATTGTCGCTGCGCTGAGGTGGCGGCAGCGGCAGCGCGCGCGTCTGGCCTCGCCGTTGCGTTGCGCGGGTGACAAGGGTGTTGCGCTCATCACCGGGGCATCCAGTGGGATCGGTGCGACGTATGCGCGCGCGTTGGCCCGCGCCGGCTACGCGCTGATCCTGGTCGCCCGCCGGGAGGCGCGCTTGCAGGCGCTGGCCGAGGACCTCTCCCGTCAGTATCACGTGCCGGTTGAAGTGCTGGTCGCCGATTTGGCCGACCCGGCGGGGGTTGCCAGCGTCGAGGCGCGCATCGCCGAGACCGGCGCGTTGGCATTTCTGGTGAACAATGCCGGATTGGGCACGCCGGGGCCTTTCGTCGAAAATACGATTCAGAGCCAGGAGGCGATGATTCGCGTTCATGTGAACGCGGCTATCCGCCTCACACGCGCGGCTTTGCCGGTCATGCTGGCGCGGCAGAGCGGTGCAATCGTGAATGTGGCCTCGCTGATGGCATTCTACCCCCTGCCCGGCAGCGCCACTTACGCCGCGACCAAGTCTTGCCTCAAGGTGTTTACCGAGGCGCTGCATCAAGAGTTGATGGGGACGGGCGTGCGCGTTCAGGCGCTTTGCCCTGGATTCACGCGCACTGAATTCCACGATGCGAACAACATCACCGAGCGGGGCGTGCCCGATTTCGCCTGGATGTCTGCCGAGTCTGTGGTTGCGCAATCGTTGCGCGACCTTGAGGCCGGGCAGGTGATCTCTGTGCCGGGGCTGGGCTATCGACTGCTGGCGTTGCTCTCCGGCATAATCCCCCGTAGTCTGCTGTACTTTGTGGGGTATCGGACGCGCCGCTACCGCCCCGCTTCGACGCCTTTGGGCGGCTTTCACAAACGCACGTATGCTGGTTTCGCGGATTTTCTGGCCGATGCGCGTTATCTGGTGCGGCATCGGGAGCAGCTTCGCGCCGCGATGCGCTTGATCGACCCGGCCTTCCGCGAGCGTCTGATGCTGGCGGTGACGCAGGTCAATGCCTGTCGCTATTGCTCGGAGTATCACGCTAAGCTCGCGCTCAAAACCGGACTCTCGCAGGATGAGGTGCGGCAGTTGCTCGACGGTGACGCCGATCAATGTCCGCCCGATCAACTCACGGCGGTTCTCTACGCCCGGCATTGGGCGGAAGCAGCGGGAAACCCCGACCCCGACATCCGCCAAACGTTGATCGAGACTTACGGCACGGATAAAGCCGTTGCGATTGAAATGATTTTGCGGATGATCACCATTGGCAATCTATCCGGCAACACCTTCGATTACATTCTGTATCGTCTATCCGGTGGACGTTTAGGGTAGAGCCAGACTACAAAAGTCTTTGCCACTTTCGACTAAAACTGGCATTGAAACGAAGGGCGTAACAGGGGGAAAGTGATGCAGGTGGGCAAATACTTTCTATCGAATCGCCGTGCGCGCATCTATCTCGATGCGATTGCGGAGACCAGTGGTCAATATGGCTTTCCCACGGTTCTTACATTGGCCGGTCTGCATGCCTGGCTGGAAGCGCTGCCGCCGTATAACGACACGCACGAAGTCGATTTCCTCGATTTCGGCGCGCTCAATGCGATGCTGGTGAAGATGTACGGCCCCCGCGCCGGGCGAGCGATGACGCAGTGGGCCGGGCGAGTCTCGTTTATGGCGCTCACACCGTATATGGACGACCTCTTGAATGTTCAGGCCGCGTCTTTCCAGGCGCAGTCGCCGGCAGAGCGCGTCCGGGCCGTGCTGGAGATTGTCGTGGATAGCCGCCGTCTGGGCAACATGGAAGCGTCGTTGCAAACCTCGGGCGATCAATTTATGTATATGCTCGATCCTTGCCCTTTTTGTTTTGGACAGCACAATGCGGCGCACGCGCTGTGTTACGGCGCGGTCGGCTTTCTCCAGCAAGCGGTTGAATGGGTTGGGGCGGGCGACCATTATATGGTCGAAGAAGCTTCCTGCGCCGCCACCAAGAGCTCGCAGGACAGTGGGTGTGCCTTTGTCATCCTTAAAATGGAGCCATACAATGACTGATAACCCTTACAAAGCCTTAGCCGAGCGGCTGGATGCGCTCCCCAACGGGTTCCCGCCCACCGACGATGGCGTGGAACTGCGGCTGTTGGCGCACATCTTCACGCCGGAAGAAGCCGCGTTGGCCGCGCAATTGCGCCTGACGTTGGAGACGCCGGCTCAAATCGCGGCTCGCCTGGGCCGCGATGTCTCGGCGTTGCGCAAACAACTCAAAGAGATGGTGCGGCGTGGGCTGATCACCGCCGGGCGTACCGAGGAGGGTCTTGGGTACGGCCTCATGCCGTTCGCCGTCGGCATCTACGAGATGCAGGTGAACACGATCGATGCCGAATTCGCGCGCCTGTTCGAGGACTACTATCGTCAGGCATTTGGCAAGATGGTGGGCATTACCCCGCAACTGCACCGTGTCGTGCCCGTCGAGCAGAGCGTGCGGATGGATATGGAAGTGCGGCCTTTCGAGAGCGCCGCCGACATCGTCGCGCGGGCCAAAGCGTGGGGCGTGATGGACTGTCTGTGTCGTAAGCAGCAGGCGCTTATCGGACACCCTTGCGAGCATCCCCTGGACGTGTGTATGATTTTCAGTGACACACCCGGTGCGTTCGATCAAAGCACGACAGTGCGCGCGCTCACCCAAGAGGGGGCGATGGCAACGCTGCGTCGCGCCGCCGAAGCAGGCCTGGTCCACTCGGTCAGCAACAACCAGCAGGGGATGTCGTACATCTGCAACTGCTGCACCTGCGCGTGCGGCATCCTGCGCGGGATGGTCGATCTGGGGCTGGCGAACGTGATTGCGCGGTCGGCGTTTGTCAACCAGGTCGATGAGGATGCCTGCATTGGCTGTGGCGCGTGCGTGGAAAAGTGTCAGTTCGGCGCGTTGAGCGTTGACGGCATCGCCCACGTGGACGGGATGCGCTGCGTAGGCTGCGGCGTCTGCACCGTCGCCTGTCCGGTCGGCGCGCTGAGCATGGTGCGCCGCCCCGAGGAAGAGGTCCTGCCGCCGCCTGCCACCGAGCGCGAGTGGCAGGTCGAACGCGCCGCCGCCCGCGGTCTCGACTTGAACGCCGTCCTGTAAGGTGGACCGGGCATTTTTACAGTCGCTGCGCTAACCACGCTTCCACATCGCCCAACACCTGCGCGCGTTCCGGCTCGTTGAAGACCTCGTGATAGAAGCCTTCGTAGACCTTAAGCGTTTTATCGACGGAGCTGACCGTATCGTACAGCAGTTTTGCGCCTGCCGGATCGACCAGCCTGTCCGCGCTGCCCTGCACGATGAGGAGCGGCAAGGTGATTTTTGCGGCTTCGGCGGTGAGGCGCTGCGTCGCCGCGATGAGTTCACCTGCCAGGCGCGCCGTGATTTTGCCCGTGTACACCAGCGGATCGTTCACGTAGGCCTGCACGACGGCGGGATCGCTGCTCACGCCCTCTGCACTGAGCGCCGTCAGCCCGACTTTGGGCGCTAATGTCGAAAGCAGTTTCCCCATGAAAACCACCCCGGGCGATACGCCTCCCGCCATTTTCACCAACGGCCCGGAGAGCACCGCCCCTGCCAGCTCATTCTGGTGTTCGAGCAGGTAGAGCGCGCCGATCAGCCCGCCCATGCTGTGCCCGACCAGGAAGACCGGCGTGTCAGGATGTTCCAGGCGGATCAGGTCGAAGTAGAGCTTGAGCGTATCTGTGTACTCTGCAAAGCGACCCACGTAGACGCGCGTCCCCTCGGATTTGCCGTGTCCGATGTGATCCAGGCCGTAGACGGCGTATCCGAGCGGGACGAAGTGGTTGACCACGTTCATGTACCGCCCGCAATGCTCCGCCAGCCCGTGGACGATCAACAGGATGGCCTTGCACTCCGTTTCCGGCTGCCAACACTGGTAATAAATTGCGCTATCCCGTACTCCTGCGAAAAATCCGTCTCGATGTTCCATACTATCCTCCTTATGAGAATAAACCGCTAATCTTGCTAATCTACGCGAATCTTTTTAGAAAGCTGACCTCGAATCTACACGAATTTCCACGAATGGAGATCAAAATTAGTGTAAATTCGTGAAGATTAGTGGTGAAGTGATACCTCCGTCTACTTGAGCGCCACCGTGATTTCGTTGCGGTTGTGGAAGAGCTGGCGTGCGCCGATGAGCGTGTAGCGTTCGCGCAGCAGGGCGAGCGCCGAGGTGGCGACCCTTTCGGCGTGACTGTGCGGCAGTTTGAGCGTCATCACGGCCCAGCCGGTCGCTCTCAGGTTGCGGCGCGCGGTGAGCATCAGGTGCGCGGAGTCGCGGGCGTCCATGCGCATGTCGTTGAGGATGACGTCGAACGTGTCATCCGTCCCCGGCAGGTAACGCTGCGCCGTGTGCCGCAGGTGGCGCACGCCCGGATCGACGGTGAGGCGTGGGGCGAGGTCGGCGGGATCGATCGCCGTCACCTGTAGCCCGTGGAGCCGCGCGATGCGCGTCCACCCGCCGGGCGCTGCGCCCAGGTCGAGCGCGTTGCCGGCGTTGGGCCACGCCAGCTTGAAGGTTTCCACCGCTTCCAGCAGTTTGAACTCCGCCCGGCTGATCTGTTCCGGCTCCGCTTTGAAGCGCCGCTCGCCGCCCGCCCAATCGCTCAGGTTGTCCGCCGCCCGCGAGACGCCGAGGTAGCCTGCTGTGGGCGTCAGCGCCACGGAAAGGATTTGCGCGGGTTGGCGCACGTCCACCGCGAAGCCTTGTGCCGTCAGTGCGTCCGCCAGCCGGGTGTTGACGTCAAAGCGCGCGTAGGGCCACCCTTTGCCGATGAGCCGCGTCTGCACCGAGAAGGTCTGCGTCGCGTTCAGGCTGGGGACAAGTTGATGGGCCGCCTCCAGAAGCACTTCGAGGTCACTTGCCTCTTGCTTCAGCGGGACGGTGATGTGCACCGGGCAAACGTGACGGCAGAAGATCGGCGGCTCTTGCCGCAGGCGGGCGGCAAAGGCGTCCCAAGACATCGACAGCTCGGCCCAACCCACGCCGGGTTCGAGCCAGCGACGTAGCCGTGCGCCGGAATCGCGGGCGCAGATTTCTTCCAGCGCGATCTTGGCCGCAGACGGGCTGGATGTGAACAGCAGCATCATCTCACCAGCGCGCGCGATGCTCTTCCGCAAAACCGATGATGCCGGGCAGTTCCACCACCTGCCCATCGTCCAGCCGGGCGTGACCGGTGTAACGGCCAAACATCTGGTGGACTTCACTGTCGATGATCCCCAACCTTGTGGTGGCGATGCGCTCCTTGAACGGCGTGAACGTCAAATCCAGGCGGCCCTCGTTATCGGTGAAGCGCCACGGGCGCATGTAGTCGCCGGACTGGTAGTCGAAGCGCACCTGATCCAGCTTGTGGACGCGCCCATCGAGGATCACGCAGTTCTCGGTCGCCCGGCTCAGGTCGCCGAAGCCGCAGCCCAGGTTCAGTCCCACGGCGCGCCCATCCGGCAGGTACGCCGACGCGCTGGCCCAGTTCCAGAAGCTCTGGTACTCCCACACGCCGCGTCCCCAATCCAGCGATCCCAGGCAGCGGTCGGGGACGAGGTCTTCGCGCTGCTCGCCGTAGCGGATGTAGCCCTGCGCGGGCAGGCAGTTGATCTTGCGGTTGTAGTAGAAGCGCTTCTTGCCGATCGGGATGACGATCGTCATCGATTCGTGCGCCGGCGGACAGGTCAGCGCGATCTCCGCGTGGATGCCGCGTCCTTCGTGGTAGCCGGGCCAATCGACGAAGACGCGCCGTTCCGCGCCTTCCACCGTGAAGCGCAATGTGGCCTGTTTGCCGGTAAAGGTCGTCTCGCCGGCATCGCTGTTGCGTGGCAGGTGGATGCCCTTGCCCAGGGGGATCACCAGCCCCTCTTCGTGCAGGTCGCCACTGGCGAAGTCCAGCGTGTAGACGAAGACGTTACCCGCGTAGCCGAGATCGGCAATCGTCGCCGAGAAGAAGCGCTGCGGGGTGAAGACCGCGTAATAGTCCCAGCGTTTGATGCGGAAGCGTTGCAAGAAGCGCAGCGCGTAAAAACGGGCGTTTTCGAGATTGCACTCTAACTGAGGTTGGCGCGCCCAGCCGACTTGGGCCAGGTAGCCTTGCGCGTCTAAAAGGGGGCCGGGTTGTGTGAGTTCGATTTGCATACTATCCCTCCCTGTAATGGATTCATGGATAGTGTATGCCAGTTTTCACAAATGCCAAAACCGGCAGGCGCAAAGAAGAATCTCAGGTGTAAAAGGACCTTTGTGTGGGTAGTGAGTGCCAATCCCTAAAACCAGGCGAAGCCCCCGAGGGTTACTGAACTCCTTGGGTCTTTTATTGTTCGCTTATCCAAACCGCCCGGTGATGTAGTCTTCCGTCCTGGTGTGCTTAGGTTTGAGGAACATCTCGCGCCCTACGCCGTGTTCGATCAGCTCGCCTTGCAGGAAGAACGCGGCCCAATCTGCCACGCGCGCAGCCTGCTGGACGCTGTGCGGCACGATGACGAAGGTGTAGTCGGACTTCAGTTCCTGCATCGTGGCCTCGATCTTGGCAGTGGAAATCGGGTCGAGGCCGGAGGTGGGTTCGTCCAGCAGGATGACCTCCGGTTGCAGGGCGAGCACGCGCGCCAGGCACAGGCGTTGTTGTTGCCCGCCGGAGAGCGCGTGTGCCGGGTCGCCCAGGCGGTCGTGGACTTCCTCCCACAGTGCCGACTGTTGCAGCGAGCGGGTCACGGCGGCGTCGAGCGTGGCTTTGTCGCGGATGCCGGCCAGTTCCAGGCCGTAGGTGATGTTGCGGTAGATGCTCATCGGCAGGACGACGGGCCGCGCAAAGACGATGCCCACGCGCCGTCGCAGGCGCACGATGTCGTAGCCGGGGCGGGTGATGTCCTCGCCGTCCAGCAAAATGTGCCCGGTCTGTTCGACCACGTCGGTCAGGTCGTTGAGGCGATTCATCGCCCGCAGCAGCGTGCTCTTGCCGCCGCCGGCGGGGCCGAAGAGGACGTTGATCTGCCTGGCGTAGATGTCGAGCGTGATGTCGTGCAGGCTCTCTGTGCCGTCGGAGTAGCGCAGACCGAAGTTTTCGATATGGATCTTGACGTCGCCGGCCATCACCAGAACCTCTGTTTGCGGTAGTGATTGCGGATGAGCGTCGCCAGCACGTTCATCGACAGCACGAAGATGAGCAGCACCAGCGCCGTCCCGTACTGGATATGGACCGGCATCCCCGGCACCTGGGTGCTGATGACGAACAGGTGGTAGGGCAGGGCCATGGTCTGGTCGAAGATCGACTTGGGCAGGCGCGGCAAGAAGAACGCCGCTACGGTAAAGAGGATCGGCGCGGTTTCGCCGGCGGCACGTTCCAGCCCCAGAATCACGCCGGTGATGATGCCCGGCAGGGCCTGCGGGAGCACTACGCGCCGGATGGTCTGCCAGCGTGTTCCGCCCAGACTGACGCTGACCAGGCGAAACGATTGTGGCACTGCGCGCAGGGCTTCTTCTGCCGTGCTGATGATGACCGGGAGCGTCATAATGCCCAGGGTGAGCGACCCCGCCAGGATCGATGTCCCAAAATTGAGGAAGATGACGAACAGCCCCAGGCCGAACAGCCCGTAGACGACCGAAGGGATGCCCGCCAGGTTGATGATGGCGACACGAATCGCGCGGGTCAGCGTGTTGTCTTTAGCGTACTCGGAGAGGTAAATCGCCGCGCCGATGCCGATGGGCACGGCGACGATGGCTGTGCCGAGCGTGAGCCAGAGCGTGCCGACAATCGCGGGGAGCAGACCGCCCTCTTTCATCCCGTTGTGGGGGTAGGCGGTGAGGAATTCCCAACTGATGGCGGATATGCCCTGGTAGACGATGTAGCCGACAATGAAGAAGATCGGCGCGACGACGATGATCGCCGCCAGCGTGATGAGCGCAAATGCGATACGCTGGGAAGTCTGTCTGGATAGTCGAGGCGGTTTGGTGTGCGTCATGCCAGCATCCTCTCGGCGCGTTTGACCTGGCGGAAGACCACCGAGGCTGCGGCTATGTTGACGGCGAAGGTGATCACGAAAAGCGTTAGCCCCACGGCGAAAAGTACATGGTAGTGCGGACTGCCGTGCGCCACCTCACCCATCTCGGCAGCGATGGTTGCCGTCATCGTGCGCACCGGCATGAAGAAATCGCGCAAGCCGACCGGCATGCGCGCCGCGTTGCCGGTGACCATCATCACGGTCATCGTCTCGCCAATGGCGCGCCCCACACCCAACATCAAAGCCATCAACACGCCGGAACGTCCGGCAGGCAGCACGATGCGCCAGATCACTTGCCAGCGTGTCATCCCCAACGCCAGCCCCGCATCGCGGTAGGTCTTGGGCACGGCATCCAGCACGTCTTCCGCCACGCTGACGACGGTGGGCAGCGCCATCCAGGCCAGCAGCAGCACGCCGGTGAAGGCGGTGAGTCCGGTAGGGATGTCCAGCGCGACGCGGATGAGCGGCGCAAACACCAGCATCCCAATAAAGCCGATGACGACCGAGGGGATGCCCGCCAGCACTTCGACGAAAGGCTTGAGGATGTTGCGCACCCAATCTGGTGCGATCTCCGCGATGAAGATCGCCGTCGCCAGTCCCAGCGGCAGCGAGACGACTGCCGCGCCGATGGTGACGATCAGCGATCCCATAATCAGGGGAAGCAACCCATAATACCCTTCGATGGGATACCAGCGCGTGGCGAACAGGCCGGAAAGCGGAACTTCCATAAAAGCCGGCGTGCCCTCCTTGATCAAGAACAGGAAGATCAGCACTACCAGGATAATGGCGGAGATGCCTGAAACCTGGATGGCGCGTTCGATCAGGAACTCAACCCATGAAAGCGATCGTTTCGGTTGGCCTTCATGTTCATCCGTCATGGCCTCTCTCCTTCCGTGATAACCGGTACAAAGCCCAGCTCCAACACGATTTCTTGCGCCGCCGGGCTGAGAATCCATTCCAGGTAGGCTTTGACCTGTCCTTGCGGCTCGCCGGCGGTGTAGATGTACAAATCACGCGCGATGGGGTATTGCCCCGCGTTGACCGTCTCGACGGTGGGCGGATAGTAGGGCTGGCCGGCGCCTCGGCTTACGGCGACGGTTTTCATATCCGGCGTGACGTACCCCAGGCCATCGTAACCGATGGCGTTGGGGTTCTGGCGCACTTCCGCACCGATGCCTTCTGATGAAGGGAGCAGGAGGGTATCCGGCGAAAACAGCGTTTTGTTGTCCTTTTGTCCCAGGCGGATGACTTCTTCGAGGAAGTAGACGTGGGTGCCGGAATTCGTCTCCCGCGAGAGTAGCACGATGGGGCGATCTTCCCCGCCGACCTCGCGCCAGTTGGTGATTTTGCCGCTGTAGATGTCGGAAATTTGTTGCAGCGTCAGTTTATCGACGGGGTTGTCGGGGTGGATGACGATGGCGATGGCGTCGCGGGCGACAATGTGCTCTACCGGTTCAAAGCCATTGGCACGGGCGGCTGCTATTTCCTCGTCCTTGATGCGCCGCGAAGCATTCGCCAGGTCTACGGTGCCGTTGATGAGCGCCGCGATGCCGGTCCCGGAGCCGCCGCCGGTGACGGCGATGCGCACGTCAGGTTCGAGCGTCTGGTAGCGTTCGGCCCACGCCAGCGCCAGGTTGACGATGGTGTCGGAACCTTTGTTCTGGATGGTCGCCGAAACGCCGCCGGTCGTCGTCTGCACGGTTTGTGGTCTGCACCCGGCGAGCGCCACTCCCAGCAAGAGGAGCGCCAGTACTCTTATGGTCAAGCGTGTGTCCTTGTTTCGCACAATGGGACATTATAATGTCAACGGGTGAAAAAACAAACCGGCACGGGGTCTTATCACTCTTGCTCCGAGGGGAACGCCAGTTCCTCACCCTTGCTTCGAGGGGAACGCCAGTTCCCCGTTTTAAGCAGGGGAACGCCAGTTCCCCGTTTTAAGCTGAAATGGCTCGCAAAACGTGGATCTGGCGATCCGCTTGAAGCGAAAAATATAGGGAAGCTGTGACTCTTGTTCCGAAGGGAACGCCAGTTCCTCACCCTTGCTTCGAGGGGAACGCCAGTTCCCCGTTTTAAGCTGAAATGGCTCGCAAAACGCGGATCTGGCGATCCGCTTGAAGCGAAATATGGGGAAGTTCCTCACCCTTGCTTCGAGGGGAACGCCAGTTCCCCGTTTTAAGCTGAAATGGCTCGCAAAACGATCCGCTTGAAGCGAAATATAGGGAAACTGTGACAAGAATGATAAAGCCCTTCAAACCGGCATTTGTGGTCTTGACTGTGGTTCAAGGACGTTTATACTTGCGCATATCTGTGACTCGAGGAAAAATGAATCGACTATGCATGAGACGCCGGTTACACCCAAAATCCGCGTGCAACACTTGAATTTTTACTATGGCGCGAAACAAGCGTTGATGGATATCACGTTGGATATTCCGCCTCAAGAGATCATGGCCTTTATCGGGCCGTCGGGCTGTGGAAAGTCCACGTTCTTGCGCTGCCTCAATCGCATGAACGACGAGATTCCTCACACGCGCGTCGAAGGCAAAATCTTGTTGGACAACGCCGATATTTATGCGCCTACCGTGGATGTTGTCGAGCTGCGCCGCCGGGTGGGGTTGGTGTTCCAAAAACCCAATCCGTTTCCGCAGTCGATCTACAACAACATTGTGATGGGGCCACGGTCATTGGGGTTGGAAACAGGGTCGGCACTTGGCGATATGGCGCAACAGTATTTGCGGCAAGTGGATTTGTGGAATGAGATCAAGGGGGATATGTCGTTGCCCGCGCTGAGCCTGTCGTTAGGCCAGCAGCAACGGTTGTGTATCGCGCGCACGCTGGCGGTTAGGCCGGAGGTGATTCTGATGGACGAGCCGTGCTCGGCGCTCGATCCGATTGCCACGCTGCGCATTGAGGATTTGATGCGGGAACTGCGCCAGCAGTACACGATCGTTATCGTCACGCACAATATGCAGCAGGCAGCGCGTGTCTCGGATCGCACCGCATTGTTCTGGCTCGGCGAGTTGATCGAAGCAGCGCCCACCGCGCAGCTCTTCACCCGTCCCGCGCAGAAGATGACGGAGGACTACATCAGCGGGCGGGTAGGATAGCAAGAGGCAAGAAGCAAGATGCAGGATGCAAGAAGCAAGATGCAAGATGCAAGATGCAGGATGCATTTGCTACTTACTGCATAGCAGTTTCCCGAAGCCGGTGATGATGACCAGTAGCATGAGGATAGAGACGACGCCTTCCAGATTGAGCGTGGGAAGGATGGTGACGGGCAGTCGGCCCGGCAGCAACGGCCAGATGACCCAAAGGACGAACAGCGTCCCCGCCGCCAGGATCGCCAACATCGACAGAATGACCCATTCCTGAATCCACCGTATCATTTTGCACCTCCTGTATGATTCCCGTTTCTCTCAACTATCTGTTTCATGCAGGAGCGTGCCAAAAAGTTCACAGTATTTCGACTACCGACTACACGACTACACGACTAACAACTACCGACTACACGACTACACGACTACATGACTATTTCCAAGAGGGGGAGCTATGGTAACACGTTTGATTATTCCAGAGAATTACCGCTGTTTGTTGGATGTGCGTGAGACGGAGGGCGCAATCCGCCAGATCAAGACGTTTTTTCAGACGAATCTGGCCTTCGAATTGAACCTTGTCCGGGTGACCGCGCCGCTGTTCGTGCAGGCCGGGACGGGCATCAACGACGATCTCAACGGCGTCGAGCGTCCGGTGGCGTTTCCGATCAAGGCGATGGCGGACGTGCGCGCCGAGATCGTCCACTCGCTGGCGAAGTGGAAGCGCATGCAGTTAGCCGATTTGGGCTTTGCGCCGGGCGAAGGCTTGTACACCGACATGAACGCCATCCGCGCCGACGAAGATTTGGACAATCTGCACTCACTCTACGTCGATCAATGGGACTGGGAGCGGGTGATGCTGCCCGAAGAGCGCACACTGGATTATCTGAAGGCTACCGTCCGCCGCATCTACGACGTGATCCGCCGTACCGAGCGGTATGTCCATCACCTGTACCCTGTCATCGAGCCGTTCCTGCCGGAAGAGATCACCTTTATCCACGCCGAAGACCTCGAAGCGCGTTATCCTGCTTTATCGCCCAAGGAGCGCGAGGATATGGCCTGCCGTGAACATGGCGCGGTGTTCCTTATCGGCATCGGTGGAGCCCTGCGCAACGGTCTGCCGCACGACGGGCGCGCGCCGGACTACGACGACTGGTCCACACCGACGATGAACGGCTACCAGGGATTAAATGGCGACATTCTGGTCTACTACCCGCTGTTCGATACGGCGCTGGAGCTTTCCTCGATGGGCATTCGCGTAGACGCGGAGGCGCTATTGCGGCAGTTGACGTTGCGTGATGCGCTCGACCGCCGCGAGTTGCTCTTCCACCGGCGATTGTTGGCGGGCGAACTGCCGCAGTCCATCGGCGGGGGAATCGGCCAGTCGCGGCTGTGTATGCTGTACCTGCACAAGGCACACATCGGCGAAATCCAGTCGAGCTTGTGGCCGGAGACGATGGTGCAGACCTGCCGCGCGAATAACATTCACTTGCTGTAGCGGCGATAGCGTCGATTGTCACTTGTTGCGAATGATGTATAATGTGATGTATAATGTCTATGGAGGTGATTAATGTCTCCCATGATTCGCAAGCAAGTCTACATAGAGCCTCAGCAAGAAGTTGCACTGAAGCAGTGGTCTATGGAGACCGGTCTGTCTGAGGCGGAGATCATTCGACAGGCGATTGAGCGTTGGTTGAAGGAACAGGCATGTCAACAGCAACACATAGTTGCTGCATGGCAAGTAGAGAAAGATTTCATTGCGGACTTGATGGCGCAAGGCGTTGTCCCTGGCGGTCGCACGTGGAAACGGGAGGACTTGTATGACCGCTGAAATTCTCGTCGATACGAATGTTTTGGTCTACGCTTACGATCGTTCCGAGCCGGAAAAGCAGAATCGGGCTTTGGATGTCCTGGACCGTTTGCTCGTGACCGGCAAAGGGGCGCTTAGTAGCCAGGTACTTGCGGAGTTTTTCAATACGACGACACGGAAATTAGCCGCGCCTTTGACATTGGAACAGGCTTATTCCCGTTTGGAGTATTATGTACGCTTCTGGCCGGTGTTTGTTGTGACACCTGAAATCATCCTAGAGGCCGTTCGGGGTGTGCGTGATTATGCGTTGAACTTCTGGGATGCGCAAATTTGGGCAGTAGCGCGTCTCCATAGTTTACGGGTTATTTTTAGTGAGGATTTTAAGCCTGGTATTACAATCGAGCATGTGGCCTTCGTCAATCCTTTTGCGGTTGGTTTTGATCCACAGTTGTTACAGAGTCTACCTTCAACTTATGGGGAAGTATAGCTTCTTCCTCTTGCTGCTGTGTTCGCTCGCCGGCTGCGTCGCGCCGGCTGCGCAGGCGGATCCGATGATGTCCGCGTCCTTGGCAACGGCGACTGCCTTGCCAACATCAACTATTGTGGCGACATCCACGCCCACGCCCACGCTCACACCCGCGCCGACCGCGACGCCAACACCGATCCCTACCATTGTTATCCCTATTCTCACGCAAACGATGACGCCGACCGTCGCCTCTGCGGAAGTCACGCCCGCCCCGTTCCCTGACACGTTGCCTGAGCGTGTGATCCCGCAGCCGTTCGGCGTGAATATCCACTTCACCCGGGCGCTGCCTGGTGAGTTGGATTTATTGGCGAAGGGGGGCTTTCGCTGGGTACGGATGGACCTGTTCTGGAATACGGTTGAGCAGGAACAGGGGCGTTATAACTTTGGCGAGTACGACGCGCTGGTGGCGGCGATGGCGCAGCGCGGCATCCGGCTCATCTTCATCCTGGATTATGGAAATCCCCGTTATGACTACGGCTTTGCGCCTCACTCACCCGAAGCACGCGCGGCGTTTACCCGCTTCGCGGCAGCAGCGGTGCGGCGCTACCGGGGCAAGGGCATCCTCTGGGAAGTCTGGAACGAGCCGAACCTCGATCACTTCTGGTCGCCCCAGGCAGATGTCCAGCGTTATGGGACGTTGTTGCTCCAGACCATCGCAGCGATCCGGCAGGCTGACCCGGCCGCCTATATCGTCGCGCCGGCAACTTCCGGCTTTGACTTGCCTTTCTGGACGGCTTTGGGGGATATGGGCGCGTTCACCAAACTGGACGCCGTCACCGTCCACCCCTACGGGCTGGAGATCCCCGAACAGGCCGGTCTGCATTACATGGCGTTGGCGACGCTGTTACATCGCTACAGTCCCGCCTGGAAGATTCCCGTGCTCTCCAGCGAGTGGGGCTACTCCTCGGTGCGCGGCGGCATCAGCCCGGAGCAGCAGGCGCAGAACCTGACGCGCCAGTGGCTCGTCAACCTGCTGTACGACGTCAACCTGAGCATCTGGTACGACTGGCGCAACGACGGCGTCGATACCGCCGACATCGAACAGAACTTCGGCACAGTGCATTACGACCTCTCGCCCAAACCGGCCTATCGCGCCGCGCGCACGCTGTTGACGACACTGGATGGTTATCGCTTTATGCGGCGGATTCCGCTTGATAGTGCGGATGACTATCTGCTGCTCTTTGCGAAGGAGGGGCAGGGGGCGCTGGCCTTGTGGACGATCACGGAAACGCACACCATCGTTTTGCCTCTGGCGGTGGAGGAGGCGTCATTGGTCACGATGATGGGCGAGCGCAGCATGCTGTCGGGCGGCGACGGCGGATTGGCTGTTGAAGTCGATCCGTCACCGCGCTATGTGCTGTTCCGGGCGGATCAGGCCACCCCCACGCTGACCGGCTGGCGACCTTACGAGACGCTCCAACAGCTACGGGCAGAGGAAGGCTACAGTGTGCGGGTGATCTTCGAGGCGGCGCCCCTTTCGACATTTGGCGAGATGCAGGTCTGGGTGGGGAGTGAAATGCGGGGAACGCTGCCGGTCGTGACGCGCCCGATGGAGGAAAAGCAGTTGCGCATCCCGGTCGATGTGACCGGTTTGACGGGCAACGTCCCGGCGGAAGTTGTTTTCATCCCGCCGGATGGGGCGCTGCTGCCTTTGCAGGTGGCGTCGATCTGGCTGTTGCTCGACCAGTAGGCGGGTATTTTCTACCACGGAGATGCAGAGAACACTGAGACCCGGTAGATCACAAATTGCTTTGAGGGGATCGCCAGATCGCCGTTCTGGCCAGTAGATCGAAAAATGCTCCAAATTGAAGGCCACGCGCATGTTTGCGCTGCTCAACGTGACGACGGAGGAGGCGCTGCCGCCGCAGGAAGTCGAGGCTTTCTGCGATCTGCTGCGCGCGCGATGGTGCGGCGAGGTTTTCGCGGTTGGTTGCTCATCCTGGCATTGCTCCTGACGTGTGCCCGTCCGGCGCCGGTCGCGGATGTCATTGCGGAAGCGCCGCCGGACTTCGAGGCGTTGGCTGCGCGCATAGGGCGCGCCGAGGCGTGGTACCGGGTTAACGGCTATACGGCATCCCCGCCGGAGGCTGCCCGACCACCCCTCAGCCCACGCTTGCCTTCTCTGACCGCCCCTACCACCATCACGTCGGTGCTGACGCCGACGGTGTATCTGCCGCTGGTCGCTAACTGTTTCCCCTTGCAGATCGAGCGCCGCGCCATCTGGATCACGCGCTACGATTGGACCTCCCTGAACGCCGGTGCGCAGCCGCAGAAGATCGATGAACTGGTCGCCAACGTCGCCGGCGCGGGATTCAACACGATTTTCTTCCAGGTACGGGGCGCGGGCGATGCGTACTACACGCCGGGCCTGGAACCGTGGGCATCGCGCCTTTCCGCCGGGACGGTGACGGACACACTTGGCCTGGATCCCGGCTGGGACCCGTTGGCGCGGATGCTCGACGTGGCGCACGCGGCGGGATTGGAAGTGCACGCTTACATCAACGTGTACCCCGCCTGGCTCCCATCGCCGAGTGAAGCGTATGGCCCGCTGGCTCCGCCGGCGACGACGCCCCCGCAGATGTTCGACCGCTTTACCTACGGCCCGACGCATCCCGACCATCCCGGCGAGTACGCTTTAGGGTGGGATTGGCGGCATCACGATACAACGGGCGCTCCGATGCTCCTGGATTGGGGCGCATATCTGTGGGTGAGTCCCGGCGTCGATCAAGTGCAGACGTACATTGCCGCTATCGCCCGTGATATCGTGACCCGCTATGCGGTGGATGGCATCCATCTCGACCTGGTGCGCTATGCCGGACCGATGTACTCCTACGATCCGTCCAGCAACGCGGCGGCAGGCGACGTGCGCACGCCGGCCCGCGATCAATGGCAGCGTGACCGGGTGACGGCACTGGTGCGGCAAGTAACTACGGACACGCACGCGCTGCGCCCGGAAGCGTGGGTGTCGGCGGCAGTGTGGCCGTATTACAAAAACAACCTGGGCTTGCAGACAAGTTCCGGCTACTACGACTATTTTCAGGACTCCAAAGGCTGGCTGGCCTCTGGGGCGGTGGATGCGATTGCGCCGATGTTGTATGGCACCGGGAGCAGCATCCCCGATGATCTCGGCAACTGGCGCATCCTGGCGGAGGATTTCGTGGCAAGCAGCGCGGGTCGGCACATTGATCTGGGCATCGCCGGCTATTACGACGATTTTGACGCTATCGCACAGCGGATTGCCATCGCGCGAGAACTCGGCGCGCCGGGTCACGCGCTCTTTTCCTACGCCGCACTCGACAGTCGTGGCTACTGGGATGATTTAGCAGAGGGGCCGTATCGCGTCCCGGCGATAACGCCATCACGCATTCACTAAGAGTTCGTCAAAGTATAACTTCCCGAAGCTGTGGCCGGTCTCCGACCGCGCCACCGTGGGTCAGGCATCAGCGGGCCCGGTCAGAGACCGGCCCGAGCCGGAAGTTGTTTATTTACAGACCCTAACACCGCGTAACGCAAATAGCTTCTTTATGCTTGCCAGGGATCGTCAGATCCCGGCATAGCCCGCAAAAATCGCGGATCTGGCGATCCGCTTCGAGCATGGCTTACCAGCGCGAGACTTCTACCAAGATGTGCTAAAGCGTAGTCGGCGCCCAAAAGTGGACGAGTTTGCCAGGCGTGTCCTCTTTCAATTCTTTCCACGAGTCGATGGGGAGCGAGACCTGTGCGAGCGCGGCCGTGGGGAGGCTTTCCATTTCGCCGGTGAGGCTTTCCAGCAGCATCTCAAGATCGGGGTTGTGCCCGACAACCATCACCAATTCATCGGCATCGTCGAGTTGACGCAACACTTCTACGAAATCATCCGGTTCGGCGCCGTAGAGCGCGCGCGTGGCGATGATCCGTCCTTCGTAATGGCAGGCTTCGGCGACCAATTGGGCTGTGTGCAAGGCGCGTTTGGCGGTCGAGGAGAGGATACGTTGTGGCGTCAGGCTGTGTCGGCGGATGAGTTCGCCCATCAAAGCAGCGGCTTGTTCACCGCGTTTTTTCAGCGGCCGGTCGTGGTCGGCTAAGTCGTCGTATTTCCAGCTCGATTTGGCGTGGCGCATCAGCAATAGCGTTTTCATCGGTTTGCTCCTCGAATGGCAAATAATGGATGGTTTGTTGACCGACAGCGCGTATCTGTGGTCTTTTCATTGGGAGTCAGGTATTGCGCGATATTTTTGTAGCTAACTTTCTTGTAAATTCGACGAGAATATGGTATAATCCATTATACTATATTACTGTTCAAATTGAGGAGGTTATTGAGATGGAATACACGCGTTTAGGACGTACAGGATTGCAAGTCAGCCGTCTTTGTCTGGGCACGATGAACTTTGGCCCGCTGACCACTGAGGAAGACAGCTATGCGATTATGGATCGCGCGCTGGAACTCGGCATCAATTTCTTCGACACGGCCAACGTCTACGGGTGGAAACTCGGCGAAGGCGTGACCGAGCAGATCATCGGGCGCTGGCTGGCGCAGGGTGGGGGCCGCCGCGAAAAAATCGTGCTGGCGACGAAAGTCTACAACAAGATGGGCGAGTGGCCCAACGAACGGGGTTTGTCGGCGTACCACATCCGCAAGGCCGCAGAAGACAGTCTGCGCCGGTTACAGACCGATCACATCGATCTGTACCAGATGCACCACGTCGAGCGCACTACGCCGTGGGAGGAAATCTGGCAGGCGATGGAGCAGCTCGTGCGCGAGGGGAAGGTGCTCTACGTGGGCAGCAGCAACTTTGCCGGGTGGCACATCGCCAAGGCGCAAGCCCACGCCGAGAAGCGCAACTTCATGGGCCTGGTCTCGGAGCAGAGTCTCTACAACCTTAACGCGCGGATGATCGAGCTTGAAGTGATTCCGGCGTGTGCGGACTACGGCCTGGGATTGATCCCCTGGAGTCCGCTGGCGGGCGGCTTGTTGGGCGGTGTGTTGAAGAAGATTTCCGAGGGCCGCCGCGCCTCCGAGCGAATGCAGGAGAGCATCGAGAAGCACCGTCCGCAGATCGAGGCTTACGAGAACCTGTGCCAGGAGATGGGCGAGAACCCCGCAGACGTGGCGCTGGCCTGGCTGTTGCACAACCCCGTCGTCACTGCGCCGATTATCGGTCCACGCACGCTTGAGCAACTCAACGGCAGCATGCGCGCCTTGGAGATCAAGCTCTCCGACGAAACCCTGAAGAAGCTCGACGAAATCTGGCCCGGCCCCGGCGGCCCGGCTCCCGAAGCCTACGCCTGGTAAACTTTCCGGATTTGCGGCTCTTTTGGAGGGTGCGGTTGCGTAACCGTACCCTCTTTTTGTTCGGCGCGCTCTGTGCTATACTAAGCCCAGACTTGGTAGATCCAAAAATGCTGCAAGGGGATCGGCAGATCCCCGTTCTGGTCTGGATTTGGCGATCCAGACCAAGCAAAATTAGATCTACTGAGACTCATCTACAGCACCGGAGGTAGCGCTCAATGGTCAAGAAAGTCTTCGTTAGCGGCTGTTTCGACTTGTTGCACAGCGGGCACGTCGAATTCTTCAAGGAGGCCGCAAGTTACGGCGATTTGTACGTGGCGCTTGGTTCGGACCGCACGGTTAATGAGCTTAAAGGCCGTCCGCCCATCAACACAGAGGCCGAACGGCTCTTTATGGTGCAGTCTGTTTCCTGGGTCAAAGAGGCGTTTATCTCGCAAGGATCGGGCATACTGGACTTTGAGCAGGAACTGCGGACTATCCGGCCCGACATTTTTATCGTCAACGAAGAGGGCAACATGCCGGCGAAGCGCGAGTTGTGCGAATCGCTGGGGATCGAGTATCTTGTGCTGCGGCGGGAACCCCATCCGGGGCTGGAAGCGCGCTCCACAACGGCTTTACGGAATGTCTGCCGCATCCCCTACCGCATCGACGTGGCGGGCGGCTGGCTGGATCAGCCGTTCGTCTCCCGGTTTTATCCTGGCGCGGTGATCACAATTTCGCTGGAACCAACGGTTGAGTTCAACGAGCGGAGCGGCATGGCGAGCAGTACCCGTCGCAAGGCCATTGAGCTGTGGGGGCCGCGCCTGCCGGTGGATAGCTATGAGAAGCTGGCGAAAATCCTCTTCTGCTACGATAACCCTCCCGGCACGCGGGAGATCTCCGGTTCGCAGGATGCCATCGGCATCGTTTTTCCCGGTTTGAACAAGGCCTACTACGAAGGCGAATACTGGCCTTCGCACATCGAAAGTGTGCAAGACGAAGCGACCTTGCGCTTCATCGAAAAAGCGCTTTATCTCGTCCCGCTTGGCCCACGTGAGTACGGCTTCAGCGTGTTGAGCGATACGCACATCACCCGCGAGGGGGCGCAGGCGCTTTCCGAGGCCACCGATCGCTGTTGGGAGGCGATTCTGGCCCACGACATCCGCGCTTTCGGTCACTATTTCCGCGCCTCCCTTGAAGCGCAGGTGGCGATGTTCCCCCACATGATGACACCGATGGTGGCGAAGTTGATCGACCGCTATCGAGACGTTGCCTTGGGGTGGAAGCTCTCCGGCGCGGGCGGCGGCGGCTACTTGATCCTCGTCGCCGATCGGCCCATCGAGGACGGCTTCCAGATTGTGATCCGCCGTGCGGATTATTAGCGTGGCGCTCTTCCCTCGAGAGGCGCATATCTGTCAACGGATTGAACGGATTTTAACGGATTTTCATTTGTCATTTTTACGGAGGTGTTGTATGTTGATTGTTCACGTTTTTGTCCACGTCAAACCGGACTGTGTGGAGGCGTTCAAGGCCGCATCGATCGAGAACGCGCAGCACAGCATCCAGGAGCCGGGCATCGCTCGCTTCGATGTCATTCAACAAAACGATGACCCTACCCGCTTTGTGCTGGTGGAAGTCTACAGAGACGCCGCTGCTCCTGCCGCGCACAAAGAGACCGCGCACTACCAGAAGTGGCGCGACACCGTCGCCGACATGATGGCAGAGCCACGCAGCAGTATGAAGTATACGAATGTCTTTCCCGGTGATGCGGGGTGGGATCAGAAATAGGGTGTATTTCAATTCGGGGGCAAAAGCCAGATAAACGCATAACTTAAGCCGCAGAGTTCGCAGAGAACGCAGAGGGATAAATCTCTGCGAACTCTGCGTGCTCTGCGGCACGATAAGGAACGGTCGCCCCAATATTGGGTGTATTGGATAGGTGAGAGTGGGTTATAACACTCTGGATCGCCAGATACAGACCAGAACGGGATCTGACGATCCCCTTGGAGTATTTTTGGATCGACTGAGATTGAGGCATAACACGGGAGGATAGAAATGCGCTTTGAATTTGCGACTGCGTCCCGGATCGTGTTTGGCGTTGGTGTGCTGAAGGAAGCCGGCGCATTGGCGGCAGGATTGGGCCGTCGCGCATTTGTCGTGACCGGGCGGAGCGGCGAGCGTGCCGCGCCGCTGCTGGCCGACCTGCAGGCCGCCGGCGTGGAGGCTGTCACGTTCACCGTCGCGGGCGAGCCGACGACCGACCTGGTGCGCGAAGGGACGGCGCAGGCACGTGGGGCCGGCTGCGACCTGGTGATCGGTATCGGCGGCGGCAGCGTGATCGACACGGGTAAGGCCATCGCTGCTTTGCTCACCAACGGCGGCGATCCTCTCGATTACCTGGAGGTCATCGGGCGTGGACGGCCTATCACACAGCCGTCCGTGCCCTATATCGCTATTCCGACGACGGCGGGAACCGGCGCAGAAGTCACTGCCAACGCGGTGCTGGCGGCGCAGCGCGAAGGTTCACGCGAGCACAGGCTGAAAGTGAGCCTGCGCAGCCCGTTGATGTTGCCGCGCGTGGCGTTGGTCGATCCGGCATTGACCTATTCGATGCCGCCCGCACTCACCGCGAGCACCGGCCTGGACGCTTTCGCGCAGGTATTGGAGCCTTATGTCTCTTTGATGGCGAACCCGCTCACCGATACACTGTGCCGCGAAGGGCTGATGCGCGTCGCTCATTCGTTGCGTCGGGCTTATCAAAATGGGAACGATGCCGAGGCGCGCGAAGATATGGCGCTGGTCAGCCTTTTTGGTGGATTGGCGCTGGCGAACGCCAAACTCGGCGCCGTGCACGGGCTGGCGGGCGTGTTGGGCGGCATGTTCGATGCGCCGCATGGCGCGCTGTGCGGGCGGCTGCTGCCCTTTGTGATGGACGCCAACGTGAAGGCATTGCAGGCCCGCGATCCCGACAATCCGGCCCTGGAACGCTATGACGACGTCGCGGTGATTCTCACCGGAGAGTGGGACGTCGAGGCGGCGGATGGTGTGGCCTGGGTACAAGACTTGTGCAAGGCGCTTGGCGTGCCGGGCCTGGCGACGTATGGCGTCACCGCCGGGGTCTTTGCCGATGTCATCGACAAGGCGATGGCTTCCAGCAGCATGAAGGGCAATCCGATCAAACTGACCCCGGCTGAAGTGCGCGGGATTTTGATGCGCGCGTTGTAAAACAGTAGACGATAGACAGGTTTTTTTGCCCCGTCTATCGTCTACCGTCTACTGTTTACCGCGCAACTATTCGACGAGCTGTCCGTCGCGCAATTGCAAAACCGTATCCACGTACTCATCGACCAGGCTGTCATGCGAGGCCATGAGCACGGTCACTTTCTCCTCTTCCACGATGCGTGCGAAAAGCCCCAAGATTTCGCGGGCGGTTTCGCTGTCCAGCTCACCGGTCGGCTCGTCGGCCAGGATGAGCTTGGGCATATTTGCCAGCGCGCGGGCAATGGCGACGCGCTGCTGTTGCCCGCCGGATAGCTCGTAGGGACGGTGGTCGCTCCATTTGGTCAAGCCGACAAGGTCGAGGCAATAGGTGGTACGCTCGTGGCGTTTGCGCCCGCCGATGCCCTTGATGCGCAGCATCAGTTCGACGTTCTCGTATGCCGAGAGGGTCGGCAACAGGCCGAAGGACTGGAAGACGAAGCCCAATTCCTCGCGCCGCCAGCGGGTGAGCTGTTGATCGTTCATCTTCGTCAGGTCTTTGCCGAGGACCTCAACCGAGCCTGAGGTGGGGCGATCCAGGCCGCTCAGGCAGTTGAGCAGCGTTGTTTTGCCGCTGCCGGAGCGCCCCTTCAACGCGATGTAACGCCCCGGTTCGATTTGCAGTGACAGCCCGCGTAAGGCCGGCACCTCAATGGCCCCCACCTTGTACACCCGCCACAGATTATCCGTGTGGATAGCGTAGGTATAATTTGAATTTTGGATTTTGGATTTTGGATTTTCGGCGGCTTCCGATTCCGTTTTCGGGGTAGCGTGGTTAAGTTGTTTGTCCTTTGCCATTAGCCTCTCACCTCATGCTTCTTGTGCTCGCCGCGTATCCAGCGATTCAGCAGACCGCGCAGGCCGCGCGCCTTCTTCGCCTCCACCAGTTCCGAGGCCAGGGCCTCGGCGTCCTGCACGTGGTCGATGTTGGTCGCCGGCAGAATGAGGATGCCTTCCTCCGTCAATTCGATGCGCGCCCGTCCCCGAATACCGAAATGTTCCAGGAACTGCTTGGGGATTTGCAGCCGCCCGGCAGAGTCCAGCACGGTCAATTCCTCGAAGATTTCCTCCGCGCCTTCATGGGCCGGCTCGAAGGCCGATTTGCTGCCTTTGGCGCGGACGGTCTCCGTCGCCAGCTTGCCGTCGCGGATGGCGACGACGCGATTGACGTGTCGCGCGATCCCCGGGTCGTGGCTGACGATGAGTGTGGTCAGCCCCAATTCGCGGTTCAGTTTTTGGAACATCTGGTAGATGGTCAACGCGGTTGCGGAGTCCAGTTCGCCGGTCGGTTCGTCGGCCAGGAGCAGGCGGGGCTGGTTCGCCAGTGCCACGGCGATAGCCACGCGCTGTTGTTCGCCACCGGATAGCTCCGAGAGCCGGTGTTTTTTGCGGTCCGACAGCTCCACCATCTCCAGCAGTTCCTCGGCGCGTTTTTGCGCGGCACGCCCGGCCTGTCCCGCCAGCGTCATCGGCAGTTTGATGTTTTCCAGCGCGTTGAGGTAGGGGATCAGGTTGCGCGCGCCCTGCTGCCAGACGAAGCCCACCCGGGTGCGGCGATAGTTGTTGAGTTCGGCGTTCGAGAGTTTGAGCAAATCCAGCCCATCCACCCACGCCCGCCCGGCGGAAGGCCGGTCCAACCCGCCAAGCACGTTCATCAGCGTGGACTTACCGCTGCCGCTCGCGCCGACGATGCCGAGAAGTTCGCCCGGCCCGACGACCAGGTCAAGGCCTTGCAGCGCGACCACTTCCAACTCCGCAATCTTGTAAATTTTCACCAGATTATCACAAATAACGAATGCTTCTTGTGCCATTATACTGTTTCTCCTAACTTGATGGCCTGGAAGATCTTCATGCGCCGCAACATCACCACCAAAATGATCAGCGCGACCACAAAGAGCAGTCCGAACAGGGCATAGACGCGGAAGATGGCCGACCAGGCAATGTCCACGCTGTAGGGCGGGATGCGTGAGGCTTCATCGACGCCGATTTGCAGGAAGGGGATGAAGAACTTGCTGACAAACGCCCCCAATCCTGTGCCGAGCGCGCCACCCGTCAGAATCAAGAACGCCAGTTCCCATGCCAGGAATGCCGTCATCTGTGTGCCCGACAGTCCCACGGCCCGCAGGACGCCAAATTCGATGAATCGGCGGCGGAACGAGAAGAGCGCGTAGAGCAAGAATCCCAGTACGGTGAGCACTGCTGCTGCGGCGAATCCCACCGAGAGCAGGCCAAACAACCCTTGTCGTTCGGGGAGTTGTTGCTCGGCGAGGATGTCAACGGCTGCTGCTTTCCAATCCAGGGGGTGCCCGCTCAGGGCTGTTTTACCAAGCGTCGCGTAATCGGCATTCGGTGCAGCTTTGAGCCACACGCTGTAGGGGAATTGTCCCCCCGCGTTTTCAAACAGATAATCCAGATTGCCCACAAAGAGCGGCCCTTCTGAGGGATACCAGGTGGGGAACAGTTCGAAATGCCCGACGATTTTCAAATCCATTTCGTTGCTCTGGCCGTAGGTAGACACGGTGACGCGGATGGAGTCGCCGAGCATCAGGGCTTGTTCATTCATAAAACTGCGCGGGACGAGCACACCATTGCGGGTGACTGCCAGTGCGTTCATCAGTCCACCCAGGCTCTCGGTGGCGAAATCCGTGCGCCAAAAGGCAATTTGAGCGAACTCTGCGCGGTCAATGCCCATAAAGACGCCGCTTTTCGTGCCGGTGCTCATCCGCGCGACGGCCGGATAACGTCCGACACGGGTGACTTTCTCGACGCCTGGGGCATTCAGGTAGTCTGTGACCGGTCGGAAAAACCAGCGCGGGCCTTCTTCGCTGGCAGTCGTTGTGCTGTCGTCGGTGGCCGTTTGCCCAAGCTCGGCATAAGGGCTGCTTTCCTGGTTCCCTTCGCCCAAATCCACGAACTGCATGTCCGCGCCGGTTCGATAGCGCATTTGATCGTTGAGATGCGAGTCGAGGGTGTAGGCCAGCGATGCGGTGAACGCGGACAGGCTCAGTGTCAGTACCAGCAGGATCAGCGGTGTGGTGTAGAAGCCCGGTGTGCGCGCCAGGTGCCGGCTCGCCATCAACAATCCCACTGCCCGCGTGCGCGTTGCAATCCAGGCCACGATGGTCATCAGCGCGGGCATCAAGCGCAGGAAGAACAGCGTCAGCGCGAAAATCCCCAACGCCGGTACGAGAAACAGCAGCGGATTCTCGTAGGGTGTGTTTTCCAGCACATCCCCCAGCATAACCAGGCTGCCTTGTTGACGCAGCAGATACGCGCCATAGCCCGCCGGGATGAGCAGCAGGCCATCGAGCCACATGCGTTGCCACCAGGGCTGGCGCAACATGCGCGCTACCTCGCGCTTGTAGGAGACGATGGTGTGTTGCGCCGCGCCGAACGTCGGCAACACCTGCGCGATGACGACCAACACCACACCGGCAAGACCCAACCGCCACCCTGTCGTCGTCATGTTGACCCGCAGGGCCTCCATTTGCGCGCTGAAGTCAAGGAAGCTGCGCGTTTGTCCGATGAGGCCGGCCACAAACATCCCTATCGGGACACTGAGCACCAGCGCCAGCAATCCCAACAGCAGCCCTTCCATTGCCGCGATGCCGACCATTTGCAGCGCCCGCGCGCCCCGGCTGCGCAGCACGGCGACTTCGTTGCGCCGTCGCTCAACCGCCATCCCCGACGTGAGAGCGATGAAGGCAAGGAGCAGCCCCAGGATGGGGACGCTGAAGGCGTATAGCAGAATGGTCAGCAGGTTGGCCGAGCGTTGGTAATCGATCAGGGCGTCCATCGGCGAACTGGTGAGCTTGATGTTGGGCAGCAGTCCGGAGGTTTGCTGTTGCACGATAAGCCCATTACGGATCAACGTCAAAGCTGCGTCATGGCGAATGTCGATGGCATCCAGGACCAGATACCATACCCCGCCATACACTTCCCCTGTCAATTGCTGGCTGATCCGCTCTGCAAACGTGCGTTCTGGCACGATGAGGCGTTCCTCCAGGCTCGACGGTTTGATAAACCAGAATGTCTCTTGCGGGTCTTTCGCTTCCCAAATGCCGACAATGCGGATGGGAATCTGTACATCGCGCACGATTCCTTCCTGTACGCGCAGTTGCAGATAGGCGATGTACGTTTCGTTGGATTGGAACCCCAGCTTGCTCGCCAATCCCTGATAGACCAGCACCTCCACCGGCTCGTCCACCGCCGGCGAGGCGACGTTCGGGAAGCGGCCCTCGACCAGGGTGATGTGATTCTCGATGTCGCTGATGGTGGCAAATCCAGCCCAGATGAGGGGGGTTTGCATTTCCTTGAATGAGGAAGCCGTACCGGGGAAAAGGCCGAAGGGATCGGTGTTGAAGTAGCTTACCGTCATTTTCGGTTTTAATCCCAGGTCGCCCGCGGCCCTTTGGGTGATGTAGGTGTGTACAGGTTGGATTTGTTCCCACTCGACAGGGCCATGAATGCTGCCATCATAGCGGAACAGATAGGTCAGCGGAGGGATGGCATCCCCTGACGAGGACGGATTTTGTCCTTCAGCCTGGGCAAGGTTTTTCAGGAAAATGCGGTGATAGACGGCATCGGCGTACAGGGGGATGCTCATCATCAATGCCAGGGCGATGATCAACCCTAGCGTGGTCGCCAGCATCAAGCCTGGTTGCGAGATGATCCGTTTGGCGACCACGCCAATGGTGGACCAGCCGGCAGCAAAATTCGCCCGTAAGTGTTGCGATGTTTGCATGGCTGCGGTGGGGCTTACGGCGCGATGACGATCTGTCCCTCGCTCAACCCGTCGAGGATCTCGAGCCGCTCGGTGGAACGAATGCCGATGGTAACGTCGAGGCGACGTTGTCCTCCATCCTCTTGAATGACGACGAAGTTGCGCCCTTCAAAGGTGCGGACAGCCTGCGGCGGCAGCCACAACGTGTTGACAGAACGTTCCAACTCGACGGTGATGCGCACCCGGTCCCCGACCCGCATGCCCAGCTCGGTAGGCGACTTCTCCAGCGTGATGCGTGTGGAGGTGTCCTCGTCTTGCACGCCTTCGATCTTGCCGCCACCGCCGTAAGGGTAGGGGAGACGCCGGATAAAACCGGGAACCATCTCGCCAGGGCGGTTGATGACTTCGGCCACCAACACCGCGCCTTCGGTCAGTTCGCTCATTTCGTTTGTCGACAAATCGGCCATAATTTCCAGCTCGCTAGGATCGGCGATGGTCATCACGGTTTTGTATCCTTGGACCTGCGAACCGGCGATGATGTTGGTCGAGAGGATGACGCCATCGAAGGGCGCAATAATGCGAGCATCGGCTAACTGACCTTGCAAACGTTGCAGACTCAGAAGCGTGCGCGTGATGTCCAGGCCGGCTTCGATTTCCGCCTGCCGCATCCGCGCCAGATCGAGGTCTTGCTGCGCCAGTTCGATATCGTAGCTCAGGCGTTCTCTGGCCTTGAGGGCGTCGTTGTATTGCGCCTGGGCAAGTTCCAGGTTCCACTGCGCATTACGCACTGCCTCGGCGTACCGCTCGCGCACCTCTTCCTTTTCCCACGGACGGTCGAGCGCTTCCTGGTACTCGACCTTTGCATCCGCCAGTGCTTCCTGGGCCCGTTCCAGGTTGATGCGCGCGCTGAGAATCTGCGTATCCGAGTCGCTGGCCTGGAGTTTAGCCAGCGCCAGTTCCCGAGCGCGCACGTTGGCCATGGCCTCTGCGAGCTGGCGGTCGTTGTTCATTTTCACCGCGACCAGTTCGGCCTCGACCTGGGTGATCTGGTTCTTCAGGTCGGTGACTTCCAACTCGGCCAGCAGATCGCCTGCTTTGACGCTGTCATTGCGGCGCACGTAGACGGTTTCGACGTAGCCATTGGCGCGGAAGAAGAGCTCCTCTTCGCGCACCGGGGCCACCCGCCCCGAAAATTGCAGCAGCCGGACGACGTCACCGCGTTGCACCTGGTAGGTTGGATTGGTTGGCACGATTGAGGTGGGGATGGCTGTCGGGGTCGGGCCGGTCGAGGCAGAAGAAGAGGCCGAGCCGGATAAGCCAGACGAGCAGCCCAGTGGCAGGCTGATGAGGCCGACCATGATCAAGAGCAAAAAGAGTGATGACAAACCGCGTTGCTTCATAGACTTGTTACTCCTTCATTGTTTGGTTGCTGCGGGTGGACTTATGCTCCACCTCACTCAAAGACGCGGGATGGTTGTCATCCCGCGCCAATGCATCTATTGGGACTCAGTAGATCTAATTTTGCTTGGTCTGGATCGCCAGACCCAGACCGGAACGGGGATATGACGATCCCCGGTAGCATTTTTGGATCTACTGGAACTGCTTTGTGCGGCAGCGACTAACCGTGCAAGGATACCACTTTTAGGCAAAATCACAAGTTAGTTGACCGCGCTCACCGCCAGGCTTCTGCGTCGCTCGGTCCCGATGCGCGTGGTGGCCCACGCCTCCCACTGCGGATCGATTTGGTGGTTGCTCAGCAACCCTTGGACCTCGTTGAGGTAGCGATAGAGGCCGTCCTGCGCCATCAGCTCCTCATGCGTCCCCATTTCTTTGATGCCGGCGTCTTCCAACACCACGATCTTGTCGGCGTTGCGGATGGTGGACAGGCGGTGCGCGATGATGATGGTGGTGCGCCCGACCATCAGCCGCTCCAACGCTTGCTGAATCAGCATCTCGGTCTCCGTGTCCACCGACGAGGTGGCTTCATCCAGGATGAGGATGGGCGCGTCTTTGAGCACGGCGCGGGCGATGGCGAGCCGCTGCTTCTGCCCGCCGGAGAGTTTGACGCCGCGCTCACCGATGACCGTGTCGTAGCCGTTGGGCAGGCGGATGAGGAATTCGTGGGCGTTGGCGATTTGCGCGGCGGCGACGATCTCTTCTTCGGTCGCGTCGGGGCGACCGAAGAGGATGTTCTCACGGGCGGTGCCGTGGAACAGGAACACGTCTTGCAGCACGATGCTGATCTGCTGGCGCAGGCTTTTCAGCGACAGGTCCCGGATGTCGTACCCGTCCAGTGTGATACTGCCCTCCACCACATCGTAGAAGCGCGGGATGAGGCTGGCGAGTGTGGTCTTGCCGACCCCGGTAGGACCGACCAGGGCCACAACGCTGTTTGCCGGAATGTCGAGGTTGATGTTCGAGATCACGGTGTCGCCTTTGACGTAGTGGAAGCTAACGTTGCGGAAGCTGATCTCGCCCCTGGCCTTGCCGGGCAGCGTGATGGCATCCGGCTTGTCGTAAATTTCGGGCGTCTCTTGCAGCAGCTCGGAAACGCGCTCCGCCCCGGCCATGGCGTGCTGCACGTTTTCCCAGGCGCCGCTCAACGCGCGAATGGGCTGGTAAAACATCTCAAGATAAAGGAAGAAGGCCACCAGGTCTTCGAGGGGCAGCACTTGATTCAGGACCAGTTTCCCGCCAAAGTAAATCAGGCCGATGGTGCCCAGCGACGATGAAAACTCTACGAACGGTTGGAAGGTCGCCATGAGCCGCAGCGCGCGCAGCAGCGAGTCGCGGTAGTGGCTGATGTGTTTGCCGATGCGTTGCGCTTCGACTTCTTCGCGGGTAAACGCTTTGATTTCGCGGATGCCGGAGAGGTTATCGTTGAGCGTGGCGTTGAGTTCGCCGAGTTCCTGTTGGCGCTTGCGGAAGGCCGGCCGCACGTACTTGGAGAAACCGCGCGCCGCAAAGATGATGAGCGGCACCGGGATCAGGCTAAGCAGCATCAACTGTACATTCAGATTGACCAGCACCACCATCACGCCGATGAGCATCAAGATGTTGACCAGCGTATCGGGGATGGCATGCGCGATGAGCGTCTCGAACATGTCCGAGTCGTTGACCATGCGCGACATCAGATCGCCGGTCTGCTTGTCCTCGTAGAAGCGCAGGGAGAGCCGTTGCAAATGCGCATAGATTTCGTTGCGCGCGTCGGCCACCACCCCCCATCCGGCGACGTGCGACATATAGCTGCGCAGGAATTGCAGGAACGCCCGCGCGATGTAGATGATGAGCGCCAGGATCGCCAACCGGCTCACGGTCTTCAGACCCTCCGCCAGATTGCCCGGCGTGTTGACCGCGGCGACCATCTGCCGGATGATCCACGGCGCCACCAACTGCACCGCTACCAACGCCAACATGCTGAAAATCGTCAGCGCCAACGGTTTGATGTAATTGCGTGTGTAACCAAAAACAAACTTTAACGTTCGCATCGTACCTCACAGTAAGAATTAAGAATCGGTAAATTAAGAATGGAGAACCAGTTGTTAGTTCTCAGTCTGTTGTCCAGTCCACTACATTTAGACCCGGAACCCGGGAAAACTCACGGAGATTGTTGGTGATTAACGTGACGTTGAGGCTCAAGGCGTGCGCTGCAATCAGCATGTCCAGTGCGCCGATAGGCATCCCGCTGCGTTCCAACGTCGCCCGCAGATTGCCGTAGGCCAGCGCCGCCGCGGCATTAAAATCGGCAATGCTCAGTGGGAGCAAGAATTGCGCCAGTGCTGCGCTATTTTGCGCCGGGTGTTGGCTTTTGTGCACACCATACTGCAATTCGGCGACGGTGATCGAAGACACCCCGATATCTCCAACCCTGGCGGCTTGAAAATGGCGCAAGACTTGCGGCGGCTGTTGCTTAATCAAGTAAATGCAGATGTTGGTGTCCAGCATATACTTCATACAAACATATCCTCACGGATTTGCGTTTCCGGCTGTGCGCGATTTTCCATAAAATCGTCGGAAAACATGGCCAGGCTCTCGATCAACGTTTGCCAGGGTGCCTCATAGGGCAACAATACCACGGCGTTCCCCATCCGTTTGATGTACACCTGCGAGCCGGCAAAACGAAATGCCTTGGGCAGCCGCACGGCTTGACTCTGCCCATTTGTAAACAGTTTCGCCGTTTCCATTGTTCACCTCCACAGATAGTATATATTATAAGTATATACTTATATCGGGGGCTTGCAAGTCAACGAATAGCGAATAGCGAATAACGAATAACGAATAACGAATGGTGTATCTTACATTCTGTTGCTTGTATTCTCACTTCTAGCTCACCGCATCCATAAACTGCCGCTCGTACAAATCCCGATACAGCCCGCCGGCGGCGATTAGCTCCTCGTGTGTGCCGCGTTCGATGATGCGGCCGTCTTGCAGCACGCAGATCAGGTCGGCGTGGCGGACGGTGCTGAGACGGTGGGCGATGACGATGGCGGTGCGCCCGGCAAGCAGCCGGTCGAGCGCGTCCTGGATCAGCCCCTCGGTGACGGTGTCCACGCTGGACGTGGCTTCGTCCATAATCAGGATGCGCGGATCGGCCAGCACCGCGCGCGCGATGCAGATGAGCTGCCGCTGGCCGAGGGAGAGGTTGACGCCGCCCTCCTGGATGACCGTCGCATAGCCGTCGGGCAGCCGGGTGATGAAGTCGTGCGCGTTCGCCAGCCGCGCGGCCTCTTCCACGGCGCTGTCCGGCGCGTCGGGCCGCCCAAAGCGGATGTTATCGGCAATCGTGCCGGAGAAGAGGAACGGGTCTTGGGGCACGATGCCCATTTGCGCGCGCAACGAACGCTGCGCCACGTCGCGCACATCAATCCCGTCAATCAACACTGCGCCCGCGGTCACTTCGTAGAAGCGCGCAATCAGGTTGGAGATGGACGTCTTCCCCGCGCCCGTCGGCCCGACGAGGGCCACCGTCTGTCCAGGCTCGATGGTCAGGTTGATGTTGTGCAGCACCGGACCGTCCACGCGGTAGGCGAAGCTCACATCGCGCAGTTCCACCTTGCCCTGGATTTCGGGCATTTCGATGGCGTCCGGCTTGTCAGCGACGGCCGGCGGGGTATCGAGCAATTCCAGGACGCGCTCGCCGCCGGCCATGGCGGCTTGCATCGTCGTGTAGAGCTGGCTCAGCTCACGGATGGGTTGGAAGAAGCGGGTGACGTAGGTGAGGAAGGCCACGATCACGCCGAGCGTCAATTCGCCTTGCGCCACCGTCCGCCCGCCGAACCACAACACAATGGCCGTGGCCAGCGTCCCCAACAAATCCACCACCGGCATGAAAATGAAGGAGAGCGACATCGCCCGCACGTTGGCGTCGCGGTTGGCGCGGTTGGATTCGTCGAAGCGCGCCTGCGAGGTGTTCTCGCGGGCAAACGCCTGGATGACGCGCATCCCGGCGATGTCTTCCGCCAGATCGCCCACCACGCCGGCGTTGGTTGCCCGCGTCTCGCGGAAGGCGGCCTTGGCGTGGCGCGCGTAGATGCTCGTCGCCAACACCATCAGTGGCATCACCGCAAAGGTGAGCAGCGCCAGCCGCGGACTCATTGACACCATCACGACGACGATGCCGATCAGCAACAAGATGTCGCCGGCCAGCGTGATGAGGCCCTGGGAGAGCAGTTCGTTGATCACGCCCACGTCGCTGAAGACGCGCGAGATGGTCACGCCGATGATGTGCGTGTCGTGATAGCCCAGGTGCAGCGCCTGTAAATGCTCGAACAATTGGTTGCGCATGGTTGCCAATACCTGCTGCCCCGTGCGCGACAGGGTGTATTGTTGCGCCGCCGATGAGACGAACAGCCCGACAAATGCCGCCGCCGTGAGCAGCGCCACGCGATCCAGTCCAACGGTGTTGCCCTGCGTGATGTACTGGTCAATCGCCACTTTGACCAGGTACGGCGTCGCCAGCCCCAGGCCGGTTGTCGCCAACGTTGTCAGCAAGGCAAACACCATCTTGCGCCAGTGCGGCTTGAGAAACGCCAGCAGGCGCAGCACGATCCGCCGGTCAAAGGCGCGTCCCTCTTCCTCCCCGTGCCGCCCGAAGCTGTCCAACATCCCGCGTGGCCCGCCGCCAATGCCCGAAACGCCGCCGATGGAAAGGCTCATCGTGCCACCTCCGCCGATTGGAGATTTTCGATTTTGGATTTTGGATTTTGGAGCAGGGGGTCTTGCGATGTGAGGCGTGAGACATAATCTGGCGGTTCTTGCCCGTTGCCGCCCACCTCTTGCCCCTTGCTTCCTGCCTCCTGCCTCTTGCTTCCTGCCTCCTGCCCCTTGCTTCCTGCCTCCTGCCTCTTTTTCACTTCCGCCACCTCCTGCGGGCGCAATTGCCGCTGGTAGATTTCGACATACAGGCCGGAGGTGCGCAAAAGCTCTTCGTGCGTGCCCCGCGCGACGATGTGGCCGTGCTCCAACACCACGATTTGATCGGCCAGGCGCACCGTGCTCAACCGTTGCGCGATGACGAACGAGGTGCGCCCGCGCATCAGCCGCTCCAGCGCCAGTTGGATCAGCCGCTCCGTCTCGGTGTCTACGCTGGACAGCGCGTCATCGAGGATGAGGATGCGCGGGTCTTTGAGCAGCGCGCGGGCGATGGCGATGCGCTGCTTCTGCCCGCCGGAGAGCGTCACGCCGCGCTCGCCGACTTTCGTGTCGTAGCCGTCGGGCATCTCCAGGATGAAGTCGTGCGCCTGCGCCGCCTGCGCCGCCGCGACGATTTCCGCTTCGGTGGCGTCCGGCCGGCCAAAGGCGATGTTGGCGCGGATGGTGTCCGCAAACAACGTCGTTTCCTGCAGGACGATGCCGATCTGCGCGCGCAGCGAGTTGAGCGTCACGTCGCGGATGTCGTAATCGTCAATGGTGATGCGGCCCTGCGTCACGTCGTAGAAGCGCGGGATGAGGTTGATGATGGTGGTCTTGCCGGAGCCGGTCGCGCCGAGCAGGGCGACGATCTGGCCGGCCGGCACATCCAGGGTGACGTTCTCCAACACCTTGTGGCGGCCAAAGTAGGCGAAGGACACATTCTCGAAGCGCACGTGGCCCTGCACTGCCGGCAGCGCGACGGCGCCGGGCGACTCCTTGACCTCCGATTCGGCGTCGAGGATGTCGAAGATGCGCTCACCGCAGGCAATTGCCTGGACGATGGCGGGGATGACGCGCCCCAACATCCGCACCGGGCCGGCCAACTGGCCCATGTAGGCGGTGAATGCGACCAGCTCACCCATCGTCAAGCCGCCCTGCGCCACCAGCCGCCCGCCGTACCACAGGATGAAGATCGAGCCGATGTTGGTGATCAGCCCCATCAGCGGGCCGTTGATGGATTGTAGCCGCGCCGAATCTGCCGCAATCTGGAACCACTTTGCATTTTCGGCCTCGAAGCGCGCTATCTCCGCCGGTTCCTGGGCGAAGCCTTTGACGATGCGCATCCCCCGCAAGTTTTGCTCCAGGCGCGTTGTCAAGACGGCCATCTGCTGCTGCAAGGCCAGCCACATGGGGCGGATTTTGCGCGCGAAGGTGAAGGTCTGGTAAAACAGCAAGGGCGCGGTCAGCATTGCCAGCAGCGTCAGGAGGGGATTCATGGTCAGCATGATGACCGTGGTGGCGGTAAACGTCACGATGCCGTTGATGAGGTGCAGCGATGCCCGTCCGGTCATAAAGCGGATGCGATCCACGTCCTGGATGGCGCGCGAGAGCAGTTGACCGGTTTCCGCCTGGTCGTGGTAGGCGAACGAGAGCGTCGAAAGCTTGCGGTGAATGTCGTTGCGCATATCGTAGGCCACCTGCTGCGACGCCAGCTCCGTCCAGCGGCCCTGGAAGAAGCTGAACACGCCGTTCAACAGCGTCAGTCCCAGGATGCCCAGCACCGCCCATCCCAAAGTGCCCATATCACCGGCCTTGATGCCCCGGTCGATGCCCCAGCGTAGCAGTTGCGGATTCGCCACCCCTAACGCGCTGATGAACAACATCGTCAGATATGCGCCGACCATCAACTTCCAGGAGGGCCGCAGATAGCCAAAGCAGCGCAGGAGGATTTTCAGATCGCTTGATTTTGGATTTTTGATTTTGGATTTTGGAGCGTCAGGGCTGCGGACTGCGGACTGAAGACTGGTTTCTTGCTTCTTGCTTCTTGCTTCCTGTTTCTTGCTTCTTGCTTCCTGTTTCTTGCTTCTTGCTTCTTGCTTCATTCTTTAATCTCCATCACGTCTAGCAGGATGTCGAAGGCGGCGGTGACGGTCGCCAGTTGTTCGGGGGAGAGGGTCTTGATGCGCTCGCGGAGCAGGGGGATGCCGCCGAGGGGGGTCTCTTCGGCCAGACGGCGGCCTTCGGGCGTGAGGTCTACGTAGACCACGCGCTGATCTTTCTTGCAGCGTGTGCGCTCGACGTAGCCGGCGTTTTCCAGCCGCGAGAGCAACTCGGAGGCGGCGCTGGGGCTGATGTAGATGTATTCCTGCACCTGGCCGATCGTACATGGCCCGGCCTCGTGCAGATAGCGCAGCGTGGCGAACTCGCGCCCGCGCACGCCTTGATCGTGCATCTGCTGGCTGTACTGGCGCAAATAGCGGTACAGGCTGAGAAACTTCTGTGTGGCGACAAGGGCCGGAGTGCGTTCTGGTTCGTTCATCAGTGCCTCCTAGAGGGAGTAAAGAGTAAAGAGTAAAAAGTAAAGAAGTGAGAGTCTGGGTATCCTTACTCCGTATTTCTTACTCCATACTTCTTATTACTCCATACTTTTTCGACTGCGAAAATTTCGGTGTAGAATATTTCGTCTACGAAATAGTATACCATATCTTAACCGGAGTGTCAAGGCGGTCGACAACGAATTTTTGAACGAATAAACGAATGGTCGCCCGGCTGACGCGCGTTTTTCGTTTGGCTGAGACCTGAATTCGTTTAGGCGTTGCCCTATTGATTGTTGGCTGATGGGGCGCTTTGCCGGTTGTTTTCAGAGAAAATCAGGCTACACTATGCGCTGAACGCTTTAACGTTCGACCCTTAACTCGCAGTGGAGGAAACACCCATGACCAACGATTCTTTGCCCGATATGCAAGTGCCTGAGCCCTTGTCGTCGCAATCCGGCGAGAACGGCGACATCCTGAAAATCCCGGCCAAACTGATCGAGCTTTTGCCGGATACGATCAAAGACCTGTACCCCGTATTCCGCTTTGGGATTGCCATTCTCATCTTGCTGATCGTGCTCATTCTCTTGGGCGCTGTTATTCCGCCGGAGATGATGCCATTGTTTTACATCGTGATTGGCGCGGTGTTTGTCATTTATACGCTGTTGGAAGTCCTGGCCTTCGTTGAGCGCCGGCACAAGCCCGCAACCCCGCCCGCGTCAGAACCAGACTCGCAACCCGCGCTCCCAATCCCACAACCTGCCGACCCGCAACCCACGCCCTTGACCCCACAACCCGAACCGCCAGACGCTCGACCTTCCGACCCCACCGCCGCTCAACACGCCTATCTGCGCCGCCTGCAACTCATCTGCAACACGTTGATGTTGCAATACATTGACCCCAAAGCCTTCGAGTCCGACAAGATTCGCCAGCGGGTGATGGGCCTGGCCGATGTGTACACCACGCTGGATACGACAACCTACGTGCAGGTGGATGTTGAGAAAACCGGCGAAAAAGGCAAGCCCAAGCAGCGGAGCATCGGTGAGCGCGAGGGTGAAACCCGCCCGCTGACAGCGCTGGAAGCGGCGGCGCGCGACCGGGCGATGGTGCTGCTCGGTGATCCTGGTTCTGGAAAATCCACATTCGTCAAACACCTGTGCCTCTGTCTTGCAGGGGAAATCTTGCAGCCGGAGGCGGGCTGGCTGCAGCGTCTGGGCGAAGGCTGGCGGCATGGCGCGCTCTTTCCGCTTCTGGTGGTCTTGCGCGATTTTGCCCGCTCACCGCACTGCGACGGCAGCGCCGAGGGGCTGTGGCGCTTTATCGAGCAGGATGTGGGCGATTGGGCGCCGCACCTGAAACGCTTGCTCGGCGAAGGTGGCGTGCTGGTGCTGTTGGATGGCCTTGATGAGGTGGCCGACCAGGCGCAGCGCGCCCGCGTGCGTGACGCCGTGGCTGCGTTTGCCCAAAAGTACAATCACCCGCGCAACCGCTACCTGATCACGTGCCGCGTCTACGCCTACGTTCAGACCGACAGAACCGGCCGCTATCTGTTTCAAATGCCGGAGTCTTTCACCGTTTATACGCTGGCGGCTTTTAGCCCGAAGCGGATGGACGCTTTTATTGACGCCTGGTATGCTGAAGTCCACCAGTTGGGCTGGAAGACCGAGGAAGAGGCCAGAGAATTGGCCGACAAGCTGCGCGAGGCCGTGCGCCGCCCCGGTTTGGAAGAGTTGGCGCGCCGTCCTTTGCTGTTGACCGTGATGGCTCTGCTGCACACCACGCGCGGGCGCTTGCCCGACGACCGGGTGAAACTCTATGCCGAGACGGTAGAACTGCTGCTGGCGCGCTGGCAAGAAGCGCGCCTGGGCGAGGAAAGCGGCCTGTCGTGCATGGTGAACCTCGACCGTCTGGAAACGGCCCTGGAGAAGGTGACCTTCGAGGCGCACCTGGCGCAACAGGACACGCCGCCCGGTCCGGTAGATACGGCCGGTCTGGCGGATATTGCTGAAGAAGATTTGCGTAAGGCGTTAGCCCAGGGGTGTCTGGACGATGACTGGAACGGCGCCGGCAAGCTGATTGATTTCATCAAAGATCGCGCCGGACTGCTGGTGGAGCGCGCTACCGGTATCTACACCTATCCGCATCGCACGTTTCAGGAGTACCTTGCCGCCGCGCATCTCTGCACGTTACCTGCCTTCCCCCAGGAAGCGGCTCGTTTGCTGCGTCAGAACCCGGCGCAATGGCGTGAGGTGGTGATGATGGCCGTGGGCATTATGGCGCGCATCAAAAAACTGCCTTACATTGGGATGTACGTCGTGGATGCGCTGTGCCCTGCGCCCGCGCCCGACGCAGCCGCGCGGACCACCGTGGACGACACGGATTGGCGCGCCGCGTGGCAGGCCGGCGAAGCGATCCTGGAGATTGGCCTGGACGAAGCGCGGCAAGCCAACACTGCCGGTGTGGAGCGGGTCCGTAATTGGCAGGTTGCCCTGCTCGAATCCGGCGCCCTCACCCCCGTCGAACGCGCCGCCGCCGGCCGCGCCCTGGCCGAACTGGGCGACCCACGCCGTGAAGTGACCGACGTGGACGCGATGCAGTTTTGCTACGTGCCCGCCGGCCCCTTTGTGATGGGCGCGTCGGAAACGGAAACGCGCCTGACGCACCCGCTGACCGGCGAGACGTTGGTTGTGCCGCCCGACCCGCGCGCGTATAGTCACGAAGGTCCGGTACATATTCAACCTATTCACTCTGGTTACTGGATGGCGCGCTATCCGATTACCAATGCGCAGTTCGACGCCTTTGTGAAGGACGGCGGCTACGAAAATTCCGACTGGTGGACGAAGGCTGGCTGGGGCTGGCGAGAGAAGAACAAGCGCACTGGCCCGTCCACATACGGCAATCCATTTGAGCTGTCCAACCACCCTGTCGTTGGCGTGACCTGGTACGAAGCTGTGGCGTATTGCCGTTGGCTGACGCAGCGCTGGCGGGCAAAACACTGGCTGCTCGAAGGGTGGGAAGTGCGCCTGCCCACTGAGGCCGAGTGGGAAAAGGCCGCGCGCGGCGGTTTGTTCACCCCGACAAAGCCGTTGTGTGTGCCGGTTGAAAAGCTGGCGTGGGAACCGTTGCTGGGTGAAGAGAAGAATCCATCGCCGTGGCGTGCCTATCCCTGGGGCGACGAACCTGACTCTAATCGCGCGAATTATGACGACACCGGCATCAACGCTACCAACGCGGTAGGTGCGTTCCCCGGCGGTGAGACGCCATACGGCGCGTTGGAGATGAGCGGCAATGTCTGGGAGTGGTGTGTGACGCAGTGGGTGGACAATTACGAGAATTATGGTAAAACTGAGGCCAACGGTTTAGAGGGAACTTTCCGCCGGGTGGTGCGCGGGGGCGCGTTCCTCAATGATGCGTCGGTCGCGCGCTGCGCCTACCGCTACGTCTGGTATCCGAACATCGTCTACGGGGGCTACGGATTTCGGGTGGTGGTGGGGGCGGGCGGCGGCGGCCCTACCGACTCTGGATTCTGAACCCTCTGGAACTCTGGAGACTCTGCCGGAAGAGACCTGTCAGGTTTAGGAAAACCTGACAGGTCTTGCGTGAAACGTGATCCAAACCTGACAGGTTTCAGAAAACCTGTCAGGTTTGGTAGGCACAAGGAGGCGCGATGGCAAATCCAATCCCGCTTCAACCCGGCCGGTTCTACCACATCTACAATCGCGGCAACAACGGCGAGAATTTATTCCTTGAGGAACGCAATTACCGTTACTTCTTGCAACTCTACATCCAGCACGTGCACCCGGTTGTGGACACGTATGCCTATTGCCTGTTACGCAACCATTTTCATTTGTTGGTGCGCATCAAAGATCTGTCAGGTTTGGGAAACCTGACAGATCTAAAACCCCCGCATCAATACTTCTCCAATTTCTTCAATGCTTATACCAAGGCAATCAACAAGGCTTATGGGCGCACCGGCGCGTTGTTCGAGCGGCCATTCCACCGTGTCGAAGTGATCGGCGCGGCGTATTTCAGGAATGTCGTGGCCTATATTCACCGTAATCCGCAGCACCACGGCTTTGTGGATGATTTCCGCGAGTGGCCTTATTCTTCGTATGACGTGGTACTGAGCGACAAATCCACGCGCCTGCAACGTGATGTGGTGCTGGAATGGTTCGGCGGCCCGCAGGAGTTTATGGATTTGCAACGGTCGCCGGTGGTGTTGACGGGGCAGTTCACGTTGGAGGAGGATGTATAACCAGACCTGACAGGTTTCAGAAAACCTGTCAGGTCTATAGGGTGTCGTTCGTAGTAAACCTGACAGGTCTTCCGAGACCTGTCAGGTTTGTTAGAGGCCGTGCTGCCGCCCTTCACGCTTCAGCAGCCGGTAGACCAACAGTGTCAGCATATGGATCAGCATTATTCCCTCGATGTGGGTATCACTGTGCATGCGCACAGGCACGACTTGTAACATGCCCTTGGCCAGGGCGAAGCACTTCTCCACATCATCCTTCTGTCGATACAGGTCCAGGATCTGCAGCGCGGAGAGCGTCCAATCATTGGTGACGAGCAGATACCAGCTATCCGCGCCATTGCCTTCACCAGCACAGTGCGGTCAAGCGACTGAGCAGCAACACCAACATTACCGTCCCATGATCCACCTGCGCGCGGGTCAACCAATCGACCACCTGGGTCAACATGAGCGCCTTCTGGACGGCGAGTTGCGCCCGGCGCGCAGCCTACGCGGCACGCCGCCAGAGCTGCAACCGGCGCCCTAACTACACCTGCAGGCGATACCGTCCACACAGCCGCCAACCGCCAGCTCGCTCATCGTACACCGCGTTCACCAACAGGGGGGGCGTAGCGGGAGAGATGGCAGACTTTGTAACCAGGTCAGACCAGCAAACAACACATTCTCGCTCCGAGGGGAACGCCAGTTCCCCGTTGCAGGCTGAAAGGGGACATAACACACGGGTTTGACGATCCCCTCGAAGCAAAATAGGGGAATTGTGACGAGAAGCCTTGCTCCCCCAAAAAAGCCGTAATCGATCTCTGTCTGCGCTACCAGGCGATGTGATCTGTGTCATAGCCCCCATGCCTAACTTCGGCTACCATAAAGATGTAATCCAAACAGAATCTTGACTACCCGACTAACGACTATCTGACTAACGACTATCTGACTACAAAGAAAGGAGACTAACGATGAACACAACCCTGAAGACGAACGGTACGCCGATTGTCCCGCCGCCGGATTTCCCGGTCGTGTGGGCGAATCCCGATGACGCCCAATACCACTGGACGCGCGACCGCGAGCATATGCCCAATCCCATCACGCCGATGTTCAACAGCGTGGCCGCGCTCACTGCGCCGGAGGGCCTGCGCCGCATCGCCCACGTCTACGATGAAGCTATTGTGGAACGGCGCTATTGGACGATCAACACCTACAGTTACGCGCATCTTGTCCCCTTTACCGGCACACCGGAGGAACTCGAGGCACGCGCACGCCGGAACCGCGAGAAGGTGTGGGCTGTTGTCAGGCAGTTGCGCCGCGTATGGGAGGACGAGTGGCGACCCGCCCTGGAGGCCGACTGGGCGTTCTGGGCGGCCTTTGATCTCGAAGCGGCAGACCTGGACGCGCTGGCCGTCCACCTGGAAGAGAGTCTGCCGCGCGTCGCCCATCTCTACGAAATCCACTACCTGATGGGGCCGCCGATGTGGTTCGCCATTGACGAATTCGAGACCTTCTACTGCGACCTTTTCCCCGGCGCAACCCCGCTCGACGCGCACCGCCTGCTGCAAGGCTTCGACAACAAGACGCTGGAAATCGGGCGCGCGCTGTGGCGGCTGCGCGACCTGGCCCAGGCTGTTCCTGCCGTCTCTCGCATCCTCATCGAACGGCCGGCGGCGGAAGTGTGGGCGGCGCTCGAAGCTTCGGCGGAAGGGCAGGCCTTCCTGAACGAGCTGCGTGGCTTCCTCAAAGCCTACGGCGGGCGCAGCGACCTATGGGATTGGGGCTATCCCAGTTGGGAGGACGACCCCACGCCCGTTATCAACAACCTCAAGAACTACCTGGCGCAGCCCGACCGCGACCTGCGCGCCGAACTGACCCTCGCCGCCGCCGAGCGCGAGGCGGCCATCGCCCAGGCCCGCTGTAACCTGGCCGGCTACCCGCAGCCCATCCTCGACCGCTTCGAGCAACTGCTCGATGCGGCGCAGACGGCGCTCGTGCTCACCGAAAACCACACCTACTACATCGACTTTAACGGCTTCGGCTGGATGCACCGGCTGATCGGCGCGTGCGGCAAGCGCTTCGCCGCCGCCGGACGCCTCAACGACGCGAGCGACGTCTTCTACCTCACGCTACCCGAACTACGCGCCATGCTCGCCGACCCCACGCTCACCCACGCGGACCTCGCCGCCAGCCGCCGCGCAGAAGCCGCATACTGGGCTGCTTATCCCGAACCGGCGGAACTGGGGACGCGCCCGGCGGAACCCATCTACCTCTACTCGCCCGATGCGCGCCGGATGCTGCGTTACATCGGCGGATTGATCGCCGAAGCGCCGCTGCCCGAAGCGGAGCCGGGTCAACTGCGCGGGCAGGCCGGCTCGCCCGGCAAAGCGCGCGGCCCGGCCCGCGTCATCCGCTCGCTGGCCGAGGCGCACCGCCTGCAACCCGGCGACATCCTGGTGACGACCACCACCGCGCCGCCGTGGACGCCGCTTTTCCTCACCGCCGCTGCCGTCGTCACCGACGCGGGGGGGCTGCTCTCGCACGGCGCCGTCGTCTCCCGCGAATACCGCATCCCCGCCGTTGTCGGCACACGCGACGCCACCGCCCGTATCACCGACGGCCAAATGCTCGAAGTGGACGGCGACCGGGGGATCGTATCATTCATCTGAGATTTTAACCGCGAATCGCGCGAATGTCTGCATTCGCAGAATCTTCGCTAATTTTTCCGTTTCATCCGTTGAATCCGTTGACATTTTGGAGGGAGGACAAGATGAACACGATACACTGGCTCGAAAATCCTGATTGTCATGATGCGGCATTGGTCGGCGGGAAGGCGGCGAATTTGGGCCGGCTGGCGGCGACCCATCCCGTGCCGCCGGGCTTCTGTTTCACGCCGAAGAAACCGGGGCCGCGCGGATTGTCGCCTGACCTCTACGACGAGCTGGTCGCGGCTTACGCCGCCCTCGCCGCGCGCTGTGGGACGCCGGAGGTGCGCGTTGCCGTGCGTTCCTCCGCCGTGGACGAGGATGGGCGGCAAACGTCCTTTGCCGGGCTGCACGACACCTACCTCAACGTGACCGGGCCGGGCGCGGTGGCGGCAGCCGTGCGCCGCTGCCTGGCCTCCGCGCAAACGCCGCGCGCGCAATCCTACCGCCGCGCGCTCGGTCTGCCGGAAGAGGCGGACGTGGCAGTGCTCGTCCAGCAGCTCGTCGTCGCGGACGTCTCCGCCGTTGTCTTCAGCGCCGACCCGACTACCGGCGCACGGGATCGCGTCGTCATCAATGCCACGTGGGGCCTGGGAGAAAGCCTCGTCGGCGGGACGGTAACGCCCGACCTGTACGTCGTCCGCAAATACGATTTGGAAATCCTCTCGCGCCAGATCGCCGAGAAGACGTGCATGACCGTCGCCACCCCTGATGGAACGCGCGAAGTCCCCGTGCCCGGTTGTATGCAGCGTGAACCGGCGCTCGATAACGCGCAAATCAGAGCCTTAGCCGACCTCGCGCGCACGCTCGAAAACAGCCAGGGCTGGCCCGTTGACCTGGAGTGTGCGTATCAAAAGGGGCGGTTGTATTTGCTGCAGTGCAGGCCGATAACGACGGTGTAGCGGGGAGCGGTTAGCTTTCAGCCGTCAGCGATCCATCTTTTGCGTTTGTCGAGTGAAGCGTTTGATATTGAGGGTCAAATTCGCCTAACCACTTCACCCACGGAGCAGCATCTTTGACCGCACTATACAAACGCTTGTCAGCGGTCCAAAAATCACACTGTAAGGTTTCGGCCAATGCCAGATAGTGCGTGTCATAGGCTGTGGGTTGTTGAAAACTATCTGCCAATTGCCAGGCGCGCCGATGCAAATCGGGCAGCGAGATGATCTGCACATTGGCTTCCAACGCAGTGTTCAGTGCTAATTCGCCTTCTGCCGGCGTCAGCGTCCGGCGATATACCTTTTTGCGTAAGACGGCTGTGACCTCAAACCAGAACAGCGCCGGCGCCACGATTTCCCATTCGGCTTCTATGGCGTGTTCCCATAACGCCGCTGCGCGATCGCTGTACTCTTCAGGCACAATCTGCTTGATCAAGATGCCGGCGTCAATGCAAATCTGGACCGCCATTGGCGCGTTCCTCTCTTAGTTCGTGCAACTCGGCTACAGAATCCGGCAGTGGCGCGCCGACACGCTGCGCGATAGCTTCCCGCAGTTGTTGGGCGCGCGCTGCCCAGGCTCGCTGCGCCTGGCGCGTCTCTATGCTTTGCTGCCGTCGCGCCTGTTCCAGAAATTCATAATCATCCATGCTGATGACTGCCACGGCCGGCTGTGAACCGCGCATCACCAGTACCGGTTCCCGCGCAGACATAACCCGCTTGAATACAGCAGCAGGATCATGCGTCAATTCTATCCAACTGACTTGCCCGGTTGTCATTTTCGCCCCCTAACCCGGATAAACCGGAATTTATAGGGCCTGCAATGCCCATTTTCTTGCTCATTGTGCAAGAATTTTCGTGGTTAGGCCCTATGGGATGCTCGGGTTGCTCACTTTTAAGTATCATAACACAACTTGACCTTACGGACAACTCGACTGGGCCGAATCTCAAGGATTGTGATCCGCCTGAAGCGTTTGACGCTGTTTCTGGCTTGCGGCGGATCGCAATCCGTCGCTCTTCGCCAACGAAAGAATCCGTTAAAATCCGGTGCAACCTATGGTTGCCTAATCCGTTGACGAACCCAGCGCCGCCTGCTGCCCCAACCGGAACGCGATTTTGTTCACCTCCGCGTACTTCGCAGGAACACGGCGCAGAATCGCCGTCTCCCACACCGCCGGATCGGTTTCCAGCAGCGTGGAGAGCGCGGCGAGCATGATGGTGTTCACCGTGCGGGGATTGCCGGCCTGTTCCGCCAGCGGCAGTGCGTCCACGGGGATGACGCGGCTGGCGCGTCCTTTTAGCGCCGCGAGGATTGTGTCCTCGTCGGGATAGACCGCGGTGCCCACACTCACCGACATCGGCATGATCTTCTGCCGGTTGACGATGACAATCCCACCCGGCTTGAGGAAGTTCAGCCAGCGGGCGGCTTCCAGCATCTCGAACGACAGCAGGATGTCCACCGTGCCTTCCTCGCACGTGGGCGATCCCACCCGCGGCGCCCAGCGGATGTGGCTTTCCACCACCCCGCCGCGCTGCGCGAACCCGTGCACTTCGGACTTCTTCGCGTCCAGGCCCAGGTCGAGTCCCACTTGGGCGGCGATGTCCGACGCAGTGAGTACACCTTGTCCGCCAACGCCCACGAAGAGCAGGTTTAATTTGTCAATCATACTTTTTCTCCTTATGTTCCGAGATCCACCCGAGGATAGTTTCATCTGTCGGCGCGGGTTCCTCTGAAGTAAAAGCCCTAGCGCGCTATCAAGGGTTCCCTTTTCGCGTTCTGCGCACTCCAAGTCTCAGTAGATCCAATTTTGCCTGGTCTGGATCGCCAGATCCAGACCAGAACGGGGATCTGACGATCCCCTTGGAGCATTTTTGGATCTACCGAGTCTTCTCTGAGCGTGCGAAGAATCTCTTGGATATGAGACGTTCTTCAATAGGCCAGGTTGTCACCTGTGCGAGTATCGTTTTATACGGCGTGCTTGCTGTGGTTTGCATAAGTTGACCTCACCTGGTATCGCGCGGCGCAAATACCTTCCAAGTTAATGCTTGCCAGGGATCGTCAGATCCCGGCGTAGCTCGCAAGAGCCGCGGGTCTGACGATCCGCTTCAAGCAGAGCTAGCTGAGGCGGGACATCTGCCGCCATGTATTAGAGCATTCATCCCTCCTCAATAGGCGCAATCGCCTGAGTTGGGCAGACCTGCATACAGACGGTGCAGCCTGTGCATAGCAGCGGATCAATGGACGACTTCGGCTTGTTGTTCGTCGGATAAATCTCCTCGCTCTTGAGGATCGCCGGGCAGCCGACGCGGAAGCACGAGCCGCAGGCAACGCACTTTTCGGGATCAACCGCCATGCGCGGCTGGTAGTGGAAGTGCGGGGTAAACACGCACGCGCCACGCACAATGAGCACCGCCGGGCCGTCCTCGTGCTTGAGCGCCGCGCGGATGGCCTTGTTCATCGCGTTCACGTCCCAGGCGTTGACCTCTTCGACGTAGGTGACGCCCATTGCCTTGACAAGAGGCGCGATGTCGATGTGTCGGCCTTCCTCGCCCTGGAGCGTCGTGCCGGTGCCGGGATTGTGTTGCTGGCCTGTCATCGCGGTGATGCGGTTGTCGAGGATGGCGACAACGATGTTGGCCTTGTTGTAGACGGCGGACGCCAGCGGCGCCATCCCCGCGTGGAAGAACGTGCTGTCGCCGATAATCGTGACGACGCCCTCCTGCCCGCCAGCCTGCTTGAAGCCGTGCCCCATCCCGATGCCCGCGCCCATCGAAATCAGCATATCCATTGCCTCGAATGGTGCCAACACACCCATCGAATAGCAGCCGATATCGCCAGGGATGACGACTTTGCGCTTGTTGCGGCTCAACGCATAGAAGAACGCGCGGTGCGGACAGCCGGGACAGAGCGCGGGCGGGCGCGGCGGCACGGTAATCGGTGAATCATGAATCATGAATCTCGAATCATGAATCATGGTTCTTGAATCTTGATTCATGATTCTTGATTCATGATTCTCAATCAATCCGGCTTGTACTGCGCCCTGCCGCACGTTTGCCAGCGTCAGTTCGCCGCACAGCGGGAAGATGTCCTTGCCGTGGGCGACGGGGATGCCGGCGGCTTTCAGTTGGTCTTCGATGAAGGGATCGAGTTCTTCGATCACGATGAGAGTCTCTACTTGCGCGGCGAAGTCGCGGATGGCTTGCAGCGGCAGCGGGTAGCTCATCCCCAGCTTGAGGATGGAGGCGCGGGGCAGCACCTCGCGCGCGTACTGGTAGGCGATGCCGTTGGTCACGATGCCGAGCGCCTTATCGTTCCACTCGACGCGATTGATGCCCCGCTCGAACGCCGTTGTTTCGGCCCATTGTTGCACATCCAGCAGGCGACGTTCGATGACCGGATGCCGCATCCGTGCGATGGCGGGCAGGATGACGCGCGTGATTTCCGCTTCCCGCTCGAACGGCGGGAGGGGCTGGAACTCGCGCGTGCCGGGCACGGTCGCTTCCACGGCGGATTTGGAGTGCGAGAGGCGCGTCGTCGAGCGCATCAACACCGGCGTGTGGAACTGCTCGCTCACGTCCAGCGCCACGCCCATAAACTGTCGGGCCTCCTCGCTGTCGGCAGGGTCGAAGCACGGGAACTTGCCGAAGCGCGCGTATTGGCGGTTGTCTTGTTCATTCTGCGACGAGAACGCCCCCGGATCGTCGGCGCTGATGAGCACCAGCCCGCCCTTCACCCCCGTGTACGACACCGACATCAGACTGTCCGCGGCGACGTTCACGCCGACGTGCTTCATCACGGCCATCGTGCGCGCCCCGCCGAACGACGCGCCGATGGCGTTATCCAGCGCCACCTTCTCGTTGCTCGCCCATTCCGCTTTGACGCCGGGATAGCGCGCGAAGTTTTCGAGAATCTCCGTGGAGGGCGTCCCCGGATAGGCTGCGGCGTATTGCACCCCCGCCTCCCACGCACCCAGGGCAAAGGCTTCATTGCCGGAAAGTAATCGCTTCATCGTGTGCCTCCAAAAACAGTCAGGTAGTCTTTAGTCAGATAGTCTTTAGTCAGATAGTTTCAGCAGATCCAAAAATGCTCCAAGGGGATCGGCAGATCCCCGGCCTGGTCTGGATCGCCAGATCCAGACCAAGCGAAATTGGATTACTGAGTCTTTAGTCAGATAGTCCTCGGTCGAATCGATTGAGCATTTGCTCTTCACTTTGTAGCAAATGTTACCTTGATTTATAATCTATGGACAAGTGATAGGTTGCGCCTTCTGTCACTATAGATATAATCAGTTTGTACGTTGAAACACCTGAACGTTCCAACGTCAAACGACTTGTCTTGCTCTTCCGGTTAGCAAAAATGGCCTTGCGCACACTTTACCAAACGCTTCTCGATAGCGATCTAGCCCGCCTGTACGTGATCGCCCAACAGTGGAACATAACGTTGGTCGCCGAGCGTAAGCCCGATGTGGCGGCAGAACTTGCCGATGCGATGGCGCACGCCGAAACCATCGAGCGCATCATCGCCGGTCTTGATGAGCGTGCGCGTTTGGCGCTGGACGATCTCCTGCGGCGGGAGGGGGGGCTGCCCTGGGCGATCTTTACCCGTCGCTGGGGCGAACTCCGACCTGCGGGGCGGGGGCGCCTCGAACGTGAAGAACTCTGGCGAGAACCGGTGTCGGCGGTTGAGCGTTTGTGGTACCTGGGCCTTGTGCAGCGCGCCTTTGCTGCGTGGCCCGCCGGTCAGGTCGAAATGGCCTTTGTGCCCGAAGAGTTGCGCCTTTACATGCCCGCCCCTGCGCCTTTGCAGATTGCGCCGCCCATGCCTGCCGAGCCGCCCACGCAAGTGGTTCCTGGAACCGATGCGCTGGCCGACGACTTGGTGACGCTGTTCGCGGCGCTGCAAATGGAGACGCTTGGCGCGGCTGTGCCCGGTGAGAAGACGAGCTGGATGCGGCTTGCACAGGCGAGCGCCCTGCTCGAAACGTTGGCCGTGGAGCAAGGCTGGCTCCAGCGCGATGAACGCGCGGCCTTGCGTCCGGTCGCCGAACCGGTGCTGGCATGGCTGCAAGTGGATGGCTGGTCGCAGTGGGCGACGCTGGCCCGCGCGTGGATGGAAAGCGCCCACTGGAACGATCTGGCAGCCATCCCGACGCTGCGTCCCGATCCGGTGCGTGGCTGGCCCGCCGAGCCGCGTTCCGTGCGCCAGGCGTTTCTCGCTATGGTGCGCCATTGTGTGCCGGACACCTGGTACACATTGGCGGAGTTTACCGCTTTTGTACGTGAACAAAATATGGATTTCTTGCGCCCGGATGGGGATTACGACGTCTGGGCATTGCGCGATGCGGCGACGGATAAGCCCTTGCGCGGCCTCGAAGCCTGGGATGCAGTCGAAGGTGCATGGATCGCCTGCGTGCTGAACGGCCCACTCTTCTGGCTGGGGATGGTTGATCTGGATGGTGAGCCGGCAACGTGTTTCCGGCTGAGCGCAGCCGGCGCGGCATTGTTAGAGCTTGGCGCTCCGCCGGCTTTGCCGGAACCGCCACCCTTGCACTTGAGCGACGATGGCGTGATTGCCGTGCCGCTGCGCCGGCGTTATGCGCGCTTTCAGGTGCGGCGGATCGCGCAGCCGTTGGCGTGGGGTGATGAGGACTACCGTTACCGGCTCACACCCGCGTCCTTAACGTTGGCGCGACAGCAACGCATCCCGGTGGCGCGCATCCTGGCATTTCTCGCCGAAGCGACCGGACAGGCGCTCCCGGCGCATCTGCGCACCGCTATCGAAAGCGCTTATCAGGGCAGTGAACCGGCGCGTTTGGAACAGGTGTGGTTGTTGCGAGTGCCCGATCCGGCGCTGTTGGAACATCCGGCGTTGCGGCGTTACATCCGCGAATCGCTGGGTGAAGGGATGGCGCTTATCCACGCCGCCGACCGCGCCAAAGTGCTGGCGGTGTTAGTGCGCAACGGTGTTTTGCCAGAAACGAATAGTTAGTCGTCAGCAGTCGGCCAGCCGCGGTTAGCTTTGAAGCGCTTCTGGCTGATAGCTGAAAGTTAATGGGTTAGCGTTAAATGGGGAGACTTATGACTAAACACGAACTATACAAAAAAGTAACACAGGCTTATACGGCACGTTTCCAGCAGTCACCGCAGTTGGTGGTGCGTGCGCCGGGACGGGTGAATCTCATCGGCGAGCATACCGACTACAACGACGGATTCGTGTTGCCGGTGGCCGTCGATCAGGCGGCCTGGCTGGCGGTTGGGGCGGTTGAAGGGCCGCTGACGACGGTGCGCGCGCTCGACATCAAAAACGACGAAGCGATCTTCTCGACAACCGAAGTGCCAGCCTCGGTGGGCGGCTGGGCCGATTACCCGAAAGGCGTTTTGTGGGCCTTTCTTGAGCGTGGAGTGCATCCTGCCCCCATCAACGCAGTGCTGGCCTCCGATGTGCCGGTCGGCGCAGGGATGTCGTCCTCGGCGGCGATTGAGCTGGCGTTTGCCTTTGCCTGGAACACCCTCGGCCAGTTCGATATCTCCCTTTCCGACCTGGCGCTGCTGTGCCAGAAGGCAGAGAACCAGTACGTGGGCGTGAACTGCGGCATCATGGATCAGATGATTAGCGCGTGCGGCAAGGCTGGTCACGCGATGATGCTCGATTCACGTTCGCTGGAACGGCGCTATTTCCCCATGCCGGAAGGCGTCGCCATCGTCGTTGCGGATAGCATGGTGCGCCGCTCGTTGGCGGCGTCGGAGTACAATATACGTCGGGCGCAGTGTGAACAGGCGGTGAGTCATTTGCAGGCTCATCTGCCGGAGATCAAGGCGCTGCGCGATGTGTCACTGCGCCAGTTGGAGCAGTTCGGCCACGATTTGCCGGAAGTCGTATACCGGCGTGCGCGGCACGTCGTCACGGAGAACGACCGCGTGGTGAAGTTTGCCCGCGCGCTCCACAGTGGCGACATCGAGACGGCCGGCGCGTTGATGATCGAGGGGCATCGCAGCCTGCGCGATGATTACGAAGTGAGCGCGGCGGAATTGGATGCCCTGGTCGAGGCGGCGGTGGAGGTCCCCGGCTGCTATGGCGCGCGCTTGACCGGCGCAGGATTCGGTGGATGTACCATCGCCCTGGTGGCCGAAGCGGCTGTCTCCGACTTCAAAACGCACATTGCCAGGGTCTACGATGAGCGTTTTGGCAAACAACCCACTGTCTACGTCACGCATCCGGCCGACGGCGTTGCCGCCATCCGATAATCCCCTCGCCCCAGTGCTGGTTGAAGACTATCATCCGACCACCCGACTAAGAACTACCGACTATCCGACTAACGACTAACGACTATCCGACTAACGACCATCCGACTAACGACCATCCGACTAACGACTATCGGACTAACGACTATCCGACTAACCGACTAACGACTATCCGACTAACGACTAACCGACTAAGGACTAACGACCATCGGACTAACGACTATCCGACTAACAGACTAAAGACTAACTGACTATTTCAAAGGAGCGGAATATGAACATAGGCATTCCTAAAGAACGACTGTGCGGAGAAGAGCGCGTCGGATTGACGCCGGCCGGTGTCGGCCTGTTGACGAAAGCCGGGCACAAGTGTTATGTAGAACGAGGCGCCGGCGCCGGCGCCGGCTTCGACGATTACGACTACGAACGGATGGGCGCGACGATGCTGTCGACCGGTGAGGAGCTTTACGCCAGCAGCTCACTGGTGCTTAAGGCGCTGCGTCCGACGCTGGAGGAGATCAAGTGGATGCCCGTCGGTCAGACACTGATGTGTTTTCTCGGTCTGATGTCAATCCCTCAGGAAGAGGTCGCGGAACTGAAAAAGCGCAGGATAACGGCTATCGCTTATGAAATGATCTCCAAAGATGGCCGCGACTTCCCCATCCTCAGAACGATGAGCGAGATTGCCGGACGTATGGCGCCGTATATCGCCGGGAACCTGTTGATGCGCACCTACGGCGGGCGAGGCGTGCTGTTGAACGGCGTGCCGGGCGTCTCCGCCGGCGAGGTGGTCATCCTGGGGGGTGGAGCACTGGGGATGAACGCCGCGCGTGCCTTCGTCGGCCTGGGCGCGAAGGTCTTCATCCTCAGCCGCTCGCTGGACCGGCTGCGCTATCTGGAAGAGTACTTCCACGGGCGGGTGACCACGATGATCGATCACGATTTCAACGTCGCGTACACCACCCGCTTTGCCGATGTGGTCATCGGGGCGGTGCGCGATCCAGGCAAACGTGCGCCGGTCGTCATCACGCGCGAGATGCTGCGCACGATGCGCAGAGGCTCGGTCATCATCGACTTCGCTATCGATCATGGCGGCTGCGCGGAGACGAGTCGCCCAACCTCTTTCGACAATCCTACTTACATTGAGGAAGATGTGGTCCATTACTGCGTTCCCAATGTGCCCGGCGGCGTGCCGCGCACCTCGACGCACGCATTCAACAACGCGGCCTGGTCGTACATCCAGCATATCACCAACATGGGGCCGGTCTCTGCCTTCGCGCAGAACGACGCTTTGCGTAACGGCGTCGCCATGCGCAATGGCGAGATCATCGAGCCGCAGTTCACCCCGCGGCACTGACATAAAAAATGGTCGTGGGCCTATCCGCCTAACGACTATCAGACTGTTTTCAGGAGGTGGAGCTTGTTTCACGCACTTGTCGCTGTTAAACAGGTGCCGGACACGACCAACATCCGCATCGATCCCGAGACGGGCAACCTGGTGCGAGAAGGTGTACCGGCAATCATGAACCCCTACGATGCGCACGCGCTGGCTTCTGCCGTGGAGTGGAAACGTAAACTCGGCGGCAAGGTGACGGTCGTATCGATGGGGCCGCTCTCGTTCACGGTGACGATCCGCGAGGCTGTCGAGTTGGGGGCCGATGTGGGCTATCTCGTCACCGACCGCAAGTTTGCCGGCGCGGATACCCTGGCGACCTCTTACGTGCTCGCTCAGGTGATCCAGATGATCCACGAAAAAGAGCCTATCGACGTGCTCTTCTTCGGCAAGCAGGCCATCGATGGCGATACGGCCCAGGTCGGTCCAGGCGTGGCGGTGCGGCTCGATCTGCCGATCATCACCTACGCGGTTAAAATCCGTGATATCGATCTCGCCAAACGCCAGATCATTGTTGAGCGCAAGACCGAGCGTTGGACGGAAGTCGTCGAAGCGCCGCTGCCCGCCCTGGTGACCTGCGAGAAAGAGATCGCCGAGGTACCTTTCGCGCCGCTGCCTGACCTCATTCGCTCGCTGCGCTACGAGCCGGAAGTGCTGACGGTGGACAATACGGGCATCTTCGACGCAGAATCCATCGGTGTGCGTGGTTCGCCTACGGTGGTTTTCAAGATGGGGACGCCGCCACTGCCCGAACCCGGCGAGAAGATCAACAGCCGTGAAGTCGGCGTGGAAGCTGCTGTGGCGGCGGCGTTTGCCAAAGCCGAGGCTGCCGGTATCCTCACATCTGTCTTAGGAGGCGTCAAATGAGCGCGCGTCGATTCTGGGTTTTCATCGAACAGGAGGAGGGCAAAGCGCATCCGGTCTCCTGGGAACTGCTGGGTGTCGCCAGCCGACTTGCCTCCGAGGTCAAAGAGGAAGCCGATGCCGCCGGTGACACCGTCCACGTCGAATGTATCCTCTTGGGCAACCAGGTTGAACACATCGCCCATGAAGCCATCAAGTATGGCGCGGAGCGCGTTTATCTGGTGGATGAGCCGGAACTGGAACACTACCGCAACTGCCCGTACTACAAATGTATCGTGGGTGTGGTGCGTAAGTATGAACCGGAAGTCTTTCTCATCGGCGCGACCACGTTGGGCCGCGACCTGGCCGGGGCGGTGGCGACCTCACTGCGCACCGGGCTGACCGCCGATTGTACCGGCCTGGAAATGGGCGAGGTGAAAGGCTCCAAGCAGCGCCTGCTGCTGGCGACCCGTCCCGCGTTCGGCGGCAACATTATGGCGACGATCCTCTGCCGTCAAAGTCGCCCGCAGATGTCGAGCGTGCGTCCGCGCGTGTTCCCCATGCCGCCGTACAACCCGGAGGCCGTGGGTGAAATCGTCCGTGAAGAAGTCCCTCTGGACGAAAAGGACACCGAAGCCTGCATCCTGGAATTCATCCGCGATCAGGCCGAGAGCGTGGATATCGAGTACGCGGACGTCATCGTCTCCGGCGGGCGCGGCCTGGGCACGCCTGAAGGCTTCAAGTTGATCGAAGAGCTGGCGCACGAGTTAGGCGGCGTTGTCGGGGCGTCGCGGCCCTGCGTGGATGCCGGCTGGATCAGCTACGCACATCAGGTGGGGCAATCCGGGCGGACGGTGCGGCCCAAGCTCTACATTGCCGCCGGCATTTCCGGCGCCTTGCAGCACAAAGTCGGCATGCAGAACTCCGACTTCATCATCGCCATCAACTCCGACCCCAACGCCCCTATCTTCGATGTGGCCGATGTGGGTATCGTGGGCGATCTCTTCCAGGTGATCCCGGCGATGATCAAGGAAATCAAAGCGCGCAAGGAGGCTCTGGCATGAACACCAGTGACGAAAAAATCCGTTTTGATGCCATTGTCGTTGGCGCGGGGTTAGCCGGGGCTGCGGCGGCGATGGTGATGGCCCGCGCCGGGCTGAACGTCGCGTTGATCGAGCGTGGGCAGAAAGCGGGCGGCAAGAACTACTTCGGCGGTGCAATCTACACCCACGCCATCGGTGAAGTGCTGCCCGATTATATGGATCGCAAGCCACCCTTCGAGCGTCCCGTTACCGAGGCGGGATTCTGGATGCTCTCCAAAGACGGCGGCCTCACCAAGATGACGGTGCAGGGCGGCAAGCTAGGCGCCGAACCCGCCGATGCGTATATGGCGTCGCGCGCCATTTTCGACGTGTGGTGGGCCGAGCAGGCGCAGAAGGAAGGCGCGCTGTTGATTCCCAAAACAACGGTCCTGGATTTCATCCGCGACAGCGCCGGGCAGGTCATCGGCGTGAAAACCGACCGCGCGCAAGGGGATGTCTACGCGCCGGTCGTCATTGTGTGTGAGGGTGTCAACAACCTGCTGACACAAAAGCTGGGCTTGATCGATCACGATCTGGAGCCGGCCCACATCGCGCTGGCCTTCAAGCAAGTCATCGCGCTGCCGATGGATACCATCAATGCGCGCTTCGGCCTGCCCGACGAGAAGCACGGGTTGGCGGCGTCGGTGTTGGGCGATGTCTCGCTGGGGCTGCCGGGCATGGGCTTCGTCTACACCAACAACACCAGCGTTTCCGTGGGGCTGGGGATGATGCTGGATGCGGTGGTCGAATATCGCCTGAAGCCCTACGAGGTCTTGCAGCGCTATCTGCGCCACCCGGCGATTGCGCCGCTGATCAAGGGCGGGCAGTTGATGGAGTACGGTGCGCACCTGATCCCCGAAGGCGGCTACCGCGATATGCCCAAGCTGTTCACCGGCGGGGCGATGGTCGCGGGCGATGCTGCGTCGATGGTCAACGCGCTGCACTGGGAAGGCACCAACATGGCGATTGTCGCCGGGAAGCTGGCTGCCGAGACGGCAGTCGATGCGCACAAGCGCGGGGATTTCTCCGCCCAGACGCTTTCGCAGTACGAGGCGCGGCTGAAGGATCGCTTCATCCTCAAGGACATGAAGCAATATCGCAACTTCTCCCGCTTCCTGGAAACGCACCCGGAGTTTATGGATGCCTATCCGAGCTTCATCAATGACGCGCTGGGGCAGTTCTTCAGCGCCTACGGGATGCCAAAGAAGACGCTGTTCAAGAATATCCTGGGGAGCCTCACCAGCCGGCGGCAGTTGTTCAAGGCCGTGGGCGACATGCTCTCTATGGGAAGGGCGGTGATGGGATGGTAATGAAAAAAGGGGACGCATTCAGTGTGAAGGAATTGCCGCAGGACTTGAAGGAAAGCCTGCCCGCTGTCTACGTGGACGACCTGCTGGTCTCGCTCAAGTACTTTATCGACGAGGCGCAGAGCCATCTCAAGATCAAGGATCACGCGGTCTGCGCGCGCTGCCGGTACAAGCCCTGCCTCGACTTCTGTCCGGTGGGTGTCTACACGCTGGCCCACGATGGCAAAATTCAGGTGGCGTATCAGGCGTGCGTCGAATGTGGCAGTTGTCGGGTGGGATGTCCATACGAGAACATCGAATGGACGTTGCCGCGCGGTGGGTTCGGTGTGGCGTACAAGTTCGGGTAAGATTAAGGTAATGCAATGCCGCGCAGTCGTGAGACTGCGCGGTTTTTTTATCAGCAGATTGAGCAGATTGAGCAGATTTTTTGTTCGCTAAGGAAAAATCTGCTTCATCTGCTCAATCTGCTGACTAAAGATAGTGTTCAGGACGCGGCCTGCTTCCAGAGCGCGACGGCGGCGTCGCTTTCAAAGTCCTCTGTCGCCGTGAAGAGGTCGGTGGGTTTGGGCGACTCGGTCACGATGGGATTCTCCAGCGCCTTGAGCGCGGTTTGCATGGGGAGGCCGGCGGCGAGCATCTTCTTCAGCAGCAGCGGGGGTTGTTTCTCGATGTCGAGGTCCAGAATCTTGCCGAAGAAATTGTTGATCTCGAACAGACCCTCGAACGGCCCGGCGGAGAGATGCACGCCGTTGTTGGCGATGCTGACTGTGCCCAGGCCGTAGTCCTCGGCGTGGGCGTACAGGGTGCCACGGATGGAATGGGGGACGGCCTTTTCCGGGAACGTTGCGCCAACCATCTCGTTGCGCAGCGTGGCCCAGGGTGTGTCTGAGTGGATCAACACCAGCACGATGCGGTGGGTGGGATCGGTGAAGTGCATGAGTTGCGCCGGGTGGAATCCATTGACCAGGATGAAATCCTCGCCGTCTTTGGTATAGTGCTGCACGTAAAAGCCGCTTCTGATCTTGAGCGATTTCTTGGTGAACCACAACGTATCCAGGTCGAAACAGTTCTCACCGGGATGCGCCTTCAAGTATTCGTGCCCACCGTAGATGGTGATGCCGTCCAGGGTGGGAAGTTCGAGCGCGGCGGCGATCTTTTGCCGGTCTTCGGCATCCACCATCTGCGAGGCGAAGCGTGAGAGTCGGTTGATGTAGCCGTAATGCCGGTTCATAATTTCGGCTTCCTCGAGCACTTTACCGCCCACCACGGCGATGCCGCTCACGACGGCCCCAAACTCCGCCAGTTTGGTGAAGACGAGATCGAGCGCCGCTTCCACCTGAACGGTGTCTTTTACCAGGAAGATTTCCGGCTTGACGAAGAGCAATAGCTCGTTGCGATGCGTCTCCCGGCCGATCTCGACCGGTTGCACAATGGCAAAGTCATCGCAGGACGGCGTAATGGCGGCGATTTTTTTGATCAAGGCTGTGTCAACTGTCATACTTTTCTTTCCTTTTACTATAGAGATGTTTGAGTCTACTGAAAAAACCAAGATTTTCACCACGGAGACACAGAGGTCACGGAGTTCTATTTAACTGTATTTTGATAAAATTGATATTGCTAACCGGAAAATCAATTTCATTCAAGATAAA